>Ga0307509_10000179_pt1 | contig 100046 bp, 101 predicted proteins | sample 10_EM_MG_FD_202245 | JGI IMG/M metagenome (GOLD analysis project Ga0307509, IMG submission 202245) | Populus trichocarpa ectomycorrhiza microbial communities from riparian zone in the Pacific Northwest, United States - 10_EM | ecosystem: Host-associated > Plants > Roots > Unclassified... | reverse complement strand
AATGCGACACCCCGCACACCAAAGGTATGTTCCGACATCGCAGCAACAGGCAAATCGCTGGGAACATCTTTCGATAACGAAAATATCAAAATCCTAGGGTTATATCCAGTCTAGTGAAATTTCAGCATGATGCTACCATTATCCATGGCGAGTGAGAAAATGTGGGGTGAAAAAAGAAAGAAAAACATACTTCTCCAACAGCTATCCATTTTCCATCCGGGCTAAAGGATAGACATGTCGCAGCCTTAATCCGCTCTCTAGCAGTCCATGTTCTTGAGCTAGGCGAATCCTCACCGGAAAAAGGGGAGGCATTGTTTGAGTATATGTTTCCAATGCCGGCATCCCGTAATGATGCCGCAGTACGATTTCTTGTCTCTTGTGAGTAGCTACCCGGTGTAGATGGTGCGTACGATGATACGGTAGAAGTGAGGGTGGGAGCGTTTGGCCTAGCGCGAAAAAATCTTTGCGTGATCTGGAGGTCATCGTCCAGCTGAACAACCACAGCAGCAGCGCCCGCAGTGTATGCAAACGACCGTGAAGGGGGATGGCTGTCGAACGCAGTGGTAGAACATCCTATCACGCGCTTCAAAGCAAGTCCGCAGTCGGAAAATGGTGAAATGGAGGAGGATGAAGAGGACCCAGAGGAAGAATTCTGACGCCCTTTGCTGGTAGATCGTATGCTGGTACTGTTGCGAGACGATAAAAAGACGGGGGAGTTCGTTGGGGTGAGTTTCAAGTTAGGGATACCGCCCGGGTTCCTGGATGTCGGTGTGAAAAAGCTTGCCATAACTATCCCTTCAACACCGACTGTTTGTCCCCGGATTTTTGATCAATTGGAAAAGAGATTTTTTATCCTCCGATGGAAATCAGTGGGCGAACAGAGGTAGAGGGGTTAAATGGGCTGAAAATTGGGATGGTCCTAGTTATTCATCGAAGTGGAAAACCAAATAGTCTCGTATGCAGGCGACATGCACGAATCGGTGTTTTTGGCGGAGTGGGCGTCAGCAGCAAGGCTATTGTTAACTATGCGTACCATGCAAATCCTCCGTCCCAGGGTGTTTAAAGCGAGTGAGGGGGAGGAGGGTGTGAATAACAGGAAGAGAAAGAGAAAAGAGAAAAGAGAAAGAAGTAATAATCTTTTTTAAACGATAATGAATGCTGACTATCGACTATTAATGTGGGAATCTGTGACAACAAAGTAGTGATACTTAAAACACTTTTTTTTTTCTTTCTCACTCACACCCGATCGATGGTGGTTCGCCCGCTGAAAGATGTATGGATAGAGATAGTATGTAAGGTAGGGGTCGCAAGTATGTATTGGTGGAGTTCAAGGGGTGTATCGTGCGTGTATATTTTTGTGGTGTGAGAGATTGCGAGTTGAAGGGAGTGAATGATCTGTTCAGGTAACGTGAGTAAAGATATCCTTCTACGTGGAAACTCTTTGTGGGCAGGGCCATACAGCCGGGTTGTAAAAAAAGTGACGGGCAGTCGTGAAGCAAGATTGATTATTACGATGATGATTGATGATAATGAATCAGCAGGCAGGAAATCTGCGGAACGAAACAACGAAACCAGGGAGTGGACAGCCTAAATGACAATTACTGCAGCGAGCGGATAGAGAGAGCGGCGAGAGAGAACGAGCGAATGTGCGTGTGTGTGGAAGGGAAGAACAACGAAGGCGGCAGTAGCAGCAGCAGCAGTAGCAAAAGCAGAGTGACAAAACCAAAAAAAATAAAAAATATATAAAAAAATATGGGAATTGAAAAAATTGAAAAAATAAAGAAGAGGGATCACCCCCTTCCAACTTTCAAGGCTACCGGTGCTTGTGCTCCCAGCAAAGACAGTCCCAGCAGCACTCCTTGAGCGGCTCGCAGGTGCGTTTACAGCACAAGGGGCAAAGTCCAAGCTCGAAACTTCAAAACACCACCACCAAGAGAAAGGCGAGACTTGAGTGAGAGCAAGAATATCCGTACCCCAAAGACCCGATAACCTTGAAAGCAGAGAGAGAGAGAGAGAGAGAAATTTTAACGAAGGAACTCTCAGGAGAGAGGGAGAGAGAAGAATGGAAGAAAAACAAATGACCAAAAACAGAATGGGGAGATACAAATTGAGTATCATAGAAATTGGACTCGCAAAAAGACATTCAATCTCATGGGGAAGGCGGACCGTGCGCCCACCAGATCTGGTCTGGTTCCGGTGGAAAACGTCAGGGAATTTGGAACTCTCGCTTAATTCTGGTTGGCCAATGACCACAGCCCCATCAACCAAATGGTGATCCATCAAGAGAGCTTGTTGGCCAGGCAGAGGTCAGTTCCCAGTCCCACACTGTCCATGGTACAAAGACGCATCACACGCAGAAACTCTCGCTGCCTAATCTTGTCGCCCGGCAGAGAGCAATAAGGATGACCCCTTCATCCCTACAAGCACATCCATTCTCATTCATTCTCTCATCTCACCGCATGATGATGATCTTACTCACTCGCCTAACCTTCAACTCATTGACTTCCCCTCTCTCTCTCCTTCTTTCCTTCCCTACCCTTCTCCGCACCGGGCCTCACCAGCACAGTAATTCGAGCTCCAAGTTTTTAATTTGTTTCGACCCCCTATCCCTTACGGTCCCCGCTAAGGGTCAGGGATTAACCTTATCCAAGAGCCTCAATAAATCCCAAAGAAAAACCCCCAATTGCGGTAACTCATTCCGTTTCTTGGCAACCTGATGGACTCCATGCTCCAAACCAAACCAACCAGCAATGTCACAGCTATCCGTCTCTGTGTTTGTGTTCCCCCCGTGCAGCACTAATATGCGAATAGTGTGTGTGTGTTGTGTCTCAAACGGAATGATGGAAATTCCTTTTGCTGCCCCCCTTTGATCTCTCTCCCCCCGTTGCCGCGCCTACGGTACCAAAGATAGCAGCACCCCACCCCGCGCAAAACATTGGCGTCAAAGGGGGGGGGGCATTGAAATCCGAATGATACCGGTATGCTTACAGCAGCTAATTCCGAGTTCGGTTTTCTACATCAAAAAAGTGCAAAACAGGTTTATGATACCGCGCTCGAGTACCGTATTATAACAATGGCATGATGGAAACCAACACGCTGTTTACCGCCAGTCCCCGGTACTGTGACCCCCGTCCTCGGGTACAACTGTTTGGAACATAGTGAAAGAGGGGCACCCGGGGAACAGCGTGGGGCAGTATCATCATTAGTCTGACAAACCCGTCTCGGTATCAAACTCGAGCGGCGGTGTATCCGGGTTCCACTCAGTTGGATCGTCAGACCATCGTTTCATACGATTCACTCTTAGCGAGTGCCGAGGGCCACCTGTGGGTAGCAGAGCCCCTTATCTTGCTATCAACAATTACTCATTACTCATGTGGTATCACTCGCCTCTGTGCTTCCCCGCTGCTGAACATATTAGCGAAATAATATGAAAGAAGAGAGAGGCAACGAATAAGATCCTGGTCGCCTTTTTGTAGAAGGTCGAGTAGACCTCATATATATACGGAGAGATGGCGGTATAACAGAGCAGTAAAACGATAGATCAAAGTAACAAGCACACCTATCGAGAGGAAGTGACGATGACAGGGTCAGGGTAACTAATCGACCAATCGACTTCAAGGAGATGAAGGAGCCCGAGCAACACTGATCTAAAGGGACATCGAGCAAGGCCCAAGAAACATCATATCCCAAGATGGAGTTGCTAAGGGGGTATTGTATAAATGCTTATGGATATGTTTTATCCCTAAGTTAGTCCAAATTTCTCCTATCACAATCTAAATCTTAGAGGAAAAATCAACCATCTATGCATCGACACTCCAACGGGTAAACATGCTCCAGTGGGATATAACCTACAGCAAACTTTCATCAAACTACATGGGCTACCTCTGTCCCTCTGCCATCCATGTCCGTTGCCCTATCCACCAAACTCACAATCCGAGCGGCCCCCTGCAGCAGTACGATTTCTAGTTAGGTGACTAGGCAGCAGCAATTACCATTTGTTTCTTCACATTAGGCCCACCGACCACCCCCGGTAGTCTAGATAGCTGTTTACTATAGGATTGCTCCACCGGGCACTATACCCCCATTTAGAAGCAGGGACACATTTCGGTCGTAACTTTATTAGAAAACGAAAAGTCAGTCCTTTGCACCCACAATTGCCTACAGTATGCCCCAGTGATATCGTTTGTAAAAGGCCTCAAAGCGGTGCAAGGGCAAACTTTGGAAGTACTGGGGACGCCACGCACCCGCCCTATCCCACACCCGGAAGTCTTCATTAGACTTGCCTTATCTTGCCCTTTGTCTTCTCTGGCCTCCTTGCTAGAGCATCCGTTCAAGCTGAGGAGCTTGTTTACTGTTTTCCTCACGGGACCGTCGCCACATCTGATATATTCGGCAGTCTCCCTTCCGAAAATAATTAGCATACTTGCTTTCTCGCATTGCACGTGTGATAGAGGGGGGCTCTTACGAAGAGTTTAGAGAGAAACCGGTGGAGCGATGGTAATGATGTAATCCTCCTGTAATCACCGAACTCGGGCGCCTCTTTAGGGGCCGGTAGGGCCCGTGGGAGACAGAATATATGACAGGTGAGTGAGTCCCCGCTGCTTTGTATATCAGTCAGCTTCATACCTCGGCGTCTCATAAGCTCAACGATATATATAATAATGACCACATCCCACATTGCACAGAACCCTTCATATAGTGACGATAGAATAACCCTGTAAACCAATTGCAAGCCCCCGAGATACATCGCGTTCAGAAGGCCCAAGAAATGCATGAACTTACCATGAGTGATCTAGGCTAAAAGACGAGCGATTGTGATTGTAATAGAATACAGGATCCGTCGTCTGTGAATCCCGTACGAGACAAACGGATTTCAGGGGCAAAATTGGGGTGCCAGTGAAAAGGAGATATTCCATTTGAGTATCTCCAGAAGCAGCTTCGAGACGTTCGGTAGCCGGCGGCAGCTCTTAAATTATGTCAAGGTCAGCCCATCCATCTTCCAATACAAAGTTCAACCAGTTCTGTCAGGCCATTCACGTATCAGTGTTCCCACGCCTAAGGCAGTGGGATCAAAAGAGCCAATGGGTTGATGAACTTACCGTAGGAGAGCAAAGCACCGTTGTTGAAGCAAAAAACCTGCAGAATCGATATGAAAGAATGGGAAGAGGGGCCTTGAGTAGAGACGGTGGGTGATAAAACAAACCTCGGAAGAGGTGAACACCACGGCTTCCGAGGTATATCGCAGGATGGCAAGAATTAGTAGCGAACTCCTTGCAATAATGTTAGATATGATGACGACCAATACTCCACAAATGGGGAGCTTACACAGAGCTTATGGGATGGAACCGATCCTTGATGACTTCCCACGAAATTGGTGTAAAACTTATTCAAACCACCTCAGCGCTGTTTTCTTCTCATAAGCTATTTCACCCAAACCATCCTCGTATACCTCTGTTCCATCTCGACCCTCTTCTCCATCTTTCACCCGCCCAGAGGGTCCCTCCCTCACAACACATCACTCGACATATCAACCAACCGCATTCCCCCCACCCCATCTCAACCTCCCCTTCAAGGGCGTAATACCCCAACCAATCGATAGCCACACCACTCCTCACCCCGCAGATCTCGAGCAGGGAGGGGGGTGAGAAAAAGGGCAGTTAGTCCAACATTTTCCACAAATGCACTCTACGGGCCTCCCGGAACGAAAAACTCGCCCCGTGATTTGACCACACGAGTCTCAACTCAGCCAATGCGAGCATGTAACCCCAACAGCTAATGTGCCACGGCATTACCGAACCCACATTAAGTCTTAGCCAATAAAACGCTTGATGCTTGCTACGGAGTTAAGGCAGCCAAGTGTTAAAATCTCGATACCTTCCTCAAACCGACCTAACTAACTAACTTAACCCAGCGAATAGCCGCGATACGGTGGGGACGATCCGATAGAGAATCGACTGAGGTGCTCCAAGGACCCCACGCACACACGGAACAACGCCGTTACCTTGCATTACATAATTTAGTTGCCTTGATTGACGGGGTTTTTTTACTTGGCTGCTTGCATAAATAACACATCTGATCTGATGCATACGACGCTCCTACCCTACTGGTGCGTGCATACATGCATTTTTCCTGCGCCACGTCACTGAACGAGTGAATATTCATGATTCTACCTGCCTCATTACCTATCTGCTAATCTACCTATCTGCCTTGTCCTCCCAACCTTCTTCCTTCCTTCCATCACCCACAAGCATCCATAAACGTGAAACACCGACGGGTGAGGCCAGGCCAAAAAAAAAAAACCCCTCGTGTAAACATTCGGAACAACCCCCCTCACCCTCACCCGCCCTGTGCTTGTGCTTGCGCTCTCTCACACAACGCACGCAGGGCTATATACCTCGCCGGGTTCCAGGATGGAGGGGATAGGTAGGTAGGTAGGTACTGTAGGTAAGCACGAAACAATACAACAATCGAGCCTGGGAGGAAAAAAATAAAGTTTAGGGTATGATATATGCCGTCGGTATATAGGACTTGGTGGGTAGGCAAACCGTAGGAATAAACAAAAGAGAGAGGGTGCGGCGGATAGTGAGAGACGGAGGGTAGGAAAATGGAGGGGGAAGGGAAGAGGTAAACGGGTGAATCCAAACCCATTGGCGAATCAATTTGGGCATGCAGATCTGAGCTATATTGGCACCTCGGTTGGAGATATTATCATAGTTCTTTCCGTTGCTAAGGAACGTTTCGCCTTTCGGTTGGTTAGGACAGGTTAGATCAGGTTGGCCCGCCAAGACGCTTCGGGCTACCGATTGGGTATAATAAGTATTATCCCAGTACCCTAGGCACGTTTGTCTGAAAAACTTTACTTATCTATTGGGCTTGGTTATCGCTGTCCTCTACTCTAGCACCGGACACTCCTAGTACCGGTTCGTCCTCCCTAACAACGTGCAATAGTATCCTACTGAGCCTACTACACGGAGCCAGCTTAGCCTTCCTATGTGTCATGGTGTTGAACCCAAGGCTCTTCTTTTCCTTTCCTTTGCTCTTAGCCTAGAGTTCTTGGCTGACAACGCGCTGTGGTGGTATGGTATCCCACCGTGAGGCCTTGCCTCGGGTGCGGGGAATCACTCAAGGAGGAAGTGAGGCCCGGGCAGGGGGAGGGAAGTGTGAGCTTGACACGCAGGGTAGGACAGGCTAGACAAGGACTGAGGGACGGGGACTGGGGCAGAACTTGCGAGTTCCGGCTTAACTAGGCTTGGCAGGAGAGATACTATATTCGGATGTAGTGGTATCGAACTGCGTCGACCAATTAAGATGCCGTACTGCGCTCTTATAAAACTGTATCAACTATTTTAACCCTAATATAAATCCATAATGAGCAAAAAAACTGGAAACCCCCCCCCCCGAAAAGCTTTACAAAAGTCTAGTCAACTTACATACAGTGCAGTGCCTCATAAAAACTCCTCACCATATTGCAATGGAAAGGGGAGAATCGAAACCACTCTTAGTAAGCATAGTCCCATCGTAAGTTATCACCAGTGCCCATAGATCCCCCTCACAAAAGTCCAGACCAATGCCACCACAAGTTCCATACCTCACTGTTAGAAATTCATACCTAGCCGCCGCGGGCCCGTAGCAGAGGAGGACTTGTCCCAGGCAGTCAGCATGGTGCCCGGAACAGGGGTTCGCAGAGCACACTCATGTATGTCGAAAATCAGTGCCTATCTGAGCGCTCATACAGATTCACGGCCCCTGTTTTCGGATACTTCTTGCCAGCTGCTCGAGTAAGAGTAATAGGGAAGAAGTGCCTGAACATTCGAGCACTGTACCAGCTTACGGGCTCCCAGCATGAAGAACCTAAATACTACTACCAACATGTAGCGTTGTGTGTGCGCTCAGATACGCTCAGATAATTAGCTATATATGTTTCTGGTCCCTGTGTTGGGGCACCTCCTACCTACCGGTAGCCCCTCCCTCCTTGGGCCACTAGCGCCCCCGCAGTTCAACCGTCATCTGCCCTACCGGTACGGCACTGCACCCAATTAACAAGCATCAACCAACCCAACCAACGATAAAACTCCATTCCTGCAATCACTAATCAATTCTCCAATACGTGCGGGGAACATCTACTCGAGTGTTGTATGGTAGCAATTCCGGAGAGACTCAATTTTTTCTTATCTTTCCCCATCACGAGTGCTGGGTATTTTCCCACAACGATCCAGAGAGGTACTTCCCCCAATGCTGCCTACACAGAGAGGCAGTGGGTGCTCTAACAAAGCTGAGTGTAAATCCAACATCCAGTGCAAGTTTTGCGTGAGCAGAGGGCGGGGGCAAGGGCGATAGTAATGCTAGTTTTCCGGTTTGTCTCCTGGCTGATTGCCGAATGTAGCTGAATGACTAGCTAGATATGCCATAACAGTAGAAATAGATCCGTGGGGAGGCGCAAGGCAAGAAAAGAAATAAAAAAATAGCTGTCTGGATCGTCCGCCCCTTGCTTCATGATCCGGTAATGGTGCGGGATTTGGCCATTGTACTGTGCGATACCGGTATCAGTTGACTGGGAAGGGCTAGTGGTTGGAAGGGTTTTCGTGTACGAGTAAGAGTTTGGAGTATATTTAGCTCTTAGATCGGTGATGGAGCCGGGAGCGAGTTTGCTTCATAGCTATCGTTCTTTTTTTCTTTTCGTACTAGTTTGCGGTCTGAGCATATTTTCGTTTTTGTTTTTTGAATACCGGGGAGCAGGGAAGCGAGGCGGCATAGATTGAAAGCTAGACAGAAAGGCAGGGTACTTTGTTTAACGGGGGGGGTGTGAAACTTTGTGTCGAGAGGGTTGGCACAGTGCCGTATCTCGAGGCGGAAGAAGGGGGAGGGGGGAGGTTAGGTGGGAGGGGTTCCTCGGTATCTTTGGTACAAGACCTAGCAGGAAGTTACGGAACAGTTGTGAATTTTTGAGGTTGATCAGCCAAACATATCCCTGCATGTTCTAGTTAACAGGCCTCTTCCCTGTCCAAGGGGGGGGACAATTAACCGGAACAAACAGGGATACATTTGGCTGGCTAACCTTAAACAACTGTTCCATAACTTTTTTTCGAATCTTGTAACTCGTGAGGAAATCCGGGTACAAATGACACATTGATTCAGAAGGCCAAATGTTACAGTACATTCAGTTCAATGTCCATAGCTGTGTTATCGCGCCAGCCTCTATGTAAAGGCTGTGCATTGCTAGCTGCAGTGTCATGTAGGTGCATCCAGCAGGAGTCGAACTGGTGGGGCAAGGTAATATGGTGCTAGAGTCCTGTAGCCATCGAAGCGGATATACTGTGTGTAGTAGAAGAGTGCTGTGGCCCAGTATGCCTAGCACAATTCCCTAATGGGGGGTCACAAGGCCAGTCAACTGGTAGTATCATTTGGGGGATGTTTAAGGAAATGGATCTCTGTTGTTCTGTTGCAAGATAGCGACTTATTTATAAGTACCTTTTGAGATTTCCTGTGTTCTGGCTAGCCCTTCGTGCTGTATGTATACGGACGTGTGGTACTTTCCAGGCGTGCTGCGCAATAGGCAGGCTATCATAGATCGGCTTGCCCTTCGGAATGTACCCCTGAGGGTGGTGGTGGAAAGCCAATAGCTGCGTCCCATAGTTAGCCTTTAGTCAGTTATGAAATAAACAAATTTGATTGAATCTGAGTTCGAACCCTCTTTGCACCAAAATATGACCCATTGCCTCGGATCAACCACTATGCTAGGCGGGGCCCTTGGATTTTGGCCATCTGGAACGGCGTAGCGGGGTGCGACTCTACCCTTGTTTCGGTAAATCCAATTTTCAATCACGAACCCTCACTCACTGGAAAGGGTTCCGTCCCCCCGCCCCATCCTGGTTGGTTGTCTGGTGGATTGGGCTGGAAACAAACATCTCTTTTTTTTATCACATCGCCGAGGGTGTAAGAGCTACAGATAGATTGTAATGTGCTGTGTGGATGCCCCGAAGGGGAGTTTGTTTTTCCCCCGCTTCTCAGGCCCGAGAGTGAGCTGAGCTGAGGAGGGGAAGGGAAGTGCAGCAGTGTACGAGCTCCGGTGGGATAACATTTTCCGCACCTGGCAAGGGGAGGAAGGGAGGAGGGGAAAGTGGTTGGATGAGGATCTTAGTGACCATCTGCCCTAGGCTAGAAGTACCCAAGAACAGGGGTATATTTTGTATCTCCGCTCAGATGCGGTAGACAAAAAAAAAAATTCCCCATGCATTTCGTTAATCCCTGTTTTTGGGCACGAGCACTCCTAGCCCGGGATAAGTGGGGGTAGGGGCACTGCAGCAGAGCAGAGTACCTGTGGGGGGGAAAGGATGGAGGCGGAGGGGTGATTTCTAGCGAGAAGAAAGGAAGTGGAGGGCAGTAAGACAGACAGGGAAGGCGATGAAAGGATAGAGGGAGGCCGGAAAGTGGCCCCTCCGACAAAATCGTTCATCGCCGACGTCGCACGAGGGATCGGTATTCCGCCTATTTTTGCCCTAACATGCACAGATTCCTTAACCTGCAATACGTAACTCAATGGGCCACGAAGCAAAACAAAAACCTCAAACTTAACTTGTAAACTCGATCCTGTGTTCCTGACCCTATCTGTTGCGTGATCGCCCGTTCCCGCTCGCCATCTGTCTTTGTATCCCAGGGAGAAAACAAACCATCTCGCCCTGCCCCCCCTTCCCCTTTCTTTCCTTCCTTCTTTTCTCTCCCTCCTCCAATCCTTCGGTCTCCTCGCCCATGAAAATCTGATACGCATGCCTTCTACATAAGCTGCATATCAATGTGTACACCACATGCACTGATATTCTTTGCCCGTGACAACTACATATGAGCAACGGTTAGCTGGCCAAACATGGAACCAAATATGTGATACTACAACGGGGGTTGATAAAGGTACTCTCGGCACCCCTCGTAAACCCCCGATTAGCTGGGCGGCTAACCATGCGCGGGGGATTTCACTTGTGGTGGTGGTGGATTTTTGGTCGCCAGATTGGGAAGCAATTGGCGCCTGCTACCACATTCTAGCGTATTACTATATTCGTAACTAGTTAGACTACTCACCACTGCTCACTCTTGACTGCCAGATCCAGCCAACACCTGTACCGGTATCTCACGGTTTCTCAAAAGCAAAACAAAAATAGGAAAAAAAGCCTAGGAAAAACTCTAGATGCTACTCGTAATGTCCTGACGTTTGCGAACACGACCACTATTGCATGATGCCAAGATCAGGACGAAAAAGCCGAATTTTGGCGGTATGCAATAGCACTTGCTGTGTCCACAAACGTCAGGACATTACGAGTATAAGAAGTCCCCAATACAGCCTCCAACTCACTACCCTACGCCATATACTGTAATAATAGTAACAGCAATAGTCGGGGTCCCTTAATTTCAAATGTGGGTTTTACCATACAGTACTAGTACAGTATCCTACAGGTGCTAGGGGAACGGGCATCAGGAGGAGTGCCCCCACATGGTATCCGTTGATATTCGATAACAATATGTCAAATACCCTACGCAACTAGAGATATATATATAAAGACAGGGGGTGGGTGGACAGTTAGGTAGTTAAGCACTAGTACCGTAGGCAAGGTAAGGAAAGGCGGGACGAGCAATAACTTAAGGGCCTATTGATATTGGGTGGCATAGCATTATTGCATATCGAAGTATAGTAACGATAGTATATACGATTTCATTTATTAACACACGGACTCTTCCAAACGCGCGTGCAGATATACATTGACAAATCACATGAAAACGGTGGCGGAACCTGAAATAGGAGCGGGGAGGGAAGTGGGGTGCGGTACGGCCGTAGGGTGTGGGGTGAGGGAGGAAGCACGGCACCCCCTTTATGGATGATATTATACTATGCAATAGTTCACAATCCCGTCTCTCTATCCTCCGGTCAACCGATCAAATAGCACAGCATCATGGTGTTCTCTGAGAACACATACAGAAGCACGGGGTATACCACAGACCCTTCGTCGAGAGAAGGGAAATACTAAAACCCCAACTAAATGAAAAGGACTCTTGATTAGTCCCGTGTGATAGTAGATGTATGCTAAGGCTAACATTAAAAAAAAAATGCGATTACGAGATAGATCAATTCATCACGAGCTAGAACACAGGTCAATGTATAATAGGTTACTTGCCAGTCAACTAAGCTGCTAGCGCAGAAGCGGAGTGGGGTCGCATTTTGAGCAACGAATGATTGGAAGCCCTCCTAATGTTTTGTACCTTGCGAGTCATTTTTTGTGATGGCCGGATGGGGGAGATACCAATCGCATGAACGGGACTGGGAGATGAGGAGAAGAAGACGGTTGTACTCGAGTAACTCATTAGCCCCTTCAGTGGATTCCCGGCCTGCATCTGTATCATATCGGGGAAGAGTTGGTTTTCCTTGGTTGGTTCTCTTTGGTTGATTGATTGATCGGATTCAATCACAGACTGTCTGATAGAGTGACTGACTGACTAGACATGGTCTATCAGCACAAACTCACCTGTGCCAGCAGGTCTTAGAAAGGCAGCTCCGCGTCCAGAAAATGCATCAACAAACCCTGTGGAACTGGCCGGACTTTGAACGACTCGTCAGTACCTATCTTAGAAACGGATGATCAGCTTCATACCCTGATTCACTCAGTAACGTATTACCCCTTAGTATGTCATTGAGCCCAAGAGATCGATGGAATAGGGTCTCCAGTTAGAAACTCTCGTGATTTATTGCCATTTAAGGAAGGATATCTCTGCGAACTCGCTTCTCTTGTGGGCAAGATCTTCTGAACACGGCAACAACAGGCTAAGGGGTAAGGTATGGGAAGCGGCATGGAAAACACCAATTGAGCCAATAGCTAACAGATTGTCTAGAACGGAGATCACCTAGAAAAGATTCCCTCGTGAAAGGCGGTCGACGTATCGGTTGGGGATCGAGGCTAACGACACGATATTCGAGTAAGGAGAATTAGGGGAGAAGGGGGCGGGGGTTATTACAGCACGGATACCAGCACTATGTCTTTCCTTCCTTCGTTTTTCTTTTTTGTCGAACCCAAAGTGGCATCCCCTTACACAGCACTGGTAATTCACAGTGCATATATCTGCATGTTCGTTTCGAGTGCTGCCACCTTCCCGGCTGCACCCCACATCACCTCCCAATCGCGGTTAGGTAGGATCCCCCTCCCCCTCCCCCCTCCCTTTCTTCCAAGAACAGGCGAGAGCGGCGTAGTGGGGGGTTTTGTTTGGTTACACCTGAATATTTTTACTGACCAAACTGCCGGAACCGTACTGCAGAGTCACCCGAAAGCTACCGGTATCAGATTATCAGCGAGAACCGTGCCCCAGCCCAAGATAGGTTTAGTTCGGCGGGTTGACAGAATTGCGAAAACGAGTTGACGAGACCCAGCACTTCTAGGGGTTGAACTTATGCTCGAGTATGGTACTCGAGTACCGTGCCTGGGAGCACTAACCCTTCTTAGGAGATTTTGTCCCTTGCTCTGGAGATTACAGGGCTGGTTGTGAGAGTGGATTCTAGGAGCTCTGACGGTCCTCACTCGCACAGGGGAAGCCATTATTGGCTGGAACAGACAGGGATATAGTTGGCTAGTTAGCCTTGAACAACTGTTGCAGTTGGTAAATCCCTAACCTAAGCGGCAACATGGACGCAGTATTGGTACTGCAAAGTCCCTCGATCAGTGGCATTCCAGAATGAAATCATGAAGATTTCTAAATGCATCCTCCCTTGTACGATATATATGAAAAAGATTTCTCACTGAGCATAGTAGATGGGGTTGTGAGTTACCTCATGATGTGCCCGTTGGGGGGCACGGTATCACAGGCTTCCTCCCTCCCTCCCTTACCATCAACCCATTATTATTTTTTCCCTTCAGCATCACTCTACTGCCTGCAATTTGGTACTTATCAGCCACTTTAGTACAAGAACTTATACAAGTATAATACTCCTTTACAAGGATCAGTATGACCATTCACTTGGGTATCCGTCTTGCAAGGTATATTCCATAGCCCACCAAAAAAATAAACCTAAGTTTTACTTGTGGACCCACAGCTGCCGTTTGTGCTCCACCAGTACGGTACTTGAATATCGCAAGATACAAGGGTAGGAACCTGTTAACCGGAATAGACAAGGATATATTTGGTTGGTTAACCTTAAATAACCGTTCCATAACTTCTTGCCGGACCTTGGTATCTGTGCGCATCTAAGAACCTGCACAAATCCACAACCCCTATTCTCAAGCATTCGAGTGTTTCTTCCTGCCCCAAGCTCTGGTAGCACGCAAAGGGGATTTGATACCTGGGGTCGTGAATTTGTGTGAGCGCTCAGATAAGGACGCATTTTTTGCTATATCTTTGGGTTAACTGTTCCCAAACATTTGGATCAGGCAGACACGAGTTCGTAGCGTGCGGAAAATAAAAAACAATACCGGGAGCCGGGAACCGTGCGTCCGTCCGAGGGGGGGTGGGAGGAGGGGGACCACCGTAAATTTACTTTGCAACCAAACAGTGCCCAAAGATGCACACGAGGGCACTTCACCCCCCAAGCACGCCGCGACTAACCATCCTAACCCACCGGCAGCAAGAAAGTCCCCGCACGCCCGCACGAGTACTAGTGCTCGGGTATCTGAGCTGCTAATATCCGGAACACTGCCTAAATATGTTTACGCTATTCCATTCCCTGTTGACATTTTCCATCGGGTTTATCCAACCGAGATTTTGCACCTCACACGATTCATTCGTTAATTACACCGGGGAGAAATAAACGGGTCCGGTTAGGGCTGAAGAAGGTGAAGCGAATCCCGTGATGTATCGTGTTGTTACACATGTTTGCCGCGGGAGCGGCTGTTTGTGGACTTGAATATTCGATTGGTCGTTCTTATAGTTATTAGTGGAGGGTAGTTATTCCATCGCAATATTATCCAGGAGCACGGCATATGGATTCCACCGGAAACTACGGTGCTGTGTGTACTGTACTCGAGTAGAGTAAGATGGGGGGCTATATTATGCGCCAAATACAACAGCTACCGGTAGGATAATCTGCAAGTGGCATGTGTGAAGGAATCCGAGACGGGTTCTGGGAGGGAAGAAGAAAAAGGACGTATGGAATGGGGTAATTGGGAGGGTTTAGGGGGTGGAGGTTTGCTCTACAATATTATGGCATTGAATGAAGAAATGAGGACAATATGGAGTTTAAGAGAGAGACACTACTAGCACTGTAAGATTCTTGAGACCTCCTAGACCACCAGTGTTAGCCCAGGTTTAAGCCAGACTTTAGACTTCGCCAACCAAGCTGCTCGTACTCACGCCCACAGGTTACTGAGGCTTGAAGGCTAGGGGTGCCGGTAAGTTAGTGCTTTGGACAGTATCATACCCCCGTCCATCCCCGATCGCATCTTTTCTCACAACTACGATCTCTCCCCCATGTACTACCGTAGTATGCGCCTACCTCGTAGAACATTCAAGCCCTGCACTTCACCATATCTCGCAGTAACAAGTAATCCATATGCTGCACACTCGAGTAGAGTACCGGTAGTGCATCAAAGCTTTTGTCCCGACCTCCCCGGACCACCCACAAAACAATGGCAAGCCTGCCTCCACGAGCACAGAGGGGAGCGAGTAGAAACCCCTATCGGTAACAGACCTCCTCCGCATTTCGCTAATTTAAGGTACTGTAGGCAGCCCGTGCTCTTTCACTCCCCCACTCCCCCTTCCATCCGTCCATCCGTCCATCCTTCCTTCCATCCTTCCTGCACATCATGCCGTACTGTACTCGTACTCGTAGGAATCCCCCCCCGCACACTGCATATACCCCACGTGATCTACAACAGGAATACCAGTCAGCACCCAGTGGCATGGGCTTCCCCACCACCTACTCGAGTATCTACCGGTACCCCTTCTACCAGAACAGAGCAGAGTGCAATACCAGTGGAGCCCATTGAGGGCCTGCCTACCGTATTCGTGCGGAGGAAACCGTCCAACTTGTTAAGCCATTGTAACGCCGGCAATTTTGTAGCCAACCTATAGCGGGCGTTACAAGTACAAGTACATTCCACCCAAACAAGCCCCCCATCCGAATAGATGCTGATTGGTGGGGTTTGTATGAGGAGGGGAGGGTGTTGTCGGCGCGGTAACCATCCAAGTTAGCCACTTGAAAGTTTCTTATTCGGGTTTAGCTGTTCGGGTGGGGGGCCTGTTCGGGTGGTCTCTTGAAGTGGTCTTGACAACAGGACCCGTCTACCACAAGTAGGAAAGGGAATCGGCAAGTTCTGTCTTGGATACTCGGACGGATGGCAGACGCTAGTTGTAGTCCCCGACGATAATGCCGCATGGTTAGGACGGGCGAGGCCGAGACATAACCGCTCACTCGATATTAAGACATATTTCTCAACTTGCGTTCTCTCGTTTAACCCCGATCATATCACACATGTGGCAGTGCGATGGCTGCTTCAGCGCAACGGTGAAATACCTGTGCATTTCCCCCTTTCCTTTCCTTTCCTTTTTTCTTTCTCGCCCTGTTTTTTACTCAAGATGTCTCGCGGGGCCAGAAATAGCATGGGGCCAGAGCGCTACTGTGGTTGTGAGGTGGGCACATGTATTCCATCGTTCACGATCAATCATAGCAACCACCCCAAATACCGTAGTAGGCAAATTTTAAAACTAAAAGCTTGGCCGGCCGGCCGGTTGTATCAAATACAGGTACAGCCAAGGAAAATCAGCGGAGGTTTTTGACTATTTCGATTGTAAGGTAGACAAGACGAGGGAGGCAATACAAGCCCAAGAAGCAGGAGGCGGGCGTACCATTCCTGGTGAAGTATTGTATAAGTACTAGCGGCGTATTTTACTTTTTTCCCTTTCGCTTTTAGAAAAGAAGAAAAAACAGAGATCCCACAAACTGTAGGCAGTCCATCGGTATCATATTGGATTGTCCTCGTTCTTTACCGGTATTTTCTTCTCCCTTCTCGTCTCGTAAAACCTAATCTCATCGTTTGCGGTACAGGTGCACCGCTTTCTTTTCTTTTCTTTTCCATTTCTCGCTTGCTCGTTTTAGACTCCTACAGGACCGTACTGGCACCAGAATGGCCTTTTCGTACTCGGGTAGTACAGTATACACAGTACGGCGGTATGTTAATAAAAAGTAAATTTTTCCCTAGCGAAGCAGAGCAGGGCAAGCTCTAAATTCCTAAGCATGTCTATCTGCCGGTATCTGCTGGGGTATCCACCGGTTTCTCGGGCATCCGATCACAAAAAATAATAATACTGATAACAAGGGTAAGGAAAAGGCTCTCGGAAAAACTTTCCTGTTACCCGCTACCAGCTACCTATATTCAATTCTGTTCTAGCCTAATAGTCATGTCGGGGTGGATTTCTCCCACCCCCCCCTTCTTGTCTTTCACCATCCCCAGCTTAGTTTGTGTGTACTCTGCGACAAGCTAGGGCACACTTGACACCTTGCCCTGGAGCGCCCCAAGAACTCGGAGACGGAGGATATGCCTAAATCATATAGGTATACCGGTAAGAAGCGTAGGGGATACTCGAGTAGTACACCACCAGATGTCAATTACTTGTAGTTAGGCATTCAGGTACGTGGCCAACGGAGGCGAAATGTGTAGGGAATTTTTATACACTTTTATATAGCCCCCACGAAATTGGCAGAAGTAGGTATGAGTAAGGCAGTCTGGCTGCATACCTCTCTGTCGGTCTCTCAAAACACTGCCACCACACCACCACCCTGCTCGAATAACTCCTCCCCCTGTTCCGGGATCCTGGTTACTCGGACACTGGTGGGGGGGTCCAGAAGAGTGGAAAGTATGGACAAATGGGGGGGTTTGGCTCTATTGGTTTGGATTGAGCCCTTGTTCTTATTTTTTTAACTTTTAAACATTTAGTCTAGTGATCACTCACTAGTGACTGACTATGTCCCCGCTATCCCGCCCGCCGCCGTGTTCCACAAGCACTAGACTACTCGGGTAGTGATTAGTAGGCCCGCATAGTAAAGCTCGGCATGCTGTTTTAGATTATCCACTTACCAAATCCAATTGCGCCGTATTGGGCATGCGAAAACACGAGGCCCACCACGCTCCCCCGCCCATCCACCAGTACCAAATCGTGGGTCTTTACCTGCCTATCGGGCTAGTTTGCAGCATCCTTTTTTTCCTTTTTCCTTTTCCTTCCCCTCTTTCTCCCCCTTCCCGCGAGACGGCGGATTGATTGATTGATATTACGACCAGGTGTCCCTGATTTCACCTCCACCTGTACCACTCCTGTGTGACATTCCTGTCACGTCCGATGATGCCCTTTCATTCCCGCCGCCCAGGCTCGTGATTTGGTGTATGTGAGGCCACCAATACGAACTTCCAAACCTTAATCTGGAATACTGGACTGCTACTATGCAATATGCTTCATGATGGAACGGGAGGGTATTTGCTGCTAGGAGAAAGGACAAGTAAGTTGATAGAAAGGTGATGCCAGCGTGGACATCATGATTTGCAGTGTGGGAGCAAAGGGGCTTCAGCCTATGCCCCACTTGCGGTGCATCTGTTAGTATATACAGGGGTAGGAGCTCGTTAACCGAAACAGACAGGGATATATTCGGCCGGTTAACCTCAGATAACTGCTGCAAAACTTCCTGCCGGACTTGTGACTGTGAAAAAAGTCATTGCTGATGTGCACCCGTTTGCGTATTCCCCTCTAGGGAGGGAGCTGTAGGTTTCGGTAGAAAGAGTATCATAAATTCTCCGCCTTCCGATTAACTATTACAGGCAAAGGCATTGAGGCTTCCCGAGCAACCGCTAGTTGTCAATTGTCCGATAGCATTGCACATTCTACCCGATATCAGGTATTGCTCAACCGACTCTGCTTGTGGCCTGGTAACGAACATACTGGTATTTTCGTAACAGTTTCGAGCTTCCAGAGTTCCCGTTTCTTAGATAACGTTTGGGTTGACACGTTATTCCAGGGTTTGGAATAGAGCATGATTAGCAATTCACAAGTCCAACCGTGGGCAAGCCTTATAAACGGCCCTGACGGAACACAGAATCGAACCATTTTGCAAGACGGCACAATGCCTCGATGAAAGTCTAGAAGTTGTGACAATCGACGGAAACCGTTTCCATCATGAGTCTGTGCTTAGGAGGTCCGATCCAGAGAAGATATTATAATAAGACCAACTGTGTCGGTGCCCTGAAAATATTCTCCGGGGGGGAAACAATTGGGGATCTGGTGAACTTGGGGGGGATAATTTTTTCAGCTTTTCTTTTTTTCCGAGAGAGTGTATTCAAGTTGGTGCCAGTGGGTTGGAATCTAGACAAGCACACCAGAAAGTTAGCGAATGGTTAATTTAGGTTAACCTGAAAAATAATCCCTATCCTGTACGAAAGCATCTCCCCTTGCAGTTGCATCTAATAGGTTGCCGCGGCTGGATTGTGAGGGTCAAAACGCTATTTGTAGGTATTGACAGGGATGTGGGCCGTTTGAGCACAGAGAGAGGGCATGTTTGAACCTGGACAGGCTGCAAAACATGGGATGAAACGCTCATCCTTTGCTCTATCAGACCGGCACCTAATTAGCATTGTCCCGCCTAGAGGTTGCTGCGATTGGGAAGCCCTGATTCCCGTTGCTCGGGTATGATTCAGCTGCAAGGATAAAATCTGGGATCCCGCAGACGGCCAGTCGGAAGTGGACATCTTGACACTTGCCGAATAAGCTTGGCAAGAATCGAGGAGTCGATGGATGGTTGTCCTGTGGTTGGCTAACGCAGCTAGAATCCCACAACCTTCTGGACCCCCCCTCTCCACTGCTGTGTGCCGTAACCCCCCCAAAACCATACACCCGAAGGAGACATCAGCAAAGGAGCTCACCAATCCCGCTTCAATAGCCCTCCATGCCCCTAAATTTGGCTCCCCCGCAAGTCCTACTGGGGAGTACTCGTAGACATTGCTGCGAGGTTGGAAGACCAAAAGGAAGCTGGTCTCATGCGGTAGAGTGCATTGGCCTACAAGGGTTAGGATGAGTATTCCTTAGTTGCATTTGCGGAATGTGGTAGAATTGCTGCAGCTGGCGGAAAAAGGAATGTCAAAAATTTATAGAAAGCTGATGCTGTCTGTGCTGATGTGGGCGGCGGTTGTTCTTTTTGCCCTAACGATAACCTTCGCTTCCTTCCTTGTCGATAACAGCGGATTTATACGAGGGTATAAACTCAATCGGGGGCGGGTGCATCTTCGAAAAGGGTATCGTTTTGTGATCTCGAAACAAGATGCATGTGCAGGGGGGACTCACTCCGCGGTCTCCGCTTTCTTCCCCAGTACTAGTACTTGGCCTGGAGACCCCCCGATCATTTGACCAAAGGAGTATATATCTGAAAGAGACCTAGATGCTTCCCAACCACCCTCCCTGACATTTTTTTCTGCGCCGGTAAGAGGGAAGGGATAGATTCGCAAAAGAGAGGCTGGCCTCAGAGCATCAAGAGGCAAACCGAGATTGCTTTCTGAAATCCGTTTGCCATCCGGTTATCTGTATATCTTGTCTTCCTGCGGGCAACAGCAGTTTTTCCTTTCAAGAGGAGTTTGGAGTTCCAATTCGGTTATCACCTAAATTAACGCATAATGAGTCTTTCTCCATTTCCAGCACGTGGAGGCATTCCTCCACCTGTCCCGCCAAAGGTTCCCGCTCTTCCGCATATTGCTGCTCTTGTAACAGCAAATGCCCCAACTGTTCTGGTAAGTCCCCCGCTTTATTGTGGGCCCTCTTCCTTGGCTTTCTGTTAACGAGACTACAGCAGAAGCACAAGAAGAATGCGCCTTCCTTGTCGAAGGCGATGTCTTTTGATAACTTCGTAAGCTTCTATTCGAATTCGCGAAATCCTTCTCCGACAAAACAGCTGGAAAACTCTACATCCCCAGTGGAGTCTCCCCAGACCAAGGTGGCACCTTCCACGGCTGTGGCGGGTCCAAAGGAGGCATCCAGTTCGGGTCTCCAGAATTCCCCATCCCAATCTTCAAGCGGCTTCAGTCTCGCAAGTGCAAAACAAAGAGCGAAGGGTGTATTTACGACTCGCCGCAAAGGAAGTCAATCGGATTTCGAGATGGTGAAAAGGGCCCAAGAAGTCTGTATGGACTCTCGTGAGTACCCCAGCTGAGCGATAGTGAAATGTGGGAATGGTATCAATGCTGACTTCCGCCGCCTGAAGCCACAATACCAGGCCGCCCGGCCATATATCAGGAAACTGAAACCGCACCTGGTTGGCGAAACAATGCCTTTAGTGAGATTCTAGTATCAAGCATAAGTTCTCCACCAACATTAGACACCCTTCCGGCGCTTAACCCTCTGGAAACCCCTACCGAGAGGCCCATTTTGCCCATGGCCCCCCCTCCGACTCCCAAGACCCCGTGGCCAGTAGCAGGTGAGGACGCCCCGCCCCAGATCCCTCCAAAAAGCAGTCCCGCTCTGCAAAAGGCGCCGGCGTTCCTCGAAAGACGGGTAGAATCTTTAGTAATTGCGGAGGGAAGCACAGAGAGGGAGAGGGTTGCCCAACGGCCCCGCGCTGGTTCTGCTCCTCCAGTACGACATAATTCCACCAGGATCAGACCGCATGTTGGGGTAGAGCGCCCAGGCTCCGCCGACTCAGTCGCACCGAAGCAGCGCTACAAGAAGAGTAATATATTTTCATCTCTTCCACTAGGCGTAAAGCCTTCCAGAGTGCCAATCCACTATCCATATAGCCAAATCGAATCACTGCAAACTGCCGCAAGGCTTCGCTCCGAGGAATTCTGTGTCCTGGGTCCAAAGGATGTTGAAGGGCTTTCAAAAGAGCTGTTGCAGTTGGAAACAAGGTGCCAATACCTCCGGGAGACTCACAAGTCTCTTAGGGATGGGCGAAGGACATTACACACTCGCATGTTGACCTATTTGAGGTCCGCTCGTTCGGCTGTCTTCTCAAGAGAGAGCTTGTTGAAACAGGAGGAAGCGCTTGCTGAGCTTGATGCTGCTATTGACGATTGGCACAACAAACTCGAGAGGGTTTATATCCCCTCACCCGCTCTCGAAGATACCTCGCTAACTAATGAAAGGCCGAGGACCGAAGAGCACGAGTCAAAGAGAAACTTCTTGAACATCTCGCTGCTGCCCTGAGTGTCCCCAATTGTGCCTACTCCCTCGCTGAGAGAGGCATGAGCACACCTCCAGTGACACCTGAAAGACAAGGGCGAAGCAAATTTGATGACAGCGAGTCGATAACAATATACGCGCTCTTAGCGGACGTTGAGCAGGAAATCAAGAGATCGGCAACAATGGTATATTAAGTCTGAGGTATGCTATTAGCAGGTATTCATAATCAGGTGGAAGATATCTAACGTTTATTAGAATACTGTGGATAAACGCTCTCCGAGAAAACCTAAATCACTTCCAGCCCAAGGTGGTAACACCTAACGACTCTTCCAATAACACCGCTCCCAAACCCTTTCACCCCCAATACTTGTCTTTCTTCCCTCCATCCGTATTTTGCACCCGAAAGGTTTCGCACTTAACCCGCCAGATTCGCTCCCATTTACCCCTCTCCCTCCACTTTTGTCTTTTCGTAATGCTGGTTCTTCGCCCTGGTCGGACCCATTCTTAACATGCACCACTGCATACATTATCCCTTATTTTCTCTTCTCTAGAGGCCTTCCGCTTCCCTAGCCCTCTCACTTTAGCGAAGGGATAACCCTAAACTGAGTTTTTGGCTATAGTCGAATATCCTCTTTCATGTGGTTTTTGTTAGGGGTGCCTCTTGTGCCAGTTTCCCCAAAACAATTTCTGTATGGTTTCCCCTCATCCTCTTGAGTGCTGGTGGGAATTTCTTTCGTATATTTATTTGGTTCAAGTTTTATAAATTCTCCTCGGCTCTGGCCTGAGGGGCAGGGTTTTTTCCTCTTCGATTTTCAAATATGATACCTAGGAGTTTTATTCTGGCTCAGTACATAAATATTTTCAATTGCGATGAAAGGAGTTTCTAAGTTCAGTGTTAATGCCACCAATAGCAAGTCTTAGAAGCAAGGGCGGGGGGGTCCAAAGCATCACAGGATTGAAGAAATCGTATCCCAGCCTAAGCGTAGCCGACTAAATTCATTAGAATTTCCTACACCGCTTCGGATTAGGTTCCATTCAAGACGTTATATCGCAGAGAATCACAAGCCCCGTAAAGTGCCTCGGGACCCCTTCTAGCCTATTCATCGGCGCAAGGCAGTAAAGCTGAACTCTCCCTGCGTACTGGCCGCTTGTGGGCCCGCACGAGGTTGAAGGGATAGTCTCGATGCCAGGAGGATGTTGAGCAGAGTGTCAATATCGACCCCGGAAATGATATTGGGAAGAACCCCAGTCGGCAGATGAGCTAGCATATTCTCTCACCCCCTTTCTCTCGACACGTTTGGTTGAAGCTTAGTTAAAAGCCATACCTGCTGTATGTGATACATATCTCCCTATTGGCGTATTCTCCCCGAGATGTTGCTCCACGGGGAACGGCGCATGCTGGACGGTGTATCCGCCCGATGCAAAGCGAGCCATCGTACTCTCTACACACAGGAATAGTGCGAGAAGGTTTGTGTTGGGATTGGGGAGAAGGGAGGAGAGAATCTATTTTTGAGCTGCGGTCTGCAGATCTTCGTTTAGGTGATGGAATGACATGAATAGAATCAGCCAATAGGGTGCTCATTCGCCCAAGGCAGCTATGCTAGGGCATCATTATCCAGTAGTACCGAAATTTGAAGATGAATTTCCCACGTGACCGCTATTAAACTTATGCCTACTCCCTGGTGCGCCGGTCTTGAATCCTAGTGAGGCACTCACCAGCACCTCACTCGGCAAGGGAGCCGGAAAGGCCAAGAGAAGGCTTGTGTGATCTGCAAGCAATAGCTGTCAAAACTACCGGTACCGTGTCACGATTCTACAGTATTTTTTCCCCCACTGTCCGTACGTTAAAGTCGGAGGAAGGTATATCATTATATCATACCAATACAATTACTCGAGTACAAGTATCATACTTGGGGAGATCTTTTCTCACGAGGCAGGAATTCGTTTATAGGTTAACCCGAATTAACTGTTCGCTGACTTCCTCCTGGATGCCTGCATTTCTGCAGCACGGGTGCAGGACGGTATCGAGAAAGGTGGAAGGATACTGGCTGACAGATACGGCACTGTATCATGCAGCGGAATTTGATTGGGAATTGAAATGATCGAATTTCACGCCTGGACCTTGGAATTGCCTCTCCAAGTAGGATCTCCCGTATTTTTATTTTTTATTTGTCTCAGCGGAAGGCCCTAAAGCAAGTCCCCCCTTTTACCCAAAGAGGGGAATTCTGGACCTTCCTAGCGTGAGGCTCAGTTCTTGTGGTAAGCTGGAGTGGTCTTGACAAAAGGAAAAGCACCCGCCACCGAAAACGAGAGAAAGAAAAGATTACAACCAATCGAGATCGACAACCGTTCAATCGTTCATCTCCCTCAGGGGAACCCTTTTTCTTCAATAAAAAAAAAACAAAAACAACAACTAACAAAACAGCCGCAGATGAGAGTTGAACCTTCGGATCTAAACTCAGACTTAATAAAACCCTCCCACTCATCGTCCTAATTCCGGCCTTCATCGGCCACCACACTCGTTTTTATACTTTCTCTTACCCCCCCCCCCCTTGCGGTATTCTGAACCAAATCTTCAACCCTCACGAGTGCCGAAGCCCGCGATGCACTTTGCGCTGCCGACAAAGAACCATCGTTCCTCCCCCTTTCTCGCGAGCAGTGTCCCCCGAGCGTACCTTGGTCGAAAGAGACCACTGTATGCGGTGGTATTCCTGGTGATACTGCTGTTGATAGCGTTCGGTCGGAATTCAGGAGATGGGGCACCAGCAGACGCACCCAACACGGTGATGATTCTGTTAATCGATAAAAACGGGCACCCACCAAGTTACGTCAATAGGGTAATAGAGAACAGAAGGGAGTACGCTGAAGCGCATGGTATATCCCCTCCTCCTCCTCCTCCTCCTTTGGTGAGAAAGAGAGAGCAACAGTATCAAACCCAAAGAGCCCCCCAATTAACAATGCTTTAGGCTACGGACTCTTCATCAAGAACATTACAGACTACCCCGTTGGCGAGGTATCTAACAGCTGGGCTCGCATCCCCGCCATTAGACACGCCATGAAGGAATACAAATACTCCACATATTTCTGGGCCCTCGACCAAGACGCCGTGATCATGAACCCCTCGCTCTCGCTAGAAGAGCACGTCTTGGCCCCCGGGAGACTGGGCAGCATCATGCGCAGGGGTGTGCCCGTCGTCCCGCCGAGTAGCATCATCGAGACGTACAAATACGTCCCCCCGGAGAGGGTGCAGTTCATCATCACACAGGACGCCGAGGGATTGCAGCCCGGGAGCATAATCGTTAAGGCGGGGCCGTGGGCTCATTATTTTCTTGATGCTTGGTTCGATCCACTTTTTAGATCTTATGGGTTTCAGAAGGCGGAGCAGCACGCTCTTGTATGTTCCGCATCGAGTCCTCTTCTGACATAGACCGTCAACTAACTAGCGGCTTATAGGAGCACATTGTTCAATGGCACCCTACTATTCTAACCAAGATGGCCATGATCCCGCAGAAGGTGATGAACGCTTACCCCAATGTGCCAGACCTCGGTGGAATTTACGAGGATGGAGACTTCCTCGTCCACCTCAAGGGCTGTGCAGAGGGAGAGGACCGGAGCTGCGAGAGGGAGTTTCAAAACTACTTTGAGGAGCGGATCCCATTGAAGTAAGGTTGATAATCGCTTACCTGCCTACTACCCCTTTTTTCTCTTGTATAGACTTCTTGTTCTATTTTCACGCTAGACCCCTCCTCCGGTTTTCCTTATTGTCTTGGCTCTTTTCCTCTATCTGGGTCTGCCCTGGGCGTTTTCGTCCCTCGCCTGTTATTTGTTTGCCAGTCTGTTGGAGGGCAGGAGTGGTTAGAGTAATGGATAGATGAATACCAATGAATACGAAATCAACTAATAGGAACATCTAATATTTCCACATGTGCGTGCGATGCTAAAGTTTGAAAATCCATGTATTATAGCTGTCTGTAGCTCTTTTTCAGCTATAGCGCCACCACACCGTAAGCCTTGAGTCCAATCATAAATTATGACTCGATACAAGAAATATTACCATGCACCTGCAACAGCCCAATCCAATCCAGATCTTCTCGCTAACAAAAGGCCATCAGATCAGACTCGTAAGTCATGAGCCACATGAATGATATAAAAAAAAGAGAATTCATATCTACAAGAACTCCCCCCCTCTTCATACCTCCTCACCCATCCAGCCATTAATTATACCCCCCCAATCTCCTTTCCCCCCACTTCCCACCAATTACGGCACCCCCCCTATCCGAGCACATTAAAGATCAAGGCCCCGCCTGCTCCGTGTCTAAACTCGTCTCCCCAAGCACGCCACCATTACCCCCACCGTTTGCAACAGCCTGCGATCCAGGAGGTTTATTCGCCGCAGCATGCAACCTCTGATCAAGCGCCTTCAAAGCGATAGCTCTCCGTCTCTCGGCTTCGGCCCTCGCACTCCCCGGCTGTGCAGCGCCCCTTCCACCACCCAACAGCGTTCCCAAGCTCGCATCGCCCCTAGCTTCTGCCCTTGAATTTCCGGCCGAAATATCCGCGGCGGAGAAGGGCGTGCAGATCTTGAAGCTCACGAGGAGGTTGTAGACGACTTCGGAGATAATGGCGACAGGTCGGTGGAGCGGGTCTGGGAAGAAGTATGCCATCGCGAAGGTTTCGGAAGCATCACCCTTGAGCGTCGGAGATTGGTTGGTGGAGAGGTCCGCGTGGGAGGTTTTGTAGAAGCGGAGGTATGTCCAGGATGAAAAGAAGCCGAGCCATGCGAGGGTTGTGGAGACGTCAGTGCCGAGGATGGGGCCACTGAGAGTGTTTAGGAAGAGGAAGACTGCTGGAAAGTGCTTTACGCGGATTTTTAGGAGACCCTTGAAGAGGGTCACTGTATGCTCGGGAACTAATTGTTTAAAGGCTACCAGGAACGCAGATTGGGCTGCTACGCCGCCGCAGATGGTTGCAAACCTATTAGTTGATTATTGGTTAGTCAGGGTGGCAATTTTGGATAACGGAAGGGGAGGAGGGGGAACATACGACCGCTCGATATTCCTTGTCAGTGCGAACCAAACAATATACAGGAGGAAAGTAACGACATTTGGAACAACCGCTACCACCAACAGGAACTTTCCAAACTCTCTGGATCCCCACGCCCTTTCCAAGTATTTCCCCCCGTAGAACAGGGTTGCCAGCGTGATGACCAAGGTAAAGATATTCTGTTCCACCAGCGCCGCTGTCAAGAACGTCCACGGAAACACTATCGACAGGGCCGGGACAACGGTCAGGTAGGGGACTGTGTAGATCTGTGTCCCGCCGCCAGTAGGGGAATCCGGGGGGTATTCTCCTTCTTGATGAGCCATCTGGTCCCGATAGCGAAGAGCGCCGGTAAGGACCGATAGGAAGACGCATGCTATCAGACAGCCCCTTGTTAAAGGGGGGATGTTGACCCTCGGTGGCATATTGTTTGTTCTACCCTATTCTGATAGTTGGCGGGCACAGTAGTTGAGACTGGCAGCGGACGTTAGCGGGAGAGAGAGTTGATAGGTAGATCGGTAGTTTGATGTTGTACCGTTAAAACCGCAACTCCAGGCTTTGAATTGATGGAACAAATGTTGTTGGGGGGCTCTGATCGGTCGGGCTTGGTCTTTTTTTCTTCTTTCTTTTCTTTTTCCCCGTGCTGTTGCCCGCGTGGAGTTGAGGTTGAGCCCTTTGTGGCTAGCTTGTCCAGATCTTGTCTGTCAAGCAATCAATCAGCTTCTCCACGTTTTTGTAGGTTGCAGACCTTTTCCTCTTCGGATCTCCGGCCAGGCCCCTCCAGCAGTGTGAAATGTTGATAGAGTATCATATCATAGAAAGGAAAGGGATAAAGAAAAAATAGTCTTGGTGCTGGGAGGCTCTTGCAGGGTTCAAGGCTTTCTCTCTTTTTTTTTTTTTTTACCTTACAGTACCTTTCCTCTCCTCACTGGGCCGAAATACAGGGATTAAGTGGGTGACCTGCAGTCTTTTTCTGCTCCCGCCCACTTTTTTTTTCTTTTTCTTAAATTTCCAATTATGGATTAGATCGATTTTGTCTCATGGGGATTTCGACATCGCAGAAAGGCACTCATTCCACGGTAACTAAAAAAATCAAATCTGTTTGACAGAAAGGCTTTTTTCCCTCCCTAATGACCCGGGAATCCATCATAAAGAACACGTACAGGTACACCTTGAGTAGCGTATCGAATAGAAGGTAATTCACAGGCTTAAGTCTCAGGTGGCCACTTGCTGCCACACGCTTTCCTTCAGTCAGGGCGTCAACGGTGGGGAAAAAAGAAAGAAAAAAGGGCTCAAAGAGGGCTCAAAGAGGGGAGAGAACAAATGGCAAAATACTGGCCAGTATGGGGATATTTCGCGGAGTTTAATGAATTAGATCCTCCCTTATTTCAAGGTTTTTGATGGTAAGAAGGAGGTGCAGGATATGGTACCGGTACCGGTACTTGTCCCATTCAGTATGGTCTGCAAAGGGGGATGATAGAGAGAAAGAGAGCTTTCAACTCATAAAAGCGAGAATAAGCCGTGCATCCTACAAACAACAACCAAAGAAGGCATATATTAATTTATCGAATGGAAAAAAGGAGAATTGAATGCGGTATGATACACTGAATAAGCCAAGATAAGGCAGCAGTTTTGGAGCGAAAGGGTTTTTTTTTCTTTCCTTCATTCTTTATTTCATCTTATTGATCCTTGAGGGGTGCCAGTGAGGCCTTTGTGTAACCCTCGAAACATGATCTCCCGCGCCTTTTTCCTGCATCCTGCTACTGCTGCATCCTGAACTTGATTTTCACCTGATGGGCGGAGAGAGGGCCCAAGTGTCAGTGGGTTACTGTGCTTGTACTGGTAAAAATTAAAAGCTAAATTCACCACCACCATATCTTGCGCTGGTGAAATAATAATACATTGGTGATCCAGGTTGGAATGTGTCATGGTGGTGTGGGAGTTTGTTCCCCCCTTTCCCCCAGTAATTCCTCCCTTGCGAGCATAGGCACCGCGAAAAAACTCGTGGAATCCACTATCACCATCGGCCTGGGGTAAGTTTCGTTTGAAAAGTTAATAGCATTGCGAATACCAGTTAATAAGATCTGACGGGTCCCAAGCGCCGATCCCATACCATGCCAGGAAAACGCCAATCCTTCTCAAGGAGACTTTGCCCCAGAGCCCGGAGATTAAATTACATGCTCAGGAAGATGGTGGATTTCATGAGTTTTTGCTGTGTGGTCCAAGTCACTTGAAATCAAGATTCGTTGTAATTCGTTTTGCTCGCATAATACATATGAAACAGTGGAGCTTGGTTAAAATACCCTTGGAAACGACCATGCAGTGGCGTTCGGAGTTTTGCTATCTCTACGAATATTGCTCTTGTTGAAAATCTGGAAAGATAGAACTGGGGAGAAGGGTCTTCTAAGGATTCATGAAGCCATATCTCCCTAAAGATGAAGCTGAAATTTTCGCATGTTAGTATTTATTGTATTCGTTTTTGGTTGGTCCCAAGTCCGGCGCTGCACCGGTTGTCCCGCTCAGGTTGAAGGTTGAAGTGGAGGAAGGAGTTCAAAATAACCCCGGACAAGCAAGACAGACGTTGCCAGACCACCATCCCTCATCAAGCGAGTTCGCGACGGGAGCTGCTCGCAGTTTAAGAAACGGCCAAGACTCGCTGGAAAAAGTGGGCACAGAAGAGTGCCGGGGGCTCCCAAATTCGTGTTGATACAGGCCAGAAGGTACATTGCGGTGCATAGCTTGAAGTGGAGCAGGATGCCGGCGAGCTTGTGTCGTTCTGGGAGAAGGGTAAACGCATCATCTCTGAGCACTCACTTCTCCACACGTTTTCTGCCAGATCTTTCTGTTTTGGCGTTGTATGTCGGTTCAGCTCTGCTTGGTTTGAGGCTGTCGATTCTGCTGTGGTTCCCGCCTGCTTCTGTGAGTTGAGAGGGCGGCTTGACTGGCATACATCCATCTACGGTATCCAGCCATCCCTCCCTGCCTCCACCACCATCATCCCCCGTTCTCTCGTTCCACACCCGACGGCCCAGCCCAGCCAATCTGCAATCTCAAATCACAATCTTCAATCGCACTTTCTTCCCTCTCTCTCTTGTTCCCCGTACGAGATACATCCTCCAACTTTACTCTTTGCGGGTGGGCAAGCTTTTGTTTGATCCTCCCATCTCTGCTGCTCGTCACCCCCGTTGGCTCGACCGTCTCCATCTCGCTCTTGCATCCTTCCTCCTCCTCCTCCTCCTCCATCGCCTGCTCAACTTTCTCGGGCGTCTCTTGCCCTTTGCCAAGAAAGACAAAACGGCTCCAAAGACACATCCCTCTATCCACCCCCATACACACCGGCAGTCAATCAATCAATCAATCAATCAATCAACCAAACACAAAAACCATCAAGGGCAATCCATACCATCCATACCGCACCACACATATCACCAGTGTTCCTCTTCCCTTCCTTCCTTCGAATAGCCCCATGTAACAATCCCACATTCCCTCTCAATCCACCCATCATTTCAACTGCATCTAACCTAACCTAACCTAACCTACGCCCACACCTCCATCTTCAATCTTTCTCAACTGTACGAGTTTCTGTGTTGCTGCAACGCGCTGCATGCCCTAGACCTTTCCACCATCTGAGGTCTAGTTTTCTCTTCTCCCGTTGAGCTCGTCATTCCTCTGAACATTTCTCAACCACCCACAATCACCTCGAAAAAAATAGCCGGATCAGCGCGCTGCGGCTGCGCTTGTCTTTCATTTCTCCACCTTCGCTGCTTCAATAGCCCAAGCCGCTGTCTCTTTGATTGCATCTGTCCTCCCACAGCCCACACACACCACACACCTCTTCTCCCATTCATTCATCTGGAGTCCGCTTTTTTTTTTTGCCTAACCTTCTTTCCTTTTTGTCGTGTCGTCCTCTCCTTTATCAATTCACCTCCTTTCCTTTCATCGTCAACGTCTTTTTTACATTCTTTCGTTTGTCGCTTGTATCACGTATCACGCTCCGTTCCATCTTTAAACCCCCCCCCCCACCTTGAAGCGGCGCTGCCAGGAATTTGCCCCCTCTGTCTCGCACTCCCAATTCGTTACCAGTGCTCTGCTTCCGCTGCCCGCCTTTGTCACGTGCGCCCCTTGAGCTCCTTATGGCGGGCTCACTGACGTCCGACCAGGTAAATTATCTGATTTGGAGGTACGTCTTCAGTGTTGAATTCCTTCACCCCTGCTCTTTTGCCCTCCTCCCCCCGAGCTAGCTCTCCAGAACCTGTGTGGCTCTGCCGAGTCTTTCCTGTCAATCAGCTCACACATACGTGAAAACGTGTAGATATCTTCAGGAGTCAGGTTTGTGGCCTCCCTCGTTTGCGATTTGTAATTGAGGGTTTTTCCACCCTTGGTTCCCCGAGACTACTTGCTTAAGTGTGTAACAGGGTTTAAAGATTCAGCAATTACCTTTCAGCAAGAAAGCCATGCGGCTAGAAGCGATGATGTTTTACGACCAACAATCAGGCCAGGTGCCCTGATACATTTGATCCAGCGAGGTCTGCAGTACTTGGAGTGCGCGGCGCTTGTGAATAAGGCACGTTTCCAGATTGTCGCCTAGTGTTGTGCGAGTTGTTTTTTCGAAGAGTGTCATCCGTTGCTGACTAAGCATAATAGGATGGATCCAGAAAAAAAACAGTCGAGCCATTTTCATTCTTTCATGTGGAAGATGAGGGGGTTGGGGAAGAAAATGGACATGCAGATGAGGAGGGAGATGAATCAATGGGCGTATCAAAATCGCCTACCACAACTTCCACCACAACACAGACCAATTACTCGAGGAAACATGGAAGAGATGATGGAATCAATGGGGTCTCTAATACGGGAGCAACTGGTGGTGGGACATCGCACAAACGGAGAAAAAAGGCAGTTTCTGGCCCTGATGGTGATACACCGATGGTCGGTGGATTTCCTGAGACCCCAGTTACCGTTGCAGAAGAGCCTCGTGTCACCAATGGGTGTAGCGTTGGCGTGCAAGTGGAGGACATTGTGGAAATCACGGCGGAGGATTCGGTAATACTGGGGCGGGAGGATAAGAGTATTTTGATTTGTGCATGGAATCCGATTCACTCGAATGTCCTTGCAACCGCAAGTCAAGATTCTATTGCACGGGTATGGAATGTGCCAACAGACGCCACCTCATCGACTTCGATTCAGAACAAAGTTATTTTGCACGACCCAAGTAATTCCCCTAACCGAGATGTTACCGCGATCCGTTGGAGCCCACAAGGCGACTTGATTGCCACTGGTTCCTATGATGGTCAGACTCGGATATGGACTACAGATGGTCTGCTGAGATATACATTACCACCGCACCATGGTCCTGTCATAGCGCTCAAATGGAATAAGTTGGCGGACACCCTATTATCACTGTCTTGTGATGGAAAAGTCATTGCTTGGGACGCTTTAACGGGTGATATGAGACGAAGTTTTGAGCAAGCAATAGGAGATCAAGGAAGAGGGGACCAAACAAAGGGAGGACAGGCAGAAGCAGCGACTGACATGGACTGGATAAGCGGGAGGCAGTTTGCTACCTGTGGTAATGGAGGAAGTGTTGGGATCTACGATTTGGATCATGACAGTTCACTGAATACGAATACGTCACATTCGGGGGAGGTAAACTGTTTGGTCTGGGATGAGTGCTCGGAGAGGTTGGCGAGTGGAGGAGAAGGTGGTGATGTGCTTGTAAGACTTCTCCTATCAACTGGCCCATTGGTGGATCTCGACGCTCTGGCTAACCAACTCGATAATCTAGATTTGGGAAAAACCCTCCAAGATCCTTCAACCCTTCAAATTACAAGGGCACACCGAAGCCGTGGTATCATTATGCTGGCAACCAATCGCCCCCTCCTCGTCACCCCAATCGGCAAAGCGAATCCTAGCATCCGCCTCAAACGACTGCCAAGTTCGCCTTTGGGACGTTCTCTCAAAAACCTGTATCAGCATCCTAAACTCCCATGACGACCCTGTCGAAAAGATATCCTTCTCACCCTCCGGCACCCGGCTCGCTAGCAGTGCAAACAGTAAAGTAATCATCTGGAACGCCGAAACCGGTGCAATAACGCACGTCTACGACGGCCTCAAGGGTCGCAGGAAAAATGGAAAAATAATCACAGCAGGCGCGGAAATCGACGCGGGGATTGGAGAGATTTCTTGGGATGAGTCTGGGGCTAGAGTTGCGATTGGTGGGGGCGAGACGAAGGTTCATGTTCTTACACCGGCGAGTCCTCCCGCTATGCCATTACTACAGCAGCAGCAACAACAGCAACCACCTAAGTAAATAAATGTGTTCCATCCATCTAGACTAGGTGGTTTTGTTTTTTCCACGATATATCCACTTTACGATTGGTACTATTGAATTAATCAAGGGTTTTTCTTCAGGTTCATCTCATTTTCGTATTTGCTTCTGCTTGTTGCTACATTATGTTCTGTCTATATTTTGTGAAAATGATAAGTTCCTTAGGGTGTCTGGTTTTCTTTTCTCATTTTCGCCTTGCCTCTTCTCGTTGTCTGGATCATTCTATTATTCACTTGCCAATGGGAGTTATTCGTTTCTTGCTTTCCTCCTTTTCTCTTCTCGTTACCGTCTCCTCGCCCACTGCTCGCGATACAGTACGCTAGCGGATGGATAGGCCACGCTCCAGCGTATTCAACACAAAATTTCATGGTATGATGTGGCGTGCTTGGAATGAGCCCGGGAAGCTTATCCTATCCATTTACTCTTCTGCTATGCTTTTTTTCCCTTCTGTTTGGTTTGGTTTGGATCGGTTTTATATACAAGTTCTCAGTACGCTTTCTTTCCCCTTCATACCCCCTTCTCATTTCCCATTCTCTCCGGCGCTCTCGAGATCTTTGCTTCCAACTTCCTCCTTCTCATTCTCCCTCGCATCTCTTCTTTACTCTGGCATATTCACACAACTCGCTTTCCCGATTCCAGGCCCTACCTATGTAACCGCAAAAAACTAAATCTCATTTTTTACCCCTTCTCTGTTTCTAACTTCCTTTTCCTACTCTTTTCCTCCTCCCCCCCCTCCTCTTCTGGGATTATTCCCACTCCTATTCTCCATGTTTCCAGGTGCTGAACGTGTACTGTATAACTATTAAACTGACTCATTTCAAAGGTTGGTGTGGGGGTAATTATGAGGGATGAGATTTGTATGTGGTGTTTTCGTTTTATCTTTCTTTTGCCCCCATTTATACGTTTTGGGCTGTTTTTCCGGTTTTCCAGCGGCGGTCTGTGGGAAAATGGCGAGGGGGAAAAGTGGTTGGGGTGTGTGGAATGGATGAATGGAGTAAAAGGAGGGGGCTCTTTGGCTGGCTGTATCTCAAGCTTAATAGATGTCGTACCATACACACTTTTTCCTTTCCTTTGGATGAATGATGGTATTTTGAATAGAGGGGTTGGTATTTGTTCGCTGGTGTTGGTTATATATATACATGTATGTCCGGGCGTGCTGGGGTGTTTTTTGGTGTTGAAAAATCCGGAATTGATATCGATGTTAGGTTCATACCGTTTCCCAAGTCTGCCCCATCTCAAGATATTGTGTCCCCCGGAATTGTGGCCACCACCATCCTTCCTTCCCTCTGCATCACGTCGTATCACCTCATATCATATCCAATCGCGAGCTACGGCCATCAGCCCAGCCAAACACAATGACCGTGAACCCATTTTTTCACATTTATCGCTCAAGAAAAGAGATATTGCCCCACATGAGTGTAAAAAAAAAACAGAAAGAAAAATATAGAAAGGAAGTTGGTATTGAATATTTGCTTTTATCCAACAAGCTCAACAATCCCACCGGCCTCCTTGATCTTCTTCTCCGCAAGAGCGGAAACATATCTCGCCTTAACGATAACGGGGACCTCCGGGAGACGACCTTTGCCAAGGACCTTAGAGTATCCCAGCGCGAGTAAGTCAATGACAGGGGCGGTGTCAGACTTTTCCGAGAGGTATTTACGGCGGGATTCAGCAGGGACGAGGGACCATAGCTTTTTTTATAAGAAAAAATCAAAAAGAATCAGATTAGCGGGCTTAAGGAGGGGTGAATAGCTAAGGAGGGAGGGAGGGAGAGAGAGAGCGTACCTTGTCAAGGTTGATGACGGGTTTCCAGAAATGGCAGCGTTGCTTGTGAAAGTACCTCATACCGACTTTTCCGAAGTATCCCGGATGGTACTTGTCAAGATTGGTACGGTGATGGTGCTGGCCACCAGCCATACCACGACCACCGGGATCTGCGTTTCTCGGGCATTATCGTCAGCCCCGGGACTTCTCTTCTTCTTCTTCTTCTTCTTCCCTTGGGCGATAATTGAGATGTAGGGTGGGAAAGGAAGGGGGTGATTTTACGTTTTCTGTGCTTCCCAACACGACCGTGCCCGGCACTTACGTGACCGCGGTGCTTTCTAGTTTTCGTCAATCTGGTCTGTGAGACACCATTCCTCCCGTTAGCTTTGGAAAAAGTTGAGAACCGTAGCGATTAATCATTGCTTCCAGCATTGGAGCGTTGAGGATTGGGGGTTTTTCGTTTTGCACGTACCGGCATGGTGTTGTCGTGGTTGTTGTTGGGCGTGTCGTTTGCTCGTTGTTGGTGAGTTCCGACTGGTAATTATTTTGTAAAGGTGATTGATGGTAGGTGTGTTGTTGATGTTGTGGGAGTGGGGAGCAGTCACGGTCTTCGGGTTAGATGACTAAACGTGGTCATTAGGCTTGATTAGTGCTGGTGCGGCTTGGCGGTGGCAGGTTTCTAGGGTTTCATGGGAAGGTCTAGCGAGGTTTGCTCCTTCACTACGATGGCCCTCATTAGGCTGGTCGGGGTCCGTGCAAAGTTATTTCGATGAGATCAATTGTTGGAACGGTACGAGCATCGCTACAAGTATGCTTGATCTTTATCCTTATAGTTAATTTTCTTGATCCCTATGGTCTCTTGCTGAGGTATCGTGGTTCCCGTAATTCTTTTGCATTAACAATTCTTGGTATGATAGTGGCAAAACATTCTAGACGAGCACGATATCAAACAGCACTTTAGTCCCAGGTTTCGTAATTGAGCTCTAAGATTCGCTCTCCGGACCCAAGAAGTCTATTCGGGTACGGTAGGGAGGTTAGTGACGGGATAGACAGGAGTTTGGAGTCCCCGTGCTCATTACTGTTGGAGGGAAAAAATGATTTAATTTGGTAGGTATATTTCTAGGGAGGGTAGAAAGCTTTGACATCTCGGACCCCTGTCCATCCCATCATTGACCTCCCCCCCCTGAGTACTGATCGACGCAAGTGCCCGGCCATGTTATAAAAAGTATCCAAAGTCATATCAAACGTTATTCTAGTGTCTCGTCCACTAAACATCACGGATCGCTCACCCTGTATATACAAGTACCAACAGTCAACGTACCTATCCGACTTAGGCGAGCAACTTTGCCCAGTGAAACACACAGACATTGGAGCACGGCATCATGAGGATCTCCAATCCTTTCCAGGGATGACAAGATTGCTCTCTGGGACATCGCACCCTTCTTCGACCAAGGCATCAAGTCCGACTCTATATCCCCCTATTCTAGACAAACCCCCTGCGTCTTCGTATTGCGGACCAGCGGAGGTTCTAGATTCCCGTGCCTGCACATTTCGGGCTGGGCCGCGCCCAGAGGTTACCATCCCACACAGCCGGACCAGAACAGTGATAATTGGCCTAATGCCTCCCCCCTTTAACCCTATGGTAAGCTTGAGATTAGAGAAAGTCCGTTGCACCAGGACCTATTGGTGTGGTGTGAACCACTCTGTTATGGTTGGGCAATTGAGAAGAGGGGATAACATATCGGGGGGTTAGCTGCCTACACCCGTATATCGGTAGTTTGGCCCATGATACGGAGCACTTTGCAGGCTGAATTGCTCTGTTCCTCGTGAATTAGAGGATCCAGGTCATGGTTTATCACGAGAGAGTCACGGGACTGTCCTTGGCCGAAGCGAGTCCTCCGTTCAGCCTTAAGTGTTTGAGCTAAAAGAGTTCGGCTGGCCTAAGCGATAATTCCTGGAGTTGGGATGTGGGGTAAACCCAGTGCTATCGGTGTTGTCTGATGTCGGGGCATTCCTGATAAGGCCTATCCCTTGCTGAGAGTAACTTTTTGGCGAAATTGGTAAGAGATATAGTGAAACATTGAGATAGTTGGGGAAAGTTGATCTGCGATCGTTTGTTTTGTTTTGTTCTATTTTGGGGCGTTGGTTTTGTGCTTGTAGTGTTCCAACTGTCTGCCCGCCCGCTGCGGCCGAAGTGTGCGGCAGTCCGTGCGATATTTGCAGTGTTCTCACGAGCCGCGGGGCCCCCAGAGAAGGTCGAATCAACTATGTTGGCTTGGGGGGAGGAATGGTCTAAGCAAATAGGCTCGGTTTTTGTGAGATCCTTGGTCAGTCATACTGGCTTGCGCAAAGGTATCATAGGAACCATAATGTTATCACGATGATGGACGGCTGGATGCAAATCTCCCTAGTTCCAACCCATGTCTAACCCGGTCAATTCCCTCGCCCCCTCTCACAAAGGGGAAGAGGAGGAATGGGATTAGGCTTACGGTGGCATCTTCATCCTACTATATTTACATGATGATTGGGTACGGCACGTCTGGGGGGTAGGTGAAAAGCTCCCTTGGTCCGAAAAAAAAAACGTGGATAGAGAATGTGAGCGAGCCGGTAAAAAAGAGTTTTGTCTGACCCACCTCCACAAGCTTGGCAGTGTTGCTGCTCGACAGGAATGATACGGCGGGCAAGCCCTCCTTCCATACTCGGGAAAAAAATAGTAACCATCTATCCCTCCGCCGCCCAGTGTAATCCGTCTCTTTGCGCTGCGGCTTCCCCGCCGGGGGGTCAAAAAATAAAAGAAACTTCATGCAAGGAGCATATTCCCCAGTAAAATACTCGAGCAATGATCTCTCTCACCCTCCTCTAGTATTGTGGGCTCCCTGATTCACTCTCTTCCTTTGTCCCGTAACCACCAGTTCTTATCCCTTTGGACGGAGTAGATAGGGTCTGACGATCCACTCATCCAGAGTGTCTGTACTGGGCTCTTTTCGGGGTTACCAGTATACCGGTAGCTTACTATTCCCCTTGTTCCAGAGTCGTCGCCTCTTAGAATATTACAAGTGCGTATAAAGCTGACTGTTGGTCCCGCCTCATTCTCGATCCCCTCTCTCTCGCTCCTCGTTTCTATTATTCGATTTGATCAATTGACCCCGCAGACATCTTACTTAAACTTCCCCACACCTCCCCTTTTTTGAGCATCCCGTTCGTCTTTTTAATACACCAAGCCTTTCCCCCTGCGATCACCTCGATCTACAGCCAAAATTGGTGCTCTAATTACAACGCTTTCGGAGGTCCTCCAATCAAATTCTACGGAAATGTCGGGGAGAGGAGTTCCTGTAGTGAGTGAGGCACATAATGTCGAGACCTACCAAGTTCCCAACAAGTATTATGAGTACGTTCTCTCTCCCCCCCGACGTTTGAATTTTGGCGGGGGATGTGGAAATGCCTTGTCGAATTCAATTGACTTACCGGCCGGCCTGTCAATAGGAAGCACCCCGCCAAGCCTCATTTGACGTTGGATGAGTACAAGGTTCAGTATCGCGAGTCCATCGAGGACCCGGATAAATTTTGGGGGAAGAAAGCGAGAGAGCTTCTTCACTGGGATATCCCATTTCAAACAGTCAGAAATGGATCCTTTGAGCATGGGGACGTTAGCTGGTTCCTCGAGGGCCGTTTGAACGCTTGTTACAATTGCGTCGACAGGCACGCTTTCAAACATCCCGAGAGACCGGCAATCATCTACGAAGCCGACGAGCCGTCGGAAGGCCGCATAATCACATACGGCGAGCTGCTCCGTGAGGTATGTAAGTTGGCCTTCGTCCTAAGGCAGATGGGTGTCAGGAAGGGAGATACCGTCGCTATTTATATGCCCATGATCCCGGAGGCCCTGGTCGCGTTTTTGGCAATCGTTAGAATTGGAGCGGTTCATTCTGTCGTATTTGCTGGATTCTCGGCTGAGTCCCTCCGCGATCGAGTTCTGGATGCGCGCTCCAAAGTGGTAATCACCACTGATGAGGGCAAGCGCGGCGGAAAAGTTATCGGAACGAAGCGCATTGTGGACGACGCATTGAAGCAATGTCCTGAAGTCAAGAACGTGCTTGTCTACCGTCGTACCGGATCGGAGGTGCCGTGGACCAAAGGCCGCGACTATTGGTGGCATGAGGAGGTCAACAAGTATCCCGGGTACTGTGCGCCTACCCTTATGGACTCGGAGGATCCCTTGTTCTTGCTGTACACCTCTGGATCCACTGGAAAGCCTAAGGGTGTTGTGCACACGACAGCCGGGTACCTTTTGGGCGCAGCCATGACGGGAAAGTACACCTTTGATCTTCACCCCGGCGATAAAATGGGAACGGCAGGAGATATTGGCTGGATTACGGGCCATACATATGTGGTATATGCACCGCTGCTGCTTGGTGTTTCCACACTCGTTTTCGAGGGCACACCCGCATACCCGGAATTTTCGAGGTATTGGGATATCATTGAGAAGCACGGCATTACTCAGTTCTATGTCGCACCAACCGCACTAAGGCTACTGAAGAGGGCCGGCGATCACCACATCAACAAACAGATGAAGACCCTGCGAGTATTGGGATCGGTCGGTGAACCGATTGCTGAGGACGTATGGAAGTGGTATCACCAGAAGGTTGGAAAAGAGGAATGCCATGTTGTAGATGTAAGCTCTCCTCCCCTTTACTTCAGCTCAAAACTAAGAGATGTGGCTAACCCATGTTTTAGACGTACTGGCAAACCGAGACTGGCTCTCACGCCATTGCGCCCATGGCCGGTGTTACCCCGACCAAGCCCGGAAGTGCTACGCTTCCTTTCTTCGGAATTGAACCCGCTATCCTTGATCCGGTATCCGGCGATGAATTACACGGAAACGATGTTGAGGGAGTTTTGGCTATCAAGAAGCCATGGCCCAGTATGGCGAGAACAGTCTGGGGCTCTCACCAGAGGTTCATGGAGGCGTATTTGAATGACTACAAGGGTTACTATGTATGTCATCTGGGGAACGATACAATGGTTGCCTCTGCTAACCTTTTTTCTCTCTTCTTTTAGTTCACTGGCGATGGCGCAAGCAGAGATCATGAGGGGTATTACTGGATCCGCGGCCGAGTAGACGACGTTGTCAATGTTAGCGGTCATAGGTTGTCAACCGCAGAAGTGGAGGCCGCCCTCATCCATCATGGTAAGAAACTCGGGAAATGATTGGTTTTTCCGGTATTTGTCACTCGACGCGCTAACTGATTCTTCCTTCAGAGGCTGTCGCCGAGGCTGCTGTGGTCGGTGTTGCCGATGACTTGACTGGCCAGAGTAAGTAAATTCGTACTAACGAGGCAATCGCTGACCGCTGACACGTGCTATAGCTGTCAACGCCTTCGTCTCGCTAAAGGACAGCTTCGAGAACTCTTCTGAGATGAGGAAGAGCTTGACCATTCAAGTCCGCAAATCCATTGGACCATTCGCGGCCCCCAAGGCGGTGTACGTAGTCAACGACCTTCCCAAGACTAGGTCGGGAAAGATTATGAGACGTATCCTTCGGAAGATCCTATCTGGTGAGGAGGATCAATTGGGTGATACCTCGACAGTAAGTTCTCTCCATGCCTCCGCACAAAAGGGATTATAAAAGAAGGGGAAAGGAGGAGATAGAGGGCTGGAGGGAGCACAGGCAATGGGCGCTAACAGTGGGGGGGAACATAGCTGTCGGACCCTTCTGTCGTTGATGCAATAATTGAAACGGTGCACGAGACGTAAGTCACGAGCCAATGCCCTGCATTCATTTCTCCCCGGCTACCCAGAAGGCTGCCCAGGCTAATATGGTGGTTCGGTGCATGCAGAAACAAGTAGGTAAATGGTTTGCCGTAGGATGCGATACAAGTTCTTTTCCAAAGGTAAAAAGGGTGAGGGATTAAAAATAAATAACCATCCGATAACACAGTTGGGGGGGGGGGGGGGGGTTATGTGAATGGATAAACTTATATCTGTTTCCGGAGGAGGCCCCTGCCCCGAGAAACGGAAAGCTTCTCTTCTATCACAATACCTTTTTGTCCCACACCTTTTCCTTTTCCTATTTTTCCTTTCATAGCGTTTGGGTTTCCCTAGTTTTGTATTGCCGTATTCCAATATAGGTTCTCTTTCTCTCTCTTTCTCTCTCTTATTCTCTTTCTCCCCTCCGAATTTTCCTTGCCTTTGCCCCTCCTTCCTTGCCTTGCAGCATAAGTACCACGACGTGTGCGGCACTCCCACATAATCCCGGCCGTGCACGCAAGCGTGTAACTTGTTGTGGACGGGGCCCTATCCCGGTAACGCGAGTAGTACGGTACTGTGCCTGGAGAAGGACAAGGTGCCCATCTTGGACTAGAGGAGTACCGTGGATGGAGTACGTACGGCTCATCAAACCTACCCACTCGCCCCGCCATTTCCACTGTATAACTTGTACCATATCTACCATGCGGCGCTGCCGAAGGCACAACTCAATAGCTAGGTCCATCCGATCGTAAGACTCTCCATCGTATCGCCACCTACGGTAGCAAAGGAGGCATATGACAAATGATTACACCGCAGAAAATAGCCCATACCGGTACAGCATTGCGTGTACAGTAGGTACAGACAGCAACATGAACGGCACCTCAGACCATCCCTCTTTCCCCTCACCTCAGTGCCGTCAGTCGGTCCGTCGACCGTGAGAAGAGCTGGTACGGTATGTAAAATAGCAGGACGGTCAAGACTCTCACTACGCTCGACCCGACTGTGTGCCCTTGCGAGGGGAGTGGTCAAATAAGGCTAATTCGCCTACCAGTCCTGGAGGGCCCTCGGAAGATGGGGGTTTAGCCAGGCGGATTATGGAAGGCAGAGGGAGAAGGCGTTGATGAGTGGATGGATTAGTGAAGACTCGATTTTTTAAGACTCTCATAGGTCTTGAAGTTATTTTTTCCGTATATTTTTTCTAATCCCCCCTTTTTTTCTTCCTTCCCACTCGTAAAGTGGTCACTTAACTGAATTACTGCACTGGCATCCCAATCGAAAGGCCCATATCATAATATGTATCCACTAATGGAGTCTTGCGTTGCCCGTCAACTGTTTTTTTTTTTGTTTTCTCTTACTTGTTCATCTCGTCTTGATGTTGATCCTGGTCAAAAACCGGTGGCACACCCCACGCCCAACCCGTCCGGAAACCCAAACCTCCCATTGGTCGACAAAAAGCCCAGAATGAACCTTTTTCTTTTGATTGGTGGTGTACCGTACCGTATTTGCACCGGAGGCCAGATACCCCATCCATCAATCAAACCATATCCCCTCAAAGCTAACCGAGGTAGGAGGAAAATGGAGATGTTGCCAGGGCCGTGTTTCTTATGTGTATCACACAGTTGCCTGTACGAGTACCATTTGTTACTGACGTCCAAATGCACCACACCACTAGCATATCCTATCCCTGGCCTTTGTCACTACCGTATCCGTACTTCCGACCAGCCATCCCACCCACCGGTGCTCGAGTGCTTGGTAATGTGCCCATCTATCGTATTTATCATACCGGTACCAGGCTGCGGTGGTTGTGGTTGTGGTTGCCATGCCATGCGATGCCATGCCTGCCAGGGACGCGTCAGCTACTACCGTACCCTATATGCTCTCATAGCAACCCATACCATTCGTTCCGAAGCGTAGCCAAACAATATTCGGGCAAAGTGTGGCTGGATGGATGGTGGGCAAGGCGCTAAATGGTGAACCCGAGATAAATAAGTAAGCGGGGTTTACGGGGTTACAGTAGGTTTATTCCGTTCGTGATGGCGGTATGATACTCGTTTAATGGGGGGTTTCGAGGGCAAACGGCCTTCCGACTGATGTATCATAGGCCAAGCTCTGCTCAGTACGAGTACTGTGGGATACGGTATAAATAGAGGTTACTTTTATGGTGCGGCTCTGGTACCGCAAGGGGGACTGTGGTCAGGGGACGCGTGTTTCGTTCGTTTGTCCAGGTTTGGAAACTGGCTACTTGGTGTCCTCTTCCCCATCTGTGCTCCCCCCCTGATGCTCCTCGAGAGTTGGCTACGCAGTCCGTGTTTCTTTTGTCCGATGGGCTTGAACTGTGGTCTACTCTATCTCGCTCGCTCGCTCGTTCTCACTCACTCACTCACTCACACTCCCGCTCACTCACTCCCACTTCCACTTCCACTCTCACTCTCACTCTCACTTCAGTGCTAAGTACTTGGGCTGTGCAGCATAGTATTTTGTATTAGTATGATACTATAGTTGACATTTCCCAATATTGAGGTTTCTGCTATTACGGGATCGGCGCCCCATCATCCTTGTTCATCCCAAGACGCCTACCCAGCTTGGGAGTTCCGCACCATCCTTCTCTCCTTCTTTCCATAAAAAAACACTTACCAGTACTTTGCTACATACCCTATCTTTTTTTATTTCTCACTATTTACTCTCTCTCTCTCTCTCTCTGTCTTCTTTTCCCTCTCTTTCTCTACAATACACTTTGCCCCTGCAAATGTCCATTTTATCGTATCTGAGACTTTCTTGATTTCTAATAACCTTGCCTTGCTCTGCTCAGCGCGGGAGGAGGCGTAAGAGGAGGGGAGAAGCATACCCTAATACGTGCAGTACATACATACATACAATACGAATACAGTACAGTACAGCCAGCCCTCTTCGTGCGGAAGAAGCGTATTATATCGTACACACCATTACAACCCGCCACCCCCCCGCCAAACTCTGCCTGATAGTGACAGCGGACCGTACGAGTAAAAAACTACGGTACTCCTCCGTTGCTGTCGTCGCCGCCGCCGTAAAAAAAAAGAGGGGCTCAGCAACACACACAACACACACACACACACACACACAATACAATACAAAAAGAATACATACGCTTTCCCTTGTCCCATTCGCTGTTCCCTCTCTCCCTCTCTCCCTCTCTCTGTCTCTCTCTTCCTTCCTTTTTACCCTTCCTGTCTAAAAGAGGGCGAAGCGATTCCAAATCTTGTTGCTTTTCACCTGTTGTTTCCGAGTTCGTCATCTCACGCTTTTCCTTGTGCCTGCCAGGAGGAAGAGGATTACTGTTGTATCCAAGAAAAACTCACCGGTGGCTTGTTTGCATCCTGTGCCTTCCGCTGGGCTACCGCTTAGCTGGGGTTGCCTTTTTAATCTACTTGCTGGCCGTCTCATCTGAGCCACTTTGAAAGTTCTCGTTAATACATTGGGGTCATCCTGTTTATTTCCATCCTTTACGCCCTTTCTTCCTCTCTTTTTCCCCTCTTCTTCTTTGCCTTTGTGCATACAGCATTACGTCCTTCACAATGCGCTTACCGCCATTATCGTCATTTCTTTTTGGACTTTCCTTGTCTGTACTTTTAGTAGATGTAGTTATAGGTACGTCGTCACCCTCTTGTTCCCAAACTCGGTTGCTGTCCTCGGTTGGTAGTGACATCCTAACGAGATTCCCTCCTGCAGGACATTCGCAGCACCGAAATCCGGTGTCGTACATAACTTTTATTGAGGACCCTCAGATAATTACTCCCAGCAAGCGAATACACTCGGGTTCGTCGTTCGACCTGAAATTCACATTACACAAGGGGCAGCAGCAGGTCAAGTTCGTGCTCGAGCCGAATCACGAGATATTACCCGAAGATGCGAGGGTCGAGTACATGGATCAGGATGGGAACGTCAGGCGCTCGGAGAAGATTGTCCGACATCACATAAAGGTTTATCGGGGGACTTCTTGGCTGAGGAACGAACCTAGGGATGAGTGGTTTCATGCCGGGTGGGCCAGTGTTGTGTTTACGAGGGATGGAGAGGATCCGTTATTTGAGGGGGCCTTCACTCTGCTGCACGACGCTCACCATATCCAATTCCGATCGACCTATAGGAGGACTAAGCATGCGCTGGATCCGGATGTTGAGCCGGAAGGGAGGGAGGGAATGGTTGTTTTCCGGGACTCGGATGTTGTGGACAGGGATTTTTACCACCAGGGCCTCATGGGGAGAGGGGTTGAGGAACGGGATGACGGCACCGGAATTATGTGTCCGGCCGATAGATTGGAATTTAATGTTCAGCCGGAACACTTGGTAAATCGTATGATTTTGGAGCCAGAACTGCCCAAGGGGCGACTATGGACGGGTATGGGGTTGGAAGACCTATTCCAGGGTGGGCTGAAAAAGAGGCAAAATCTGGACGGAAATGATGGGTTTACTGGTGGCACGGGAAATTCTGCTGGCGTAAACTTGCGTAATACGATTGGGAGTACGGATGGTTGCCCGAGCACTAGGCAAGTCGCGCTGGTTGGCGTTGCTACCGACTGCACCTACACCGCCGACTTCGAGGGCGACCAAGAGAAGACCAGAGCGAACATCATCACACAAATCAACTCGGCCTCTAACCTTTTTGAGAAAACCTTCAACATCACGCTTGGCCTTTCGTCCCTTGTCATCAGCGACGCAAATTGCCCGGGGACTCCCCCATCGACCGCAAAGTGGAATATTCCGTGCTCGTCTGCTAATTCGAGTATCGAGAATCGGCTAAATCTGTTCTCCGAGTGGAGGGGTACCCGGTCCAACGATTCAAATGCTTTGTGGACTTTGATGACCACTTGTGAGACTGGATCTGCCGTTGGGCTCGCCTGGCTGGGCATGCTGTGTCAGAAGGAGGCCATCCCTCAAGGGGGGCAATTCATCGCCGGGGCCAATGTTATTGCCAGGACTTCGTCAGAGTGGAAGGTTATTGCTCATGAAATCGCCCATACTATGGGCGCTGTGCATGACTGCACTGCCTCCACTTGTTCTGGAAATACTGCTTCCGCATCCATGTGTTGTCCACTCTCATCGGCCGCTTGTGATGCTGGTGGGAAGTATATGATGAATCCGACCACCACTGATACAATCTCCAGTTTTAGTCCGTGAGTTTTGGATAATGCTTGACTTGAGCGATGTGTGCTGACCGATTTAGGTGTACTGTTGGGAATATTTGTTCGGCGTTTAAAAGGAAGAGCGTTGATACGGGCTGCCTGTCATCCAACAGGGATGTTAGCGTTATCACGCAAAATGAGTGTGGTAATGGTATCGTAGAACCTGGCGAGGACTGTGATTGTGGTGGAACGGAGGCCTGCGGAACCAACTCCTGCTGCGAGCCTACCACCTGCAAGTTTAAGGGTAAAGCGGTTTGCGAGTACGTTCCTGATTACTGCTTCTAGTAAGCGGGCTGTGCTAATTACGCCGCTAGTGATGCGAACGAGGACTGCTGCTCGGGCTGCCAATATGCGTCGAAAGACAAAGTCTGTCGATCCAGCAACGGCCCCTGTGATCCCGAGGAAAAGTGCACAGGAAAGGATGCCAGCTGTCCGTCAGACGTCATTTCACCGAATGGTACGTTACGAGACTCCTCCCTGGTGAAGCGAATCCACCCCACCTAACCACATCTGCTATTATAGGCGCGTCCTGTGGCAATGGACTACAGTGCGCGAGTGGGCAATGTACATCCCGAGACCAGCAATGCAGGACGGTTATGGGGCAGCACCTGAGCAACAGTACACATTCATGCTACGATACGGATTGCCAGTTGACTTGCGCATCTCCAGAGTTTGGCCCGGGAACCTGCTTCCGTATGCAGCAGAACTTCCTCGACGGAACGCCATGCAACGGTGATGGGAGGTGTAAAGCCGGAGTATGCAACGGCGCGACAACGCTTGGTCAAGTCAAGAGCTGGATCAATAAGGTACCCCTCCGCCCATTCCCCCCTCCTTCCCTCACCAGAAATAAAGCCAACAAATACAGAACAAAAACATCGTAATAGGCGTATCAGTCGGGATCGGCGCCTTAATACTCTTTTCCCTCTTCTCCTGCATATGGAGCTGCTGCCGACGCAGGCGGGCCGCATCGAAGGGCCCGCTGCGTCCGTCCATGGCCGGGTACCAGCCGCACGACCGGAGATGGCACAGACAGCGTGATGCGAACCCGAACATATACCCCATGCCCCCGCCACCGTCGCATGGGCCTAACCACACGAGGAGTCCGGGCTTCGCCCCCATACCGTCGGAACGGTATGCTTGAAGTAAGGCATGATTCTGGGTGTTTCTTTGTTCACTTGTACATGATAATGATACGATTATGGGTTTTTTATTCATCTCTTTCACCTTTCCTCACTTTTTCTCTTCTATTGTGGCATTTGAGGGATAAGTTGGCTGGTTATTGGTTTGTTTGTTTTTAGTCTTAGTCTAGTCTAGTATAGTTGGATTGGTGGGCCGGTGGGCTTGGTGTGTTTCGGTTGGGTGGTTGGTTTGGGCTCTTTTCTTTTGTATGTACCGGTATGTATCTAGTCTGTCACTGCTCGCTCATTTTCATTTTCATTTTTTTCCCTCTTCCCTTCTCCATCCGTGTGTGGGCATTTGTGTCGTTTCTTTTTTCTCTTCTTTTACTTTGTTTTTCCTACGGAATAGGGTTTGAGATTTAGGATCGGATCTGGCTTGATTGGAGGTTAGATTGTTGTAAGGGTTTTTTGGGGATTGGGGAAATTTAAAACGGCTGTCGCTGGGGCGGCATGCTCTCTGAATAATGAGTAACCTGAATGTTCGCCCGCATCTTGCCTTTTTCCCTTCTTGCGTCAGCGGGGTGCGGTGCCATAATGGCGAGTAAATCACGATACCAATTTATGAAGGATTCACGTGTGCTCAATCACAAAGTGCAGCATAGTACTGTACCGCACCGGCAGTCGATGGGTGTTGAGAGAATTAAGATTGAACACGAGCCAGAGTGTTGAACTTGTGCTGCGCCTTTTAGTCTTGGTTTGGTTTGGTCTGGTTTGGCTATGGTGCTGGTTACTGGTGACGGGTGCGTCGTTTATATAATATTATCTTGATTATGACTTGATGTCTGTGTTTTTTAGTTTTTAGTTTTTTTATACCTCTTGCGCGTATGTTAATACTTGGTACGATATTATGATAATATTATACGAGACGGCGAAATATAGCATAAGTGAGGTGTGGGGGAGGTGGGGAGGTGGGGAGGGGTCGTTGAAGGTTGGAAGAAACTTTCTTCTGTGATGGAAACCCTGGTGGTCTCCGCAGATTTGTATGGGATCGCCGGATACTGGTAGGTATGCAATAGTTTTTTTTTCCTTTTCGATCTCGTATATACTCTGACTTTATTCCATCTTCCTCTGTGTGTTATTGGCGTGGTATAGCATAGTGCTCTACAGTGAGTGTTCACTCGGAAGGGTAGAGAGGGAGGGGTGTAGTAGTAGTGGCAGTAGTGGTGGTGGTAGTAGTGGTAGCAGTGGTAGTAGTGAAAGTATGACAACAAGTAGAGTGTAGTATTGTGATTGCTCGAATCAATTAATCTCTACACTGAATGTTGATGATCCCATCAAATATCTCGATATAATATATAAACGAAACAAAAGGACTTGAAAAACTTTTCCCTCCCCCAAATATCGTACATTCATACACACATACAGTACACCCCCATTCCAGCTAGCTAAGCTTGACACTTCTAACCAACCCCCCTTTAATCCCCGTCGCCTCCCCAGCATACGCCCCCTTCAACCCGCCTTTATACACCGCGCGCACACTGCCCAGCTTCTTCTTGGCCGCCTCATACTTCATCCTCTTTTTAACCCTAGGGTTGCGAACCTCCTTCTTGCGGAAGGGCGTAAGCCCCTTATTCTTCGAAATCTTATATCCAATCGCTCTCTTTCCCCCCGCTTCCCCACCTTCCGTCTCCACTTGGGCGCCGGAACGGAGTGCGTCCCGGGCCCGGTCGTGGGCGGCTTTCTTCATAGCCTTCGTTGCCTTGCCAGAGCCCTTGAGGAGACGCATGTACTCATCCTCCTCCTCCCCTTCCTCCCTCTCATTCCTCCCCTGCCTGCCGGTGGGCCCGGCGCCCTCGCCGCCGCTAGAGTAATCCAGATCAGCAGTTGGGTCCGCCGCGCTGCGCTTCCGCGCAGCCTCAGCTTGTAAGCGGATTGCACGCTCCTTCGCACGCTCCTTGTGCGGAAGATCCATATCTCCCGAGTGTGACTGGGCGGCGAATGCACGCGTGGCGGATTTCGAGACAATTTGCGAGGTGTAGAAGCGGAGGGTGCGTTTTCTGGCGAGTTTGGAAAGAGCGTCGGGATGTGAGAGGTGGGTGGGGTCACCAAAATGCGATGTTGAGGCTGAGGCGGAAGTGGTAGGATGAGGTGGGCGGGCGGTGGGTGTTGGTTTGGAGAAGTCGATTTCAACGTCCGAGCTAGAGAAGTCCGACTCGGGTTTTGCGGATTTTGACTTTGATTTCTTTGATAGCGCTTTCGGAGCTGCACCAGCGGTGATAGAAATCTTAACCTTCTTCTTCTCTGGCTCTCCCTCCCCTTCCTTCACGCCCGCCACCAGTTTCCCATCCTCCTCTTTCCTCTCCTTTTTCTTTTTCTTCTTCACCCCCTGCCCCCTCCGACTGCTGATCTCCTCGACCTCTAGCCCCTTAACAGCCTCCCACATTCCCCTACACTTCATAAGCCCCTCCATAACCCCATGGTCCTGTATTCCTCCCTCCCCCTGCGCAACTTCATCCCCAGCGGTGAGAACAGCAAAATACATGCTCAAAACCCCCAAATACGCACTCAGCGCCCTGAACTTGACAATAGCCACAGAACTCCTAACCGTCTCGCCAACCGCCTCCGCTGCGGCGGCCGAAAGTCCCAATGACGCATGCAGCGGCTCCAACTCCGAAAACTCCTTCGCGAGAAGCGGGAATTCAGGGTGGAGGAGGTGGAGGCGTTTTATCCTCTCTTCTTCGGATAAGGAGGACAGAGGGGCGGAGGGGAGTTGTTCGATTACTTTTGTTGCTGTCGTGGAAACGACAGGAGAAGGAGGATCGGCAGTGGTCCAATCAGCAGCGTTGAACAGAAAATCATTTGCAGAGAGTGACGATAGGTGCTTGGATTGTAATCTTAGTGCCTCGGATTCCTCAGCTTCTTCGGGGGCGCTAGGATCGTTGTAGTAGTCTTTTTTAGAGCCCCCCCAGCCTTCTAGTAGCTCCTCCTCCTCTTTGCCCTTCCCATTTTCATCGTCATCACTATCTTCATCGTGCATATCCTCATCCTCCTCATCCTGATCGGAGGCCTCTGAGCTGGAATACTCCAATTCAAGAACCTCCTCATCGCTAGGTCCGTCTTCTGCTGCTCCAGCATTAGCACTCACTCGCAATTCAAGAGATGGAAGGAAAAAAACCATCAAAAACATCATCCTCTAGGAGTATCTTATCCCTCGATATATGGAAAGCGTCTTCCTCATCCGCGACATCTTCCCATGTTTCTGCCCACCCATTAGCATCATTTCCCCCCCCCCCCGCCCCAGCAAATGAAAGGCATAGAACCTACCAATCGGACCAATCTTTGCGTCGTTAGGATCGATCCCCCTAGGGGCTTTAGGCTGCGCGGAGGTTAGATTTCTGCGCTTCCTCGCCATTGGGTTTTGTTTGTTGGTTGAGATGGAGCGGGTGGATGTGTGGGGGGAGAAGAGTTGATCGGTTGTCAAATTCGGACCGACAAACTAGTCTAATTAGGAAGAAAAAAGTAAAATCCAATGTTGTTGTGGGTGATTATCTAATCAGTTGAATATCTAGAAACTCTTATCTAATCTGATCTAATCTGATACGCCCTCATGCCCAACCCCTCCCAGCGCTGGGTCATAAGCACGATACGAGTACGCTTCCAACAAATCACGCTCCCTCCCGCACCCTTACCCCTACCCCTCCCTCCCTTTCTTTCTTCGATCGCAGCAGAGCCCGCCCACACACACCCACACCAACCCCCATTCAAGCGAGGCGAGATTCCAAATCCAGCCACTTGTTCAACCGACAGAAAGAGCCGCATTTTCACATCATTGGGTTAGCCGTTACCGGTTATCGTACCATTCAATGGACTTGTACCCCGCTCTCAAATGAGGAAGGAGGTCAGCCAATGCGAAAAAAAACCTCATGTGGTTCTTTTTTATATTTTTTTCTCTTTCGTATAAATGAATGGGTGGTGGGTGGATCCTGCAGGAGTGGGGTGGTTACCAAGATTGGGTCATTGGGGGAGGCTACAGCGAAATATTTCTAGGTGGTTTGTATGGCACTCGGCTCGAGGATCAAAGACATCTTTATTCCTAATGCTAGTGGAGCCACCGCAAATCCAGGCATCAGAGGGCGATATGTACAGTTGGAGGAAGGGGTGGAAATGAAGATGAAGAGCAAAGGACCAAACGCCGACCTGAAAAGATACATAAATACAAAGGAAGTGGGAGCAAAAGGTGCAGGAGGACCGGTCGAGGTAGTGGGCTAAAAGAACTCCCGAAAAACCAAGAAAAACCCCAACAAGAAACAAGCAACTCAGAAAAGGCCAACGGGAAAAAAAACACATCAAGAAGAATCAATACACTTCGGCTTCAGCCCATTAAGCATATACTCCTCCCACTTCCCCTTGACAAACAAAACGCCCCTATACTCGGCTCCACCTCCGTCATTCCTCTCACCGAGCAGCACTTCAGTATAAACCCACAACAGCATCAACACCCCCGCACTAATAGAGAACAAGGGCGCGACAAAGGGACTAAAAATATGCACGAGAACGAGCCTCCGCCCTGCAAAGTCCTCTGCTACTGGGAGGGTCGATCGCCGGGGTTTGTCTGGATATATGAACCTCAGATGCAGTAGCAGCAGGAACGCAAGGCTAGCATGCGCGCTGCGAGACAAGAATCGGGCATTAGACGAGAGAAACGATCGGATTGGAAAGGTGAACGTCGATAGGAGGAGGACTAGAACCGTGTACAGGGTGTTGAAGAGACAGAGAAAAGGGCTCACAAGAGCCAAGTAGACCTAATTCACTACGTTAGCGGACGCGGGGTTTCGGGTGATTCGCATGAGGAATGAGAGGACGGGAATGTGGATAGTAAAGAGAGTGTGGGGGGGTACCAATACTCTCCACACATATGATGAAGCTTCGCGTGAATGCTCGCCCAAGGATTCTAACTCGTACTCTCGAGATTCATCGCGAGGGGTTACTGAAGATGGTATTCCTCCGTTGGTTCGCTGATGCTGCTGCGGGGTTGCGGGAGGCCGGGAAAAAGCCACCTCTCGGGTCATCGTTTCGTCCACCCCACCACTACCACCACTTTTACCACCACCACCACTACGACCATTCCCACCACTTCCATCGCTCAAAGGATCAGAGCTCCCTTCTCCACCACCGCCAACATTTTCACCCCTTTCGATATCTGCACCACTCTCTGCATCACCACTCTCCCCCTTTCCCTTCCCCTTCCCATTCCCATTTCCATTTCGGTTCAACCCAGCCCCATCTATTGCTGTTGTTGTTCCCGCCCCTGCTATCATCGTGGCAGTAGAAGTCGAAGCCATACTAGCCCCAGCACCCCCCTTCCCCCTCCCCATCGCCTTTGTCCTCACCGTCGCATCGCGATCACCCCAATCCCCATCTACCACTGCTCCCTGAGCTCCCTCCTCGTGCGACCGATTATAATTCTCGCGGGGCGTCATGCATGCAATGCAGAAGATCCGACCAGTACGGTACGCGGGCACACCACACGCGGGCACAGGGTGTACGGTACAATAGCACGAGCGCGGTAACGAACTAGAAAAAGGAAAAGCCCAAAAAGAATAATAAAAAAAGAAAATAAATTGAAAAGCAGAGAACAAATAAATACGGTAACCGTTACAACGTCTTTTTTTCTCCCCTCCCTTTTTTGTTCACAGCGGCGATGGGCGGCGGGGAAGGTAGGTAGGTACCGATGCGAATAAATATTCAATCGATGTAGGAGTGAAAGGCGACCGACAAGTATCTCATGGCGAAGCGGGACGAAAGATCAGGAGAAGATGCAGAATGACAGGGAGAAACCAAAATAGTGTCACCACCACTCTTCTCTCCTCTCATATCTGGTATGAAGGAGAGAAAAAGAGGAAAAAAAGAGGGAAGAGGAAGAAGGGCGAAAGGAAAGGGCCGAACCCAACCCACCTTTCGCACACCAGTTTAAACTCGAACCTACAGCACCAAGCAAAGTAAAAGAGCAAAGCAGCAGCGGCGCGCCGAGATAAAACCAAGAGTTTTTTTTCTCTTCTGCGTTGTGTGATTTTCGTGTTCGATTTAAACCAACGAAGAAAAAGCCTTTTGCGGCCAAGAGATTGGAAAAGGATTAAAAAAGAAAAAGAGAAGCCCGTGGTGGAGGATATTTGGCTTGGGCGGGCAACATACAGCCAGCAAGCAGCTCCCTCTCTCCCTTTCCCCTTCTCTTCCTTTCCCTTTCCCTCCCTTCCCTGGTGATGCCCAGCAATTGGGATTATTATTTTTTATTGCGCCCAGAGGTTTGGCATTGGCATAATCTGGGCAATATCTGGGCATTTCCTGGGCATTCCCTCGGCTTTGTCTTATCTTATCCTGTCCTGTCTTGTCGGCTGGTAACTTAATGCCCTCCTCTTCCAGCGCACCAAGCTAAGCCAAACGGTTCGGACTCGGTTCTTGGTCTTGAGTGCGTATATGGTTTCCCATCTTTGCCCTTCCCAAGACGAAAAACTTGTTGTATTATACTCGTTATTGTGTTCGGCTGTTGGGGCGAAGTGAAGAAAAGAGGGGGGTCTTAGGAGGTGAAGGAAAGGTGGGAGAAAAAAGAAAGGCTCGGTGGATCAGACAGATCTAATCAGCTCCTTTTTTTTTAGACTTAGACTATCCCTTCCAAGTTCCCACTCTTCCCTTTTTCCCTTTTTCCCTTTTCTCTTTTCTTTTTTTCCCGTTTGTGGGGACCCCGACATCCCCCCCCTTTCACCTACTCGTACACTTTCTTCCTCGCTTACCCAAGTACCGTAGACACTGGAGTCACCATGCCCGCCGTGGGCACGGACGAGGACATGAAGAGAGGGAGAGGGAGTAGCGTGTGTGTGTGTGTGTGTGTGTGTGTTATGGTACCGTATGGGATGGAAGAGAGTAGAACCCGAATAAAGCATTCCTGGGAAGAGGTACGGCATCTTACCGCACCACCGACAGGCCGGGGAAGAGGAAGAAGAAGAGAGGAGGGAGAAGAAAAGAAAGAAAAAGTAAAGTCGGTTTTGAAAGATGGAATCGCATGGGAATCATAGGGTGGGGGATATTCGAGGCCGCAGCGTGCGACGTTCGTGAATATGCGCTTGGGAGTGTCGAGCTAACCGTACCGTACCGTGCTCCCATCAAACCCTCAAAAAAGAAAAAAGAATGGAGGGAAAACCCAACAACTCCATCCAGCCCAGCAGAATGCCTTGAACTTCCCCAAGTATGATATGATACGAGTGCGAGCATATACGGTGCTTATTGTATAATAATTATGTATGCCTAAAAATCAACCAACCTCATCTTTCCTCCTCCTCCTCCTCCTCCTCCTCCTCCTCCTCCTCAGGCACCCAAAACTTAATCTCCGTTATTAATCAAATTATTTATTATTCTGGCGATGGGGCACGGTATGATAACTCAATGTGTGGCCCTCACCCCGCGCGCGCCTCAGCTACCGGTACATTGCAACCCCAGCCCTAAAGTAAATACCCTACAGTACCGTTTCTTACCGGACCTATCCGCACGTGTGTGTGCTGTACCGTATCATACTGTAATCTCCGCAACCCAACCAACCCAACCAACCCCATCCCCCCCCCTGCTCTGGTATTCATTCGCTAGATTACCGGTATTACCCAGCACTTTGCCGGTTTGGTGGTGGTGGTGGTGGTGGTCGTGGGTGGTGTTCTATTTTTTTAATATATATTTCGCTGAGATGTTGCAGCGGTGTAACTCAAGTTTTTGTGTGTTGTATGGTGGGTAATGGTGATGGATATGGGTTGTAGTGGTGGACTCGGTATGGGAGATGTATGATAGCGGAAAGACGGAAATAGGCGGGGTGCATTATAAAAGCGCAAGAGGAGGCTACATGAGAAGCTGCCGAGCAAATACCACCGCAGAACTTAATTTGTATCGTGACGTCAAGATACGGTGCGTCAAAAAAATAAATAGGCACAGTAATCACCCTTACGATAGAAATAGCAGACAGCAACAATAATAGTAAGCGAGTAGCAACGGTAGTACCGGTAAGTCATATTTGAAGGAGAAGGAAGGCATGGTAATGTAATCAAGCCAACCAATCAATCAGTCGTCAGGAACAGACAAACAAAACACTTCACAATGGGACGAACTACCATCAATCAGGAGGAAGAAAGACTTTCCAGAATCACATATCTTAGCGGTCTACCGTAGTTTGCTCTCACACGCCACACAGACACTTCCCCCATTCCACGGGAATCGTACAAGACCTTTTTTTTGATCGAATGGAAGGAGGCGAAAGGGAAAGAAAAGAAAAAGTTAGGAAAAAGAATAAACAACCATGATACCAAAGCAAAATTGAGACAAGAAAAGTAGTAGAGGAGAAAAGAACACAAGATAATCGCTACCACTTCGATTGGGGGGAAAAAGAGTAAGACTAAAAGAACAGGTATGGTGGTTACGAAGAAGAAAAAAAAGAAAACGACTGACAGATTTGAACCCGACAGCACTCCTTTCCTTCTCCCCAGAGTAAGGTGTAAAACGAGAAATACAAAACAAACATTAACTTTCCTGAGAATGAACAAAGGGCGCGGGTCGTTGCTTTAATTGTCTCCGGGGGCCCCTCCCCCCCCTGAAATACCATTCGTGCCATTACCCGCTGGGCTATTGTTTTCCTTCACTTGAACGCCTGGATTCCGATCGGCATCTCCCATTCCTTCGTCATCGTAGTCCTCATCCAATTCTACCTTCCTCGCCGCAGGCTCTATAATCTCCTTACGGTCGTCCCGGGGAGCTTCCGACATCCGATGGGCTTCAGTAATCCGTGGAGGGGGCTCCGACATTCGCGGCGCGTCGTTGATAGGTGGCAGCGGCTGGTGACCTAGCACAGGGGGCACATTTGGCGTATGCAGAGGTGCTGGAGGAGGCCCATGGTGGTAGTCCTCCCTCGGCCTCTCCGACGAGCTCCGTCGCCGCTCCGGACGATGTGGTGAGGTAACTCGCACAGGCGGCGACTGGCGGTGATGGCGCATATCATCCATCCTAGCCCTGGCCTCCTCTGAGGCTGGCTTCTTCCCTATGCCTTGTCCCTCCTCTTCTTCCCACTCTCTTGTCCGTTTATTGTGATGAATTTTCTCGTCCCGCTCACGTGCAGCGGCTTCCGCAGCCATTGCAGCTGAAGCTGGTGGCGGAGCCCCGCCGGCGATACCACCCAGTGATGAAGGGTGGTGAGGGTGGTGAGTGTATGTATTAGGAGATGGCAGTCGATCATCAACAATAGGCTTAACATCTGGTGGGGGGCTCGCTCCACGGCTACCATAAGAAGGGAGAGAAATCGCACCAGGGTTATTAGAGGTTGGGGGAAGAATGTGGGGGTTATGATGTGGGTTTAGGATACGATTTGGAGGTGGTTGTTGCTGTTGCTGTTGCTGTTGTTGTTGTTGTTGCTGCTGCTGCTGTTGCTGAGATTGCTGTTGTGGTGGGGGGCCTTGCAGAGATGGGGGGGGATAGCCGGTATGAGGAGAATGGTTAGGGAATTTGGGAGAGGGAGACAATCCACGCCTCAGTTGAGTGTGCCTACTATCTTCCACCGGTCTACGTATTTCATCAGGGCTGTGGGCCATATGACGAGGCGGTTGAGGTGGTTGAGGAGGGACATCAGTCGGTCGATATGATGACGGATTCGGGGGCTGTGGGATTTGGGGGAGTGTTGGTGGGGGACCGGAGGGTGCGGGTGGGGGTGCTTGGGGCGCTTGCGATCCCCATTGCGGTCCTGGAGGTCCACCAACCCCAGCAGCCTGGTACGCTTGGGGATGTACGTCCTGCGGGGGGGGCGCTGAGGCTTGATGTTGAACACCGGAGGATTGGCCATTGCGCAGAAGTGAAAGACGAGCTTTGATGTGCTGGTTGGTGGGGTCGAGCTCGGCTGCGCGTTGGTAGGCGTCCAGGGCATCATTCGTCTGGTTATTGCAAGACTCATACTGCCAGGGGTTAGCGCAATTCTTAACCATCATAGCACACGTGTGATCGAGGACAAAATTACCAAGGTTCCCAAATCATACCAAACCTCTGATATGTATGGATTCAACCTGATAGCCCGAGAATAGGCATCAAGAGCATCACGATATTGGTTTATCTGATAATAGAGGACACCAATTGAGCACCAGAAAGTCGGGTTGCGACCGTCGCGATAAACAGCCTGTTGATAGGCCTCGTAGGCCTTCGGGTACTTTTGTTGCGACATGTAGCATCGCCCGAGCAAATACCAACTTTGGGCATCGGAATTGTCTACAATGATATCCTATCAGCTTCATCCAATCAATAGCGCTATGGAGATCAAATTCCTACCAGCACTAACAGACTTCTCCAAGTATTCAATGGCTAATTCCTGACTCGAAAAGCTGTTGTTCTGCTGGTGGTGAAGCCAACCGAGCTGCTGAAGAACCTTGGCATGGTTAGGGTCAGAATCAAGGACTCTCATGTAGGCATCCTTTGCCGATGTATACTATGAAGCAATTAGTCTCAACAAGCGCAGACAAGATCAGTCAAAGGGAATTTCCCAAGTTCACTTACGTCCTTTTGTTGTTCATAAACGTGCCCGATCTGAAACCAGATGTCCTCCTCGGTCAAGGGGCGTGGGGGATCGGCAACGATGTACCGGAAACACTAAAACCACATGTTAGATAAAGGTAATTCATATACACATATACCGGCCACATACTTCCAAGCTCTGACGATATTTTTCCTGTTGTTTGTAAATTATGCCAAGCCTGAAATAAATCTCATTCGCCTTCTCGAAATTAGGTTCCATGCGCATCACTTGAGAAAACGCTTCTTCCGCATGTTCTAATGACCCATAACGGTCGTACAGAATCCCGATCCCATACCAAAGTTTCGGCTCCTAGAAAAGGAGAGAAAAAGAGTTAAGTCAATTGAGCACAACTTAGGGTTACCGCAGACAGAAAAATACCTTCGGGTCACGCAAATGATACAGGGCTTGCTGGTAAGCCGAGTAGGCTTTTTGCAATTCATCCATCATCAAATAGCAATGGCCCAAACTACCCCAGATGTCTCCATTGCTTCCGTCTAGATTTAAAATACTTTGCAGGTATTCGACGGCCTTGGCAAATTGTTCTTTGGTACGAAGAATACAGGATATAGAGTTCATTGCTGGGATGGAATACGGGTTTTGGCGAAGGGCATTCTCATACGCGGCCATTGCCCGATCCAGATCACCCATCAATTCGGTAACGCTACCTAGACAAAGAGTTTAGCGCAAGGAGTAACACAAGAGCAGAAAGGGCGAAAGCCAGGGGCAATAGCAACATACCAATTTGAAGCCATACCGCCTCGTTCACTTGTGTCAACTGCTGAAAAGCAGTCGGTTTCGACTGTTGCTGTTGTATTGACTGTGGAGGATGCCCATTTGTTTGATGTAAAGCCTGGGGTTGTCCCGGCGAAGTTGTGTGCTGGACACTAGCCATGTCCACAAAATATATCGGCTTTATCCAAGAGAAGAAAGGAAGGAGTGAAGCGCAACGTGCGGCGAATTAAGAAAGTTGAATAAATGGATAATCTTGCTATTAGTTGGAATGGATAAGAGAGGAGGGAAAGAAAGGGAAAAAAAGGCCGACCGGCAGTTGATCAGTATTGGGTAAAGGTTGGCTTCTTTTTTTCTTTTAAAAAAAGAGTCGCAGGTGGGTTATTCTTTTGGAAAAGAAAAGAAATAGAAAAACAAGAGCTACCAGGGGGATGTCGTTTAAAAAAATTTATCAGGCAGCGGTCAAGTTTGCTAGACTATCACGTTGCGAAATGTATTGTAACGTTAAGATTCGTAAGGGTGGAGAAAACTCAAAGCTTGCAAGCGAAGTGTCGACTAAAGACGAAAAAAAGATAAAGATAAAAATAAAAATTCTAGCGAGAACAAGATGGTGATGATTGGGAACCCAAAGTACTAGAAGCAACGGCCGATAGTGTGTCCTTTCAATCTGGTTGCCAGTTCGGACGGAAGAGGCAGAAGAAGGGACTCGCGACGCGACAAATGACGATGATATGTACGGCTAAGACGTTATAGAGAATGAGGGGTAGTGGCAGGCGAGGGGAGAATTACTCTTCCGGCGATGAATGGTGGTTGGTGACGATGATGATGATGATGATAGATGGAAATTGTTAGGGTAACGGGTTGTGGTTGATGGGGTTTGATGGGTTGAGGGTTTGATGGGGTTGTGGTTGTGGATTGTGGATTGTGGATTGTGGTAGTAGCGGGTAGGGTAGTGGTAATGGGGTTGTCTTGGTGGTGGTGGTGGTGCTGCACTGGGTGGGTTGGCTGTGGTGGTTGCTGCTGCTGGTTTAGGGTCGTATGTACCGTGGCGGCAGGGCGATAGACTGAATAATGGATTGTGGTTGCTTTACTTCCCGTTGTAAAGGAGCGGAGTTGTTCAGGACCAGCAGCAAGCTTGATGAAGGCGGAGAGGGAAGGGAAGGGAAGGGAAAGGAAGAGAGGGAAAGAGGAAGGGAGGAAGGGGGAAGGAAGAGGAGGAGGAGAGGAGGAGAGGAGGAAAGGAGGGAGAGGAGAGGAGAGGAGAGGAGAGGAGAGGAGAGGAGGAGGGAGAGCAGCAAGAAAGCGAGCAACGAGCAGCAGCAGCAAGCAGCAGCAGTAAGAGTGGAAGCAGCAAGCAGGAAGCAGCGACGACAGGACGCACAGCGGTGAGGTTGGCGAAATAGTGGTAGGGAAAAAAAGGCTCGGGGAGTGGTCACACAGAACGGCAGTACTGCAGCGGCAGGGAAGAGCGAAAGGGCGGAGACAAGAGGCAGCAGCCACCCACCACCCATCCTGCTCGTCTGGGAGCAAAAGTGGATGAAACTCGCACTGTTGTCTTGGCATGCAGCTGCTTAGCGCAGTCCAGGGAAGAAGGGGGGAGGGGTGGGAGGGTGTGGCACCGGATTTTCTGTTTTTTTTGTTCTGCATGTCTGTAAGCTGTATGTATGTCCTGCCTGCAAACTATTAAACCTAGCCCGAACTGATGCCCCACACTCAGACTGGTCTTCACTCCCACGAGGGCAACACCGCAACGCAGAAACCACTTCCTCCAATTCTAGCACCGCAACCACTGCCACACACACACCACATCTATCGTCCGCTCGATTACTGTAGCACCCCATCTTTCTTTCCACCACACCCAACCCAACCCAACCCACAGCTACCATCCAGGAGCATACCGTCGAATTCACCTTCCACCCACCCCTTCCCTCACACACCCAAAAATTATGATAGACCACAGGAAATCACTGTACTAGTACTGTAGATTCATTCGTTCACCCACACTCAACACTCGCCCACACCGCACACAGAATCCCCCCCCTCTCCTTCTCCTTCCAAGACGGACAGGAGAAATGAATAAAGAAAAATAAACAATTACGCTATGCTGTAGAAACCCCCATCGAAGATCCTCCTTTTACTTCAGGCAATCCTCGTACCGGTGCTAGCCTGGTCACAATTGGTCATGGTGTCGTTATCCTCCTCCCCCCCCCCAACCCCCGGCGACTTTTTTTAAAATTGATTGATTGTTCACCTCTCATCCCCCCCCCCTTTCCCCCATTTCCCACGAGAAGCATTTCTCACCATCACTACTCGAGTACAGTTCCCACCTATCGTAGCTCCTCGCATTTTCCCCTCTCCGCGCTTTGATCACATTCGGGGATTATTCCTTGGGGGCGTCCTTCCTGCTGTCGCAACTCTGCAACATCCGGATGCTTACTTTTTATATCTGCCGCCTCCCGCTTCCATCTTAAAGGCCCCGATCGTCGTCACGTGTAGATACTATTTCAAAATCTCTCTCCTCACAACTGAAATCCTTCTACTGGTAATCACCTCGCCTACTGCTTTCTACTTTGTCGAGAGAGGCGAGTTACATGTCGAGGAAAGGTACCCGACATTTGCGATCGTCTATTGGGTATAAGAGTGGCGTTACAGGGAACAGGGAGGGTGATACCGATATAGGCCAGTCAAAGTTCGCTGATGCAGCTGGAATCATAAAATAAAACAAAATAAAAAGAAAAAAGAAAAAAGAAAAAAGTGAGGAAAAAGGAATGAAACGGGTGGTCGCAGAGCCACAAACAAAAAAAACAAATTATGTTCTTCAAGGGGGTAAAATAATTCGGATCGGCTCGCCGCCTGATTTCCTCGAGGCCGGGATGGCGGCGCTCCAACACTTGGCATCTCGTGGTAACCCTAACCCATAGCTAGCGCGCAACCAGGTCGGGGGTTGACACAAGCAACTTCTGAGAAGCAAGGGAGTGAGGCTCTGCCGGGTATTCCCTTGTGCTGTCGTCAGAGTTTCTGTCCGGCTCGGCTACGACAGCACACGTCAACACACACTCACACCCACACCCACACCCATCCCTCCATCATCCCAGAGTAATAAGCAAAAATCCCTGACTAAGGGAATTTTAAAAAAATTTTAAAAAATTTTAAAAAAAAAGAACATTCCACGGCTCACCTGTGCGGACTCAACACCGTTCAAGAAACAACCACGAGAACAAACTCTTCTCTAAACTAGACTAAACTAGTGGAAATATTTTTCACTCGACTCCGACTTCCGGCCCATTTTCTTATCGTCTTCCCTCCCCTGACCCCACCCCCCCAAAAAAGTCGGTAATGTCTTGCCTGCTTTGCCGGAATAGCACGATGTCGAATTAAGGTTTTATGTAAACCGCCAAGACTCATCCAAGGACATTTGAGAACAAACATGAACTTGGGAGATAGCGCGTGGTTCATTTGCCGCTCTGGCCACTCAACAACAGCCCGCTATGAAATTTCCCCCGCCACAACATGCAAAAGAAAGAAAAAAGACTTTCACCCATCCACGGATCCACGGGGACGTGCGGAGATTTGATTATTGTTATTTAAATTTTCTCGTGTCGGATATGGTCTTTTCCTTTCTGTAGTTAACTTTTCCCTTTTCCATTTTCCCTTCAAACGCTCGGGAAACCCGTTTGTTTATGCGATAGGTTTGCACCTGCCTAACGTGCATCATCTTCGGTGGGAAGAGGGGGATGGATGATGACAGCCGTAAAGTCCCTAAGCTAAACCGAGATTATGCGGTGGTCAATGGCCGAGTAACGGGAACCTGCTAGCAAGCTCAGTGCAATAGGTAGCGACCCGCGGAAATCGGCTTCCTCTTAAGAAATTTTTTTCTTTCCCACTGCCCCTCACTTCACCTCACTTCCTCCATCTTTCCTCCCCCCCCTCCTTTGTTCTTCTGCTTCGCTACTGCAGCCAACGGTGAATACACTGTGTTCGTACAGTAGCGAGGTTTGTCCTGTCCGAGTGGGGTTTTATTTTATTTTCACCCCCCCTCTTTCAATTTTTTTTTGCCCTTTTAGCCTTGCCTGATCGCTTCACATCAGTTTCCAAAGAACGGTATCCATCGCCGCACTAACACTTCCCTCTCGTCCAGCCTCCATGGCACGAGGGCAAAAAAGCAAAAAGTTGTACAATCACGAAACACCCAAATGCGCGACCTGCCCAAATGCAGTACCGGTACACTGTCCCCACTGATTGGCTCGCACAATAGGCTGGATTACTAAGATTCGGCCAATCAGTAGTGAGCGTGTATTTAGGTAGGGTGTGTATTTAGGTGCCCTGCGATTGTAACCTATTGGATCGGGAAGCGGCCAGACGCAGAAGTGAATCACTCTGTATGCGAATTTTGCTCAAATCTCCACCGCCGAATCTCGATAAAATCAAACCTCCGAATTCAGCCTAAAAATAGGCAAATATACAGGTATCATAACATACTGCGCTATCAGGGTTATCTCTTCCTCCTCTGAATTCTCTCTCCTCACCGTTGGGCATCAATTTAAGTTTCTAGATTCCTAATCCCCCGGTGCATTTTAAGTGATTCGCTCTCCTCTGGCTCACCTCTCGAATACGTTAGAAGTCAGTGCTATCAACCAGTTGCACCGCACAGCACTTGTACTGTACTAGTACGATACTCGTAGAGTACGGTACATGTACGAGTACAGGGTGTGGTCGGTATCCAAGACCTGAAACAAGCTAATCGCGCCAGCCTGAGCGCGTCGGTTTATTAACCACAACCAGGATTGGGTGCTGGTACAACATGACAAGTTTGCTCTGCTTACGGCCTCCCTTTTGGGTTCACCCCTTGGCTTGGGTAGATCATAAGAGCAGAGCCCTATTGGGCTGGTTCATATTCATGGGACATGGGGGCACAAGCACTCGAGTACAGGAAAGGATGGGGTCATACCGTAATAGATACCGGTACCGTATCATATAATAGAAGTTGCTTATTCAGGATCCGCCGCCCGACATTAAGTTACAAGCAGCCGGCATAAAGAACCTGGACATGTGTGTCTGAATTTAGTATGGGCGCTCAGACACGGATTGTCGCTGGGAGAATGGAATAAGGTTACTCAGACACGCACCGATAATTTGCCATGCACATTTTTTATCCCTGTGCTCAGGTTCTTCATGTCGGGAATTTGCAAATCCGGAGCTGTGCCATTGGCCGATAATAGCTTAGCTTCAATTGTTGTCCTTGCCGTTACCCTCGGGAGGGAGTCTTAGAGTCCGACAAAAGGAGACAAATGGCCTCGGCTAAGATTTACCAGCATCTCCCCCATGTCTTTTTAGCAATCAACCGAGACCCCAGACCCCCTGAAAGACAACATCGGATTTACTTGCACTTCAGTGACCCGCATGCCATGCTTGCGGGAGAAACTCTTTCCTCTTCTTATGGCTTCGTTTCGAGTACCGTACAATACCGTAGAAACCCCTTCGCTATTTCCGTCGGGCTGTTTGTTAATATTGGGCCTCAGAAACGAAAGCCGAGAAGGATTAGTGCTTTCCCGACACGGTATGGCCTGAGCTCTCCGGCCATGTCGGATCTTATTGTTGGTTTTGGCAATTCCATTTGCGTGCCAAATAGACCGATGTCACAATTTACAGGGATAATCTGATAGCAAATCGCATGTTTTTACTTGAGCTGTCCCTTACTGCTTTAGAATTCCCTGCGCAGTACCGTTACTCTCAGAGAAACTTTATTTGCTCCAACCTGTCGCTTGGGTGCTAGTCTAATACACATGATCATAACTCAGCACTCCTGAGAAAGAAAGCATATTTATACTGCACCCATCCTGTTCCTATCCGCCAGAGCAAACGGGCTCTCTGTGCGAGGGCCCAGCAAACTCAGACGACGAAGGCGCTCGGACGAGTCAAGTCTAACCAACACATCGCAGGCACCATTCCATGCAGGTACCGGTACGCAGACCTAAACCTAGCTATTCAATCTCCGGCAGTAGGAACCATGACAACTGGCCAGCATTCATTCATTCACTTTGCACGGACATAGAATACCCAGGCTGCAAGTTTGTTTGTTCACACGGCCGTGCCTAGCTTGTCCTGCCTCCATACCGGTGCATTATCTACCGCATCATACGCACGGCATCGTGCTCGTAATCATACATACTTGCACAGCAGGTAGGCACTTGCTGGGTTGAACGGCACTCCTTGAACAAAGCCTAAATCCAGTTTCTAATTACCGGTGCAGGCGCAAGCAGGCGGGTGCCGTGCTGGTGGTGATATGTGCCGATTAAACTGCCACACCGAAACTGAGTGTGTGTGAGGCTCTGCTCGAACAGTGAGCTCTGCGCTCGGGAGTGCCAGTACTCGTACCGTGCCGCATATACCGTAGAAACGGTAATAATTGGACCTCACTCTAAGACCCTCGGCTTTCCCCCTCTACAGACCACGGGGAGCAAACGGAGCGGAAAAAAAAAACTGACTTTCAGCCTTCTGCTGGGGCAAATAAAAAGAAAATGCGGTGACCTCACGAGGACTGGCAAATCCAAAGCCCTGGCGCAGGACCCGACCATTCCAGCCCCTACCGTGCAGTACCGTGCTCCAATCCCCGTAGCAGACAAGAAGTCCCCTAAAGCAGGGGTTAGCAAAATACTCATACTGTATATAGCAAAAAAATCCGAGCCCATCCGAGCCCGATACAAACTCACCCCATGTTTTCCGATACTATCTTGTCTGCTCCGAGTACCGTACCCTGAGTGCACGGACTCGCATGGATATCAGTGTTGGTGTTTGTGGTTATCCACAGGCCTTAGACGGGCACAATACTATAGTAAAATAAAGAAAGAAAAAAAGAAAGAGGGGAGAATATATCATAGAGCAAGAGCAGGAAGAGGTAGAAGAATGATATCTAAACTCTGCAGGATCACGTCGTTACACATATAAGTAAATTTACTCATCCATCATAACTCGTAGAAGACAAGAAGCACCCGATAGCAGGGATTCACAAAATATGCTGGTATGGCAAAAAATCCATGGGCACCTGGGCGCCCATACAAATCCACAACCCATGATATTGAAAACTTCCTGCCTGTCCTGTTACGAGTACGCACTGGTCCGGTGTAAGCTGGTACCGGTACCGCATTTCAACACTTTTCACCTTCACCTTCACTTTTATTTTTATTTTTATTTTTTATAGGACCTACCCCTTGTTTTGTGTGCCGGCTGAGCTGGGGGGGGGGGAGGGGGGGGTCTTACGGCACGAGCGAGCAAGTACCGCACCCTTCGGATCTGCCCGCATGTGTGATAACATGATAACTTGAAAGTGTGGGGTTTATTTGTGGTACCGGTAGTGGACCGCATGACAATATGTGCTATCCTTATCGCTCAGCGTATCGGCCGCAGGTATGTTAGGGCCATGGGCTTAGGATCGAAAAGGCGAAGGAAGGAAGGAAGGAGTAAAATATTGTGAGGTGGTGAGTTTAGGCTATCTTTATTTATTTCCTTCCTTCTGTTTATTTACGAATAGGGTGAAGAGGAAGAGGGAAATAAATCCTTGAAGCGAAGATAGATATTATTATATGTTTCAGGGGCGGTGGTTGTGTTATTATGGATGCCATCGATAGAGTATCATAGGCCCCCATGTCTTCACGTCTAGACCCCGCTTAAATTCTCCTATGCCGCAGAAAGTAGAGGAGTGTTGGCTACGAGGGTGGGGAGGAGGAGGTGGTAGTGGTGATTGAAGTGAGGTGAAGTAAAAGCATGCATGCAAGTAAAGGGTGGGTGGGTGTGCGGTATGCATGTGTGTGTAAGCCTTGGGAGATTTGGCGTTGTTTGGGTGGGGAGTTCTGGTGAAATGGACGAAAGGCTGTGCTGCGGTACCGTAGTCCAGAGTCTGGAGTTTGTTGCGGCACGAGTACGGTATGATAACCGTTGCTAGGCCGTTTACCGTAAAGCAGAGTATGAGTTCGAGTGTGGTAACGCCGACGGGGGAGAGGGAGTAGGGCGTGAAATGCGCAAAGCATCGTGAGAAAGAGAGTTCTGTGATCGTCATCATCTTCACCCAAGGAAATGGGAGTGAAGAAAGGGATATCCCGGCACCCCGTTATTACCGGTATCGTGCACATTGCTGGTACCGCACGGCATTTCGCAAACTCCTCTTCCAATGCACGCACGACCAAAACCCATCATCCCCCCCCCCCCAAATACCATGCTCATAAAGACAGAGCCTCCTCCTCAAACCAAAAGAGAGGCCCGGAACCGAGCTTACTCCCCCCTACCCTGCCAACATAATATCAGGAAGTTGCAAAGGACGATGTGGCTTCACCAATATGCACATCCAAGAATTGCACCCCATCTTTTCCTTTTTCTCTCTTCCTTTCCTCTCCAAAGATCCTAAGACAAGTTCAAGCTCACTGCAAGACAGCCAGCACTGCACATCGGCGTGCACACCCCCACCCCTCCCTCCCTCTCACATTGCTTTGACTCGACTTCCATAATTAGAAACAGCGATTTTTGTTGCGCAAAACGGGTGTTCCCTCCCACCCATTCTTTTCCCTTTTCCTTCCCTCCTTCCCTGCATGGCGTAATGTATTTGTGCGACGGTGGGAAAATCTGAAATTTGTGCAAGGTGCGGAGTGTTGGGGTTGGTACAAGGGTAGGAGCCTATTAACCGGTACGGACAGGGGTATATTTGGCTGGTTAACCTTGAATAACTGTTCCATAACTTCTTACCGGACCTCGTATCACAGCATAGGTACCATAGCGGTCCCATTTTCTGATGATCCCTCTGTTGGTTTTGGAGAAAGAGGGTGTGTGTGATGGCGATGATTGTGGGGGGTTCGTTTTTATTGGAGGATATCATCGTTGTCAAAGAATTCACCAGGAGCTGTTCAAACTTCAACCAGGTTCGTTGTCGTCGTCGTCGTCGTCGTCGTCGTCGCCCAAGGTGACCATCATTAAATTTTCAAATGATAGATAATTCTAAAACACGCAGTAAGAAAAAAAAGAAAAAAGTTTTGCAAATGACGTCTTACCAAACGGTGGCGGCCGGACTTCTTTTGAATTTGAAAAAAAAACGTCGTTCAGGGCTGAGGACCGAAGTGTGGAGGGAAGGAAGTATGATAGGCCTTGTGGAGAGACACCAAAAAGCCAACAATCTAAGTCTGTATGACCGTGGCTGCCATCATGAGTGACGACGGGCCAAAAAGCGCTAAATCGTGCTCGCGATTTCCTATGAGTGTATCCGGAAATTTGGCTTTATTTTAGTGTTTACTGCATCAATTCGGTGGGGGAGAATCGATAAGCGGACCCGGAAAAAAAAAGTGTAGAAAACAATACGGATGTGTGAAGGACAGACACCACTTGGGATTTGGCCTTTTTTGTTTCCCTTTTGCCCGCTCCTTGTTCGAGATACCGGTAGGCAAATGATGGAGTAAATAGATACCCTCTTCATCTGTATGCGTCGCTCTTTAGTTGCCTGGAATATTCCATGGTTGGGGGATGAATCAGGTGTGGCAGCCGTGTGGATGTTGGGATAGCTTGGCATGGATTTGGAAGAGGGTACGGGAATTTGTTTTGTTGTTTTTGTCCTTGTTTTTTTTGTCTTTTTTGTTTTTTGTTTTTTTGTTTGGAGGAGGGTTGCGAGACGATACTGGTCATGGCATGATAGTGATTTCTAGGCTAGGGGACGCCGGATCGGTCTGTACGAGCACTGATCAAATTTTATGATATTTATACTGGTCACGCCGCAGAAAAAGCTCACTGGCCATGGACTAACCTTTGATAAAGATCTTAGGTCAGCCCAGGCCCACTAACCGCGAGAGGAAGGTGTCGTATGGAAGGGTGAAGTGACGAGAAGTTCTAGATGCACTCGAGTGCTGTAAGATCTCTTGAATGAAATCCACCACCTCCGTCAGCCCTGTGAACCCCGGATCCTGAGTCAAAGGCTCGGGAGAAGGATTGGCATTTTCCTTAGGTAGTGGAAGGTCGGCCCACTAGATGTGCTAGATCTCGTTAACCAGTATCCGCAATTCTGTTAACCTGTTAAACTAAACCAATGCTGGGCCGACAGAGATGGTGGGTTTCGGGAGATTTTACTGCGGACGGGTAGATTGTTTGGGTCTTGGGTTGTTTTTAGCTGGGAGACGCCGGTTAGGTATCTTCAGGATAATCTACTGAATCAAGCTGAAAGGCTACGAGGCCCGCCCACAGATCAAGGGATCGTTGGTGTTGCAGAGCCACCCATTCTCCGGGCCTCCGGGCACCCCTGGGGTAATGGGTTCCAGATGGAGACTTTCGGGACCGCAGGTAATCATACCAATAATCTAGTTTGTAGATAGGCGGATGGGAAAAGATGAGGTAGTTTATTGTTATGGATCTCCTCCTCGATTGAGGCACCATACCGGTATCGAGGGACATGCACGAGTTGGGCCGTTTAGTAGCGCACCGATACCTTCATGGTGGATGCCGACACTCAGCAGAATAGTCCTTCCGCCTAAATGTGTTGGATGATGTAAGAATGGCAATCAGGTTCCCCGGGGATACAAACTACGGTAGATAGGTCGGAGGATCAGAGTTAACTTAAACTACCCACGATCTAATTCACCACCAACCTTCCCTTCCGATACGGTAGGCTGTACCCCCCGAGGAGTCCCTTTGAGCCGACAGCATCATATCGTTTCCGCCGCACCATTCCTCCGAAGATCACTGGCGGTTACTGCGGCTTAGTTATATCAACCTTTCGTCCGAAGTTATATTTTGCTGACTCGTTGCTGTGCGTAACATTCCAAGGATCTGTGTCCAGTGCCGGAACAGCTGCACACGACGCCGGCCTGGGGTGAGAATAAGCATACTCGAGTACCGGTGACCAAACAAGGGTTTTGCAAACTTCTGTGTGCGTTACAACCGCCCTCAGCGGCCAAGATTTTCGAAACTCTTGTATGTGCGCCTGGATACTTTTTCTCGCCCCGGCTAGGCGTTCGGCCATGCGAGGGCGATTGTGACGACGATTATAGTGGTAGACATGGGGCAAGCGCTTAAAGTAAAGTGGAAACTGGCTGGCTCTTTGTTTTTTTAAGGGATAGGTACAGTTACACCTTTGGCTTGGAGTGTAGTGTGATATTATGATAAAGTTGCAACCGAACGGAAGACAGTGCGGGTCATGAATCCTCACTCGAGCTCCTTAATAAGTGCGCCAGCAACTCGGCTCCTCCTCGCTCACGATGTTCATCTCGCATCGAGGACGCAATCTATTCTGGAGAGGATAGAACACATACACAACCATGGACGCATCCCTATCATAGCGGCTCGGCTTCACATGAAATACCCGTGCGCCGGTCTCTCAGGAGCGGGTTTACCTTATCTCTTGGGAAGGGGGGAGGTGATATCCTCAGGTAAAAAGGCATGGGTCGAGGGGTGGGATCTTGCTATTTCATTTTTTTGACATTCCATTTCCTCAACATAACCCAGCTCAGCCCTGGCAATTCGGAGCGGAAGGAGGGACTTTTTGTAATTTATTATTAAATTTTCTTTCTTTTTCTGGACGTGGGGACGGGCGGAGGGATGGGTAGATAGGATGGGGTGCGGGTATCACGCTGGGAGAGTGCCTGGATGGGGCGGGTGGCATGGTACTACCCGGCATCGGACGGAGGTTTGCTTGACTATCTTCTTGAACTAGGTGGGGGGGACTTGGTGCCGGTATTTATGATACAAGTGATACTGGGTGATGGGGCACAGATAAATTGCATTAGCTGGGCTCTCCTCGCTTCAGGGGACAACCCCCCCTGCCCTGCACATCTCGCTTTGCACTCATTGTATGGTACCCGTACTTTGCGCCCTCAAAGTCCGGGGGTACCTGGCACGATCGATCAATGGGGTGCGATAATGATGATTAATTGAACTCAACCTTCGGAATTTTTCCCGTCTTCGCATTGTGCTGTTTTTGTTTTATTTTTCCCCTTAAAAGTTAGAAAGTCTGAATATTTCTCCCCTTGAGCTAAGCTTGATAGGGTTCGGCTTGGCTAAACGAGTGCAGGTCCAGCTTGGCGAGATGGGTTTGGCTCATCGAAAAGTGGGAGGGAAGAGACCATTTTAGGCTTGGCCGATTTCTCTTCCAGGATTTCCTGCCCTGGTGCCAAGCTTATGACATTTCCACTTCCTTTTTTGACCTTTTGGGGGTATCGACGTCTACTTCGGGTTTGGGTTCGGGCCTTTTCTTTGCGAAAAAGGGCCATCTTGAACTTTTTCCTATCATAACCTCCCTTTTCTCGCCCCGTATCCCTGACGGATAACCCTGCATCATCATCACTGCTAACTGACAGCTAACTTGCACCAACTTGGAGTTTGTCCGCCTATCTGCTCGCTCGCCAAAGAGCCCCGCTGCGCCTCTTCCTTACGACTATGCCGCGGCCAGCAAAAAGCGCTGAAGTATCTGCTGGCCAGTAAACCTCGAATTTCAGAAGTACTTCCGATATCATCACTCACGTATTGTTGTTGCCCGAGAGGAACGAAGAAACTCTCGAGGCAAACTTGAGCCACTGGAACTCGCCAGAAAACAACAACGTTTGTTCGGCTTGGTTGCCGGGATGAAGACAATGTCGGGCATCAGAGTGTTTGTCACATTCCCAGAATCGGCCGTCGTTTTTGCCGGCGAGAAGCTGGAATGCAAGATCACGTTTAGGAATACTTCCCCTCCACCTGGTTCGCAGAGGCCGCACATGCCACTGCACGGCTCACCAAAGGCGAATGGGGGGTCTGCCTCGGGCGCGAACGGGAGCGCGCTGGGAAGCAAAGCAGCCCCCTCACAATTACCTGCTACCGGGGGCAGATCTACCACTACGAGCCCGAGGATTCCCTCCGCTAGACCTGTCTCTCATCACAAACCTTCGTTATCGCTGAGTGTCCCTGCAACAAAATCCCCTGTCTCTCCTGCCCCCCCGGTTTCTGCGGCTAGTAGTGGGAAGGGACATAAACACCGGAGATCGATATCTATTGTTTCTTTGGGATCCGATGTTGGGATTGAATGTGGTGGGCGTGGGCAGGGGGAGGAGGGGATCAAGGCTCCTTCGCTGATACAGGGGAGACAGGGGCGGGGAGGTCACTCACGATCCGCCTCGCTACAAACAATGCCTAGGCGTTCCCCTGGCTTGGTTAATGGGTCTACCCCCAACTCAGGTATGGCGTGCTCCTGGGTTTATCTCTTGGGGTACTAATATTGGTGATAGCTACTATGTCTCCCCCGCCCCGTACCAATACTCAACCATCTACACCGATGGTCATCGAACCGGAAGGCGTCAACAGCTTCTCTTTTCCCGGACTAACATCGGCTGGCCCACGAACGCCGGGAGGCGCAAAACCATTACCCAAACCGGCCAGCAAAACATTCAAATTTCCTTCCGACCCACCGAGTACCCCTACGATTACTACGGATAGTCTACATGTTGATGAGTCCTCTTCGGATGACCCACAACTTGTCCGGAAAGTATCCCAAATTGATCTCAGAAGTCCAGTGGATGAACCAGAGTACGAGGGGTTACGGAGCCGGGTGATATCCGCCCATAGTGTCAACGGGGAAACACCACGGTCAAGCGGGGAATTCTACTCTCTGTCAAACAGCACAACAGAAACGTTAGTATCAGAATATGACCCACGAGCAGCGGTGCGGCCAGTGCGCTCTATCCACAACAGGCGTCATAGCCTACTGGCCATTGGCCCACGCTCTTCAGAGTCTTTGATGATGGGATATGCGCAGGTGCAGGGGAGCTTTATTCTGGATGGGTCGTTGATACAAACTAGTGTATTTGACGATGTGAAGCGGAAGGGGGTTGTTGGAGGGCACCTGGGAGGAGGGGTGGTGGGGCTGGAGACTAATAAGGCTGATGGGGGATTTCTCAGTGGGTTTGGGTGGGGAGGGATTGGCGGGGGTATTACGGGGTTTTTGGGAGGGAATAATATGAGTTCCATTGCAGAGATGAAGAATATAGCGAGTGGGTGTGCTCTCTGCCATACGAAGGTGGCATAGTTACTTACAGTCCCATAGGTTCGAGATCAATACCTATACTCTCGACCCCACAATCAATCCTCTTTGTTGATCTACGACTGAACCCAGGGGAAAGCAAGTCTTACACTTATAGCTTTCCGTTACCAAAAGGGCTTCCGCCAACGCATCGGGGAAAGGCCATCAAGGTTGTTTATAACCTAGTTATCGGAACACAGAGACCTGGGAAGGGGGTTCAGCAGCCCAAGGTTGTTGAGATCCCTTTTAGAGTCTTTCCCCATGTTCATGGTTAGTCGCTTGTATCAAACTCTTTGCATGATCTGACATGATGCAGCCAACGGATCCTTATTGATGCACGACTTAATGTCCCCGATTGTTCTCCTTAGAGATGAAGCTACGACAGCATGTATAGACGACCAGACGTTAACGCCCCCCGCAATCCCGTCACCACCAAAGAAGGCCGCCCAACAGGAATCCTCCTTAGAAGACTTTCTCTCTTACGTGGACAGTCTACTAGCTCCCAGAGATGGAACGTTAACACCAAATCCTTTGGGCATTCTCTCGCCTTCGATCCCAACATCCTCCAAGCGTCTCTCGATGGTGGAAGAACCACAAATCACCAGCTCCAAAGATGCCATAGAAATGGCCGTCCTCCGGGGCCCAGGCGGATCATCCGACGGCCACTGCAGCGTCTTCGAAATCGCGCGCAACGGGCGAAAAGTAGCAACGCTAACACTCGCACGGCCAGCATACAAACTCGGCGAGACGATAACTGCTGTCGTCGACTTTTCCAGTGCGAAGATTCCTTGCTACCATGTATTCCCCACCTCACTGCTTCCATGAATGCACAGTGCTGACACTGACAGATAACCGCAACCCTCGAAACCTCCGAAACCGTAACCCCCTCCATTGCCCTCCGTAGTGCATCCAGCATCCACCGTGCCACGCGAAAACTCCACTTCCAGCACTCTCAGTCCACCCTCTTCTCAAAACGTGTAGTATTCACCCCCACCATACCCACCTCCGCCACCCCCGAATTCTCTACCTCGGGTGTATCCTGCACATGGGCTCTCCGGCTGGAATTCGTCACGCCAGTTCTATCACTCACTGCCGCTATCGCCGGGGGTGGCGACGCGGATGGAGCCGCCGTCATGATGGAAGAACTCTTGGAGCAAACGCACGCTGACGACCGCGGGGAGCTATTCGAAGCTAAGCAGAATATCTTCGTCGAGAGCTTCGATGCGAGTATTCCTATTAGGGTGTACCCGAATGCAGCCGCGGTCGGGGAGGGGGTTAGCACTGGGAGTGGGGGAGGGGGTGCTGCTGGGGGGCAAGCTGTTGCAGCGGCGGTTTTGGGATATGTGGTTTAAGTCTGAGTTGGGGGGGGGGGCTTCACTTGTTGGTTTAATTTTTGGTTTAATTTTTTTGCGTTATTGATCGCTCTGCTTGGTTTACTGGCTGTTATTGTATATTTGGGGAGTTTGGCAGCATAAGAGGGTGCATGAGTACGGTTACGTGGTGGATATGGCTGGGTGGTTGCGCACAGACGGGTCCATTGATCGGTAGGGTGGTGGGTTGGAAGGAGGGGAACGCGAAGAGAAATGGCGTATCATAAAAGATAATACTCGTTTTTTCTTTTTTTCTTTTCCCCTCTTAAGATAAACTTCTCTATTCTATTGCTTTTTCATAGGGGAGGGGGGAGGTGGATAATCTGGATGTACCGGTATGCAGCAGGACACTCATAAAACGGAACGGTAGATTAGAGAGCTCGCGCACTAATATTAACCCTTAAGAGAGTCCGATGATTAGCAATAAAACCCCAGGCTATGCAAGGGCCAATCCTAGCTGCGAGCTCTCGTAGTAGAGGCAGATGTAGACCAACACGAAATAAAATCTCCTGCGCCATGTTCCCAGAGCTGCCGCCAGAAACCGGTGGAAATATATCAGCCAGGTCCCACCGGAATCCACATACAAAAAAAAACTGATGTATTCTGGGAGACCGGTTCTGGCGATTGAGCTGCGCCGGGGGGGGGGGCGGGGCCCGCCCGCGCCGCCCGAGCTATGGGGGCGGGCGGGGAGCGGGGGGGGGGTGGGGGGGGGGGGGGAGGGTGGTGGGGGTTTCGGTGCGCCCAACCCCCCCCCCCCCCCCCCCAGGACATAAAAAACGGCTCCCAGGATCATCTCCGTTTAATCTAGGACTTCCTGGAAACTTGTTTTTGAAAACTTGTTCCACTGGGTTGCTCAATCGTTGTGGAGCGAAGCAGAGACCTGGTGTTGGTTTGTGAATTCTCGAGCTGTATTTACGATGTGATATCATTGACCGACCAGTGGCCATATGTGTGTATGAACCGATCAATTGAACTTGGCAACAAGAAAGAGAAGAGAGTACTGTAACTTATGCTTTCTATGAACGCCCCTCACCATTTCCCCCCCTCCTTGCCCACAACGCACTACACTCATACCCGTTTTTGTGCCACCGCCAAAGATCGTGAGAAAACAGCCGAATCATAAAGCGGAGCAAGGCGCGAAAAAGCAGAAGGGGATGGTGGAGAGAAAGAAAAAAGAACTTTTGTCATCCATGCATGACATCACACCAAGTACGCACAGTAACATACATACAATGAATCTGGAGCCCAGTCCCACCCCAGCCCACTCCCCCAATCAGTTCCTCACTGAAAATCCCCATGCATTAATCGGCTCTTTTTTAACAACCATTAAGAGAGGGAAAAAACAAGAAATCGAAAAAGCCCGGAAAGAATAAAGAGAAATTAAGCCTCTTCATCACTAATGCTCTCATCTTCGTCCCCTGAGACCTCCTGGTTCTCGCGCTCCTTCTTGTCCATCAGGGCTTGCAGTTCTGCGTCGTCATTCTCGGTGACCGCCTTGGGCGCCATTTTGACGACGCAGTTGCCACCAGCGGCGGAAATTGATGATTGGATCTCTGTGATGGCCTCCTCGAGGACCTGGATGCCAGTATTTTTGTCAAGACACTGAGATGTTAGGACATAGAGGGGTGGCGAGACGAGTTTGACCTTGACGGGGGTGTCGACGGTGTTTTTTGCTTCTGCTTTCCTGAGGGCCTCTTTGACGGCGTCAATACCCTCGTATCCAAAGCAGGTGACTTCGACATCTGCGCGAACTTTGGTCGGTTGAGGGGTCAGGCGCTTGGAGATGTAGGTTTGAAGTTCTGTCTTAACAACTTCTGAGGGGAATTCGATACCTTCCCATACGTCCGGATTGCTGTTATCCTTGTTAGAATGAACTTGTGCTGCGAGGATTGGGGGGGGGGGGGAGCGAACGTAATTGAGAATTTGAATGCATCGACAGCGTGGCCGTACTTCTTCATCAAGGGCCAACCAATCTTCTCGTAGAGGTGCTCGATAGGCTCCTTTGTTTTCTCGGCGACATGTCGTAATATGGAGTGTACCATCTTGCTCTTGTTGAATCTCTCTTCGCACTTGACAACATCCTCGGCAGATACACGACGCTTAGAGAGATCAATGTATCCTAGTTATGCCATATCGTTAGTTATCTAATCATAATCCCTTACCTTTCTGTAGAGACAGATATAGAGGAAGAAGGGGAAAAAAAGTAACACAAACGCTTATGACTCATGAGCCAAACGTACCTTTTTCTTTATCAACTCTCAAGACAACCACAACCTCATTTCTTCCAACCCTAATGAGTTTTTGGATAGATCTGATACGCCGTCTGGAAAGTTCGCTGAGCAAGATCATACCGTCGATGTTATCGTATTCCAGAAGCTTCACGTATGCTCCCATTTCTGCGATCTGATAATTCCCACCATAAGTAACCACTCAACTCCACCTCCCGCCCTCTCCAGGAAAAAGGGGAAGACGGTACCTGCTTAACATTGACCATAACATAACTGTCAAGCTCCGGGTATTTCTCCTCGTAAAACCGACAAGTAGTGAGCGACATGATTGTTGCAACCTAGTTTGAGAGAAAAAAGGCAAATTGTTCAGTGGTAGCGAAATGTGAGACAGATTTTATTTCTTTCTTTTTTCCTAAACGTGGTTTTTGTTTTGTGCGTGAAGGTGTGAGATGCAGCTGCCACGAGGGTTGTGTGTGATGAAGTGGAGGAGGTGGTGGAAATTGCTGTTGCTGTTGGCTAAAATCTAATAGATAGACGATGGTGGGTTGAAGGATGGAGAGGGGCAGAAGTTTGGGGTGGGGTGTTGGACCAGACATCACGTGATAGGAGGACAAGGCTGTGGCCGAGTTTTGAAGTGCCCTGGGGGTCAAACCCCATCGAGTGGAAAAGAACTTACAGTGAGGATCAACTTTATATAGGAAGAGAAAGTATTAACAGGTACTCAGATGAATCCAGGATGTGTTTGAGTATAAGACTACTAGTATCATACTTATTAAGATAAGACTTGGAAAAAGTGTGTATGGGAAATGTTAACCTTTTACTTTTATTGTAATTAAACCAATTCTTTATATGATAGTATTATGATACTAGGTTTTATTAATTTCAGGTCAAATAATCTGTTTCTAACTATTGTATCATATCATAACTTGTATTCATAAAATTAATCAATCAACGGATTATGAAAATATTAACTCAAAAAAATGAACCCTCGCGCAAACCTCTGATCTTTATACTAGGATAACAGGTGTCTAATATCACTAAACCTTTGTTTAGTATAATACCATGTAATGCCAGTGCTTTACAAGTATGATATATTACTTCTTAAAAAGTCTAACTGCATTCTAGAAAAGTTACTTGAGGAAACTGGCACTAGTGAACTATGGGTAGGAGTGATAAAGGACTACAACTGCAAATGGCTCAGGTAATACACCCTCTCCTTTTTGCTCCTCCCTAGTCTTTTCATTTGTATGTAGTCCATGTTAGTTGTATGATGCGGTTACTTTGGCTCTATACAATGTTTCCCTGTTCCTGCTTATACAATACCCGTTCAGTTTTTTATTGAACCTTATGCTCGCTTAAGTTTTTCCCGCGCTCTATGTCTTCTTGACCTTTTTATGGGAACATGATTTCATACAAATTAAATTACTGCAGCTTCAACTTGCTAAGAGAGTCCCATGTGAAGATAAGATATTAAAACACCTCCCCGGAACGAACATCTTTGATCCATGCCATGACCATGCGCAATCCCGCCCCCCTGCTATGATATAATCTTTTCTACTCGTGCAGCCTTATGCGAGATCTGGCTGTGTGATTTATGGAGAAGTTCGCCTTGCTGTCATAAGTGGGAGGCACTCTAGCCACGACAGACCGGCGATGTTTTGTCGAAATATTTTCTACGGTGTCCCAATAATCATCAACTTCTGAACCTGGATTGGTAGCTTGAACCGATGTTCCTGCAGGTGTGTTGCTTCACTTCTCTTCAGGAAAGAGGAAGAAGAGAAGAGATTCCGAAAATTCTGCGTAGAACTAATTACGTCGCGAAAGCCTCCGCACCTTGATCTCTGCATGGAGCATTAAAATGTCATCATACAAGTATGAAGGAGAGAAGCAAGAGGGGGTGGATCAAAGCATACCCAGCTCCCCGGTCCACTCTTCTAACTCCTTAACTATAGCTTCCAAGTCGCCAACACGCTCATCCAGGTTATCCACCTGCTGTTTGTACTTCTCTATCTCAGCATCTACGGCAAGTTAGAAGCTAGCCATGTAAGGAGTGCACGGGAGTGTACGAAAGAGGGAGAAAGAGAGGGCGTACATTTTTGCCCAAGGTATTCGCTATCCGTTTCCAACCCCACCGCTGCATCCGCAATAGCTTTGTACCGATCGGTGGCATGGAGGTTGATCCGATTCAGCAAGTCCAGGTCTCCAACCGTAGCCTCCGTGTCGGCACGAATGACATTCTCCAAAGTCTGTAATGCGATCCAATCATTAACAACAAAGACAATCTAGTGTAGGAAATATTGAATGCAGCTCACGGCTAAAACATCATTCACGTTGTTCGCAGTCTTCTGTGCTGCCATGTTTTAGAGTGGCTTTTAGTGTAGATGGAGTGAGTGAATGAGTGAGTGAGTGAGTGAGTGAGTGAGTGAGTGAGAGGTTGTGTCTTATCATTCGGTAGCCCGGATAAGCCAGATGGGCGGAGGGGAGGGAGTGAACACCCCCAACCAACCCTAAGTCAATGAATGCCAAGACAACCGGAAAGGCATCTTTCTTCAAAAAATTGATTTTTTCTTTACTCTCACAGCATCATCCCGCCATCAGTCAGTCCCACCCCACCACCCATCCATTCATCATCGATAGAGCCAATAGCGGCTGGGGAAAAATCACAAAATTCATCCGAATTCTCGCCCCAAGGGAGAAGGGAAAATGTTCCGACGAGCAATTATTCAAGGAACCCAGCAATTCACTTCTGCCAGCAGAAGAGGAATCCCAAGGACTTCCCCGGTAGCCCTTCCTTCGATCCGGCAATGGCAACTGGCACTTTCAAACTCCCGGTTACGGAGGGGATACTCCACCGAGCAGACAACAAACACTTCGTCATCAGAGGAAAGCAAGAATGGTCCAACTCTAGACACATCAGAACACCAACCAAAAACTGATCAACCGCCATCACCAGAAGACACCAACGAATTAATCAAACAAGCCGAGTCCCTAAAGCAAGACCTCGAAGAGCGAACTAAAGAAGCCAAAGACTACAAGGTACCCTCTTCCTTCCCCCTTCCTCCGAAGCACCTAATCTAACAAAAAAAACCCCCACTAGGACAAATTCCAACGTGCAGTAGCCGATTTCCGCAACCTGCAGGACCGTACGGAGCGCGAGAAGAAGACAACCAGGGACTTTGCCATACAAAAGTTCGCCAAGGACCTGGTCGAGTCGGTCGACAACCTTGACCGTGCGCTCTCTGCCGTTCCGGCCGAGAGCAGGACGGAAGAGAATAAGGACCTCATGGATCTATACAACGGCCTGAAGATGACAGAGGAGATCCTATTGAACACGCTCAAACGCCACGGGCTCGAGAAGGTTAACCCCATGGGCGAGGCGTTCGATCCGAATAAGCACGAGGCCGTGTTCCAGGTTCCCATGGAGGATAAGGAACCCGGTACTGTGTTGAATGTGCAACAGATTGGGTTCGCGCTTAATGGAAGGACTATTAGGGCATGTCTCTCTTCTTTCTCTTCCCTCTTCTCTCTTTATCCATGTACTCCTTTTTGAGATTGGGGACGACCGTGCTAACGATATCTTGTAACAGGCTGCAAAAGTAGGCGTAGTCGCTGCCGCCGCAAAATAAAACATATTTTACGGGAGATTGATCATTGGCGCTGGTTCGGGCGAAGGGGGGGGACTAATGAGAGCATTTTTTCTTTTTTCTTTTTGGAAAAAGAAAAAAACGAGAAACTCATTTTCATGACTTTCGTGTGGATATAATAGTATGATACTTTTGGGACTTGGTGTTTGGTCCCCCCTCTTTTTCGTTTTGCAGTTTCGGTGTAATTTTTTTACATGCCCTATCGCACACAGTATCCCCTCTCCCCTCTGGCATCATTTACGCGGAAGTCATGTTTCCGTCATCAAGACAAAGCCGAAAAGTACTGCATATGTATTTCTAGAAGTAGAAGAAAGCAAAATAGGTGTATAACTACTTCCCATTCCTCTCCCGTACTTCAGCACCAAATTCCTCAACTAGAACTCTTTTAACCGTTTGTTGGAGGGAATTGACTTCATCATTCTTGAGAGTCCTTTCGAGTGATCTGTAATTGATACGGAAGCATAGTGACTTTCGCCCAGTCTTTGGATGCGTGAATTCATCGATCTGTCCTTTCATGTTAATATATCCCCAACTAAATCATGGAGAAAAAGGATTTTTTATAAAGATGTTTTTGTTAAATACCAATTTCACATCCTCCACGAGATCTCCCGCAACATTTCTGACAATCTCCATCATGTCATTCTCATGAAACGGTATCTGGCCCCCAGCAGCACTGCTCGAGCTGGGCAGCCAAAATGCGACGTCTTTGTAGCAGGGCGGAAACTTTGAAAACGGGACGAATCTGGAAACCTCCCCTTCTTTGAATTGCTCTAGGAAACGCTTGTCGAGGGACCAGAAGAGGCGGATATCCGGGATTCCGAATAAGAGCATAGCGACCCGCTCGAGGCCGACGCCGAAGGCCCAGCCGAGTTTATCGGGGATGCCTGGGAAGAGGGGAGCCGGTTAGGAGGGGGGGGGATGGAGGGGATGGGGGATGGGGGATGGTTAACAAACCAGCACTCTTTGGCAGGCTCTGTTGAACGACGCCACATCCTAGCAATTCCAACCAATCCCCCTGCCAATATACTTCGAGCTCCCAAGAAGGGCTCGTGAATGGGAAATACGCCTCCACCCACCTCACTCTCAGTGGTTCCTCGCTCGCCCCCTCCGCACCTGCATCACCGGCTGCTACCGCTGCCGCTCCCGCCTGGCCAAACACCTCCGCAACAACATGCTCCAGACAAAACTTCAAATGCGCGCCAACGGCCCGCACCTCCTCGGGTGTATGGTCCAACTGCAGTGGATTCCTCTTCTCATGGAATGGGGGGTTTGGATCCTCGACCTTAATCCCGTGCTTCGGCATGCCCTCAACCTCCTCCTCGATTACAGCAGCGATCCCCCCCCTCGCTTTGCACTCCTCACGCGACCACATCCTTGCCCCTTCCATCTGGTGGAAAACCGGGTAGTGACTGCGATCGATCGCGTCCCGCCTATACACGTCCGCTGAGATAAGAAACCCGTCTGAGGTTCCCGAGCGGAATGTGTCGGCCTGGTGCGCGGAGGTGTGCGTGCGCAGAACGGTGTCTTTGTTGACGTAGTAGGTGTCCGTGCGACTCCTGCCCGGGTGGTCGATGGGGAAGCCGAGGGAGTCGAAGTTCTGGCGCACGGAGACTATGGGGGAGAGGTCGTTGTGGTACTGGTATGTCGGGCCGGGGAAGCGGGATTCGATTAGGCATCTGGTTATCGAGAGTGGGTGGGAGGGTTGGAGGTGGAGTTTTCGTGGGAGCGCAGAGGAGATGTGCGAGGGGAGATTTGTCCATTCGTCAACTGGGTAGAGTCTTCCTTCTAATTGGGTTGTTGGCGGCGATGGTGGTTCTGCTGTGGATGTATTTGTTAGCCACGGTTGGTTTCATATAGGTAGTGAATGAGGATTGGTGAACGAACGAACTTGTTGAATATTTGCGCCATTGAGAACGGAATTGAGCGATTCCTCTCGCCCTAATCACCCCCGAGAAATCTCCAGATGTACCGGAGGTTGTCAGGAGATTCCTGGAGAAAAGTAGTCGCATACCGACTGCTTGTGACATTCCTTGCTTGAAGGTTTCGTCCGGAGGTGGGGCAGTCTGAGCGTTAAAAAATAGCTTGGTGTGGTGTTGATAACCCTGCCTGAGTCAGCCAACCTGCTGGATTGGTAAATTTCCATATCCGCCGGGGACCGAACTTCAATATCAACCTTTCCCCACTACCAACCAACTAATCAACGTTACCCACACCGCCCGGCAAAGATGCAATTGCTCTCCTCGTCAATTGAATCCCTATTTCGCGCGGAAGTGCGGCCAAGTAATCCCTTTTCTCCCCTTCCCCCCCCTTCCCTCCCCCACCCACGACTAACCAACCGCCGCAGTCCCCTTCACAAGACTCTTCTCCACAACCTCCACCGCATGGGACTGGCTTCGTATAATATCCCCACCCTCCCCACCCTCCCCAAACCCCTCTAACACCTACAACCAGGCCCCCGCACCGACCCAAAACTCCGCTTCAAAGGCAACCCGCGGGTGCACACCGGTGGCTCCACGCGCGGAACCACAATAGCCTGGGGTGACTACGGCATGCGACTATCAGACTACCACCAACGCCTATCCGCAATGCACCTGAAAAACGCAGAAACAGCAATAAAGACCAAACTCCGCGGGATGAAGTACAAGCTGTACAAGCGGATCGCATGCAACATCGCCGTGTACCAGAAGGGGAACGAGGTGCGCATGGGGACGGGGAAGGGCACCCACAAGTTCTGGGCAGCTAGAGTTCCCGTTAGTCGTGTGCTTTTTGAGCTCAAGGGGGAGGTACACGAGCAGATTGTCAAGGAGGCGTTTAGGTTGGCGGGGGATAAGATGCCTGGTGGGTTTTCCCTTCCTTGACTGCGGAGGGAGGAGGAGGGGTGGTGGAGAGCGGGGGGGCTGATGTGGGAGAGGAGGGAGTAGGTAAATATGAATTCGTCAGAAAGGGAGACCCTCCAATTATGGGTAGGGTCCCAGTCACGCCGGAGCTTTTGAAAGAGTTGGAAGATAGGAATTTTAAACTGCCGCCCAAGAAGCGGGCGTGGATCGATACGCTACCCGAACATAAGAGGAAGTTGCTCAAGCCTTTGAAGCCATAAGTTCCTCATACTGTACATAATCACAAATTCTTAGATATTGTATCAAACTACGCGGCCGCCGCACCGCCGCCCAACCATAACATCACCTCTTCTGATATTTCCCCTTTCCCTCTTCTCCCTCCTCTGCACCTAAACCCCTACGGCCCGCAATCAGCCACCGAATGTTACTAGAAAAGCCCGGTCGAGCCTACCGCCCTTCTGCATCTCCGGTAGATGCACCACCCCCGTGAGTGTCAACCTTTTCGCGTCTTGGGAGACCGGATTAACCTGATACGTAATAGATATAGCGGTGAGGAGAAAGAGAGTATACATACGCAGTTGATTCGTCGGCAATGGGAGTGGATGGTCCTTATGTGAGTTGATGAGAAGGACATGTTCGCTCGCATGCCTGATTAGAATCGAATGGTATTGCAAGGAAGGTTTTTGGTATTTACCAAGCTGGAATAGCTGAAATGGAAGGGTGGAAGAGTAGTTTATATTAACTTAACGTTGTTCTAAAGGTTGGTGCTAGTGGGATGGCGTCGGCCCACCGAGACTTGAGCAATGATTATCGGGTTTGGGTCACCGATTATCACGCCTGAAATCCAGTGCTCGTAATCAGACCTTGCATGATCCTGGCATGTTTGCTACCGCAGCTTACTCATAGCAGATAGACCAGCCATAAATCCTATTATCGTACATGCCATTGTTCACAAAAAGCATCAAGCAAGTAAACGCTATCTTGGTCCCTGAGCCTTTGGCTATTATCCGTGCAAATTATACCATCTAGAACTCCATCCCCATCAAATAACTCTCCAAGATTCTCAAGAACTTTGCCACGAATGCTTCCAAGTGAAAGATCACTTTGCTTCCAAGGTGAATTCTGTGCTCGTAGAAAGCAGCCCACTTGATCACATCCGCTTTAAGAACGTCATCAATTTTCGCAACCAGGCGGAAGGTCAACAGCTTAAGGATGATTGTGGCAGGAATGCAGTGAGTAAGCAGGTCATAGAATTTTGCGCGCACAAGGAGGATACTATTAACATTTCGTTAGAAAGCCCCTATTGTACCATGAATTCTAGACATACCGAGCTGGAGAGTGATCCGCAAGCAACTCGTCCGCGATTTGGCCGATCAGGGTCTCGTAATCCGGAGGAGGAATTGGGGTGTTATCTTTCACGACCTCGCTGTATTTCCGGGGAAGTCAGCGGCCCATCAAATGGGAGTGCAAAAACAGAGAAATGCATCGCATAAAGGCTTACTTTTGTGCGTAAAGCGCTTCAAACATCAACAACGCCCTTCTCAGGTTTCTCCCACTCTCCTCCGCAACCCTCCTAGCCAGCTTGTTACTGAATTCAAACTTCTCCAACTCAGCCACATACTTTAACACCCCAACCATCTCATCAATTGTAGGCGCGGCAACTCGTACGAGTAATGTCCTGCTCTTAATTGGGGCAATGATATTGGCAGTAGAGTTGGCAATCAGTATGAGCCTTAGATTTGGCGAATATTTCTCCATTGTCCTTCTCAACGCAGCCTGGGCATCTCTGGTAAGGTGGTCCGCCTCGTTGATGACTACAACTTTGAATTTCTGCTTCGCAGCGATATCCACTTGCTGTGTCTGACCAATTTCCTTGAGGAGCGACTGAATAATGACCCGATCATGATTGCCAACGTCAGATGGAGTGATTTCAATGTGGTAGACAGATGCGACGATATTGAATTCAATCTTACGATTGGTAGTTGTCATAAAGACACGAGAGTCGATTTTAATCTATCCAAACCTTTTAGTAGCTGCTGCATCTTGCACAGCCCTCTCATCGAACAGCGGATCAAAATACCTTCTCGACACCAGGACCATATAGCTCTTTCAACGTAGCAACGATCCGAGTCTTCTTACCAGCTCCAGAAGGTCCGTACACAAGCAAATGTGGGAAATCACCACTATTGGCCTATCACAAAGAATAAATCGTCAGTTTCATCACACGCACAAACCACGTCACTCCGGTCAGGCATAATCTGGGGTGCATACTAAAGCCTTGAGTCTAGAAGAAAGGCCTTGATGGTACTAAAATCCCATTCGTCAGCTGAACTCTTACAAGCCGAACACAGGATAAAACAAACATGCAAGGCCTCGAGCTTCCGGGGACGGTGTTTATCGACGAGGAGCATTGTTGTAAAATGATTCAGGCTAAGCTTCTTATTTCGATAAGTTTGTCGACGGGGAAGGCCAGAAGGGCAGGGGAAGAAACAAGGAGCACGAAAGTTTGCGTGTAGAGAGAAAGGGGCTTTTGCTGCGGACCGGGGTTTGTGTGGTTTGAAAGGAGGGCGTCGTCTGTTCGCAGGACCTTTTCTCTCATTCTCTCCGGGGGGGAACGCGACGCGTAAAGAGCGTGTGGCGCAGTCTCGCACCCACGAGCCCAAGACCCCCCGCGAGCCTCCCCATTCAGCCACAGCATGGCTATCATACCGGTATTGTCAATCCACAGCAGCACCACAGCCGGGTGTCCTCAAATCAAGGGCACATGGCCCCAGTGCCGTGCAATACGGTAATCACCTGTGCTCACGTACTTGTACACACCGTGTGAGATATCATAGCATCGGGCAGACTTTTAGACTTTTAGGCTCAGCAGTTGGGGTCCTAGTCGGCCATTTGTTTACCTTGATGTGAGCCTCTCCAAAAGCTAGAAGCCCAGCTGCCCAGGCATACAGCATACCGCCGCGTGTGTTTGTGTTGGATACCTAACCCATAAAGGCATGCCTCCGCCCGGCGCCAAGATCAAACATCCCGATGCGCCCAGTGCTAGAGTCCTGCCCCCACAATATTTCCATACTCCCAGGGCGACTAACTCAGCGCAACCCCGCTATGACAACCATAACATATCTGTTGCGCAGGTATCAGTTCGGGTTTAGGATCTGGTTACAGAATACATCACTGGTCCTATGAGGATATCACCCTGGGCTATAAAAGCCGTGCATGGAAAGTATTCGTTCTCAAAGTATCATACGCCGCCATGACTATGCTCGACACTAGGTATTATAATCGTAGGAGAAGTTTACCCATACATACGGCAGGTACAGTACCTTACCGGCACTATCGTCTGAATGCAAATTCCTAAGGTATAGCGTAACTTAGCGCCTAAACCCGGTGTAAACCGCAAGTAAGAGTACCGGTACCGAGGATGGCTTTCGAAAGCAAAAAACGTCTTTCCAGAGAGTTCGAATCACCAGCGATGTAGCATGGTGCCGCTACATACGAATGCGGTACTTGTACCATACAAGCACCGGGACTCACAGGAGGGCGCGGTCACTATTTAGCAACCAGCCAGTTACTCAGTTGCGCACAGTACTCGTAGGCGATGTTGATCAGATGAGAAATGTGCCGCATAGAACCATAAATTATGTTATGGCGAGTAGTCAATCAAAACGGGGCAGTGGTAAACTCCGATCTACGATAGTTGCCATGCACCGCTCCTAAGCAGCGTAATACTGGTACCAATGATACACTAAAGGAAACGAAGAGTTTGGAGAGGAGAGAGAAAACTCTCTCAATAGAAGAAGAAAAGCCCGGCGAGTGGCGGAAGGACGTACTGCACATAAAACACTTTGTTGTCAATTTTTTTACCCTTATTTTGAGTATCCGATTGCGGCAGGAGGAGCCTCGCATGTCATCCGGGTCATCAATTTTTGATCCAAACTGTTGGGCGGAGGAAGACCGCTGCCTGCCTGTCGCCCCCTGAGTTAAACCTGTCGTCCAATTGTCCGCAGGTATCGAGATGCTGGCGGGCACTGCAACGGCGAAGACACTCCGGGCTTCCAGAAAACACCCCCTTGACTTCGGCAGGATAGGAGTCTTTTTCTATCTTTTCTTTTTTCTCCCTTTTCCCTAGACTTTTTTTTTTGTGTATGCATTGCTGCGCCTCCGGATCAAGCGATCGCTGCCACTGGCTGTATGACCAATCTCGCTTTTTTGTCTGGGGGGGCGTTGCTCCTCTCTGGACTCTGGCTGCACGTGAGTGGAGAGAGCGTGTGAGATGCCCCATCTGTCCTTAATTTTTTTGCGGAGACAGTGACCGAGTGACCGGGCCACAAACCCCCCTTCTAGGCAGAGCAAAGGCTTGGGGGCTACGGGAGGTATCATACCTAGCGCGGGACGCAAAGGGTTCGCCTCTCCGTCTTCGCTGGCTGAGTCTCTTTATCCCTGCACGCCACATTACGGTAACCCACACGAGCTTTCTTGACCTGATCTCTCCGCCCGCCACCAACCACCACATCTATAAAAGATCCATTTTTCGCTGTTGGCGGTCTGTCGTTATTCACCAGCGCTAGCTAAAAAGGAACGGAAAAGTTTGCTTCGATAATACGCCGGTCTTGATTCTCCACAGGCAGTGCGTTCGCATCACCACTACTTAACTAACCAACCCTCCCCACTCCCCATCAACACCTTCCTTCTTCAACCTTCGCAACCGCAACATCTCACTCATACCCTCACCGAAAAAGAAGAAAAAAACAATCAAAGGCCAATTCAAACAATGGACTCTCCGAGACTCTCCCCCGCCGCATCCCCTCTATCTACACCAAACAGATCCAGAGCATCATCTCGTGGCTCACACCTAACTCTCGACCTCTCCGCCATACCACCACTTACCCAACCAGCAACACCCACAAACACACTACTAATAACCGTAATCCCCCCCTCCAATCTCTACCCGATCTCAATCTGAATCTAACGTATACGATAGAACCTCATAAATCCCTCAATCTTCAACCCAACCCACCTGCAGCAACTCCGCAGCGTAATTGAGTCATCGGCAACACTGGTCTCCTGGTCCCCGCTAAAGTCCTTCCGGCGGATCGTGTGCTCTTTCGCCACGACTGAGGATGCCACCAGCGTGCGCCAAGTGCTGGACGGTGAGGCAATCATGGGTGACCGCACACGCGTCTACTTCGGCGAGCACACACCCGTGCGTCCGGTGGACCAGCACTTGCAAGCGCCGGAGTCGAAGAAACTCTTCTTCATCTCGCCCCCGCCCTCACCACCGCACGGCTGGGAGCTGCGCAACGAGGGGCCGCCGAATGCCGTCGTCGTTGCGGAGGACTTGGCGCAGGCTCTCGCCCGGCTGGATTGGGTGAAAGCTGGTAAGAGTAATGGTAGAGATAGCGGGACGGATGGTGCTAGTGGCGCGGAGACGGGGGGAGCGTCACCCGTTTGCCGCCCTAGGTCCGCCAGCTCTGTCGTCCTATTTGAGCCAGAGGAGGCCGAGAATGGCGAGAACATGCCCGCTATATCTGTTGATGATTACACCGATTCCGGAGACGAGGCGAGTCCCGTTTCGCCGGTGGCTCCGGCATCGCTACCTACCGCCACTGCTAGACCGCCTGTTGAGCTTATTCAAGATGCTTAGGTTCCTTTTAATTTTTCCTTAATTTTTTTTCTCGCTTGCATCAATATCTGACATGGATGGGCGGAATGGTTGTGGGTTCTACGGTTAACTGGGGTGGATGGATGGGAGGGCGTCTTTCAGCGTGTTTCAACCACTGTTTCTTTTTCTTCCCTCTCCTTTCCTTTTGGCTCTTCAAGCTTACTGCTTTTTTTTCTTCCTTTTCCTTTTCCTTTTCCTTCTATCTTAGTCCGGTACATCATTAGCCCTCCAATTCAGTAAATAGTTTTTCCCCCTTCAAAGTTTCATTTGCCGCCTTATCATGGCCAGGGTTTTCATTTCCCTCTTTTCCCTTCCCTCCCTATTATCGTCATCACTCCGCTGCATTATGATGCAAGGCAGTGAACTTTGCACGATATCATACATTCGACATTCCACCCCTCCCACCCCAGCCTTCCCCCTTAACCTCCCACCATAGAAATTCACCCTTTACATTATACACGACACAAAAATGTGCATAAAAAAATCAGCATTAATCCCCAACAACAAGCATCTGCATGATCCCCTACCGAGCATATCCAAGCATCGAAATCTTATTCGTTCATGTTGTACCTTTGTTTCAGGACAGCCTTGAGCTTTGAACAGCGGCAGCAGCAGCAAAAGCCGCCGTCGCTGCGCGCAAACTATACTGTACCGTGCTGTGCTGCGTCAGCCTAAGCTAACCGAACCCATTGCGGACGTGGCCCGCACGGATCCGAGACCGCATCGTTGCGGAACCCATTCCGTAAATACACTTCATAGAGCGTCACTCGGTACGTGAGTGCATTATGCATATCGGGGGTCCAGTAGGATCGGTCGTTTGGATCATGTGATACGATTAGGTTTGAGTGTGGGGGGCAGACGGAATGACTTGCGTCATGAATAGTGATTCGGAAATGTATGACCCGGGGGCGCAAGAGAAACGGAAATGCCCCGCATCTTATTATACTATTTACAATGCGAGAGAGAGAGAGGTAATTACGGCGGCTTGGTGTATTCCTTTTTGTTCCCGAGTATAGTGCTCATAGTGCGATGCCGTGCTTATAACCCACTGTGAACTCACTCTACCAGACGCCACTGCTCGAGCTAGTATGATACATATATACATGCATACATATGTAAGGAAAAGAGCACTTTGGAACTCAAGAGGACGGAAGAGGGTGAAAGGGGTTTGCGCATGGCTTACAGAGCAGAGGAAGGAAGAAGAAAAAAAAGATATCATACCCGGATTTAGCTTTTCTTAATACACGATCAACAACCTCTCATAATAAGAATATCCTGAAGTCCTCCTCCTCCTCCTCCTCCTCCTTCTTCATAACACGCTGCTAAGTCTCATGTTTAACTCTTTCGTCCAACCATCTCCCAATATTTGGGAAGAATCTGGTTATCCGGGATCCACCTGTTATAAGTAGAGCACTTAACTAATCGATCAGCGCCTTTTCGCGGCGTGGGGTCCCGCATCATAGAAAACGACAGCACTGACTAGCATAAAATCCTATTGTGCGGGGTACGCCCCGCCCCCTCCCCGGGATTGTACCTTGCAGCCGTAATCCACGGCAGGGCATCACTGGCATGTAATCCGGTAACGTACTGCTATTTTATTTAAACACTGGGGTGGAGGTTCCGGTAGAGTATTTAAATCGTGGATGCCCCGCCCCGTGGGGTTGGGAGATTGTCAGCAAGGTATGATATAAAATGTTTGATTTCTACTCCTCCTCCTCCTCCTCCTCCTCCTCCCTTCTATTGACTTCTATGCTGACTATCCCCATAGGACCGATATTTCGGCGACTAGGAAGAGTGGGAAAGTGGGATCTCGGGGGAAAAATAATAATCTGTATCCCCATCACACGGGTCGAACACATGGCCTAAATACTTTCTCCATTTTGGCATTCTGATGATGATGATGATGATGATGATGATGATGATGCAACTTATTTTTCTCTATTGGCATATCGAACCTGAACCATTGTTGCCACACTCCACGGGCTCAGGCTAGTATCATACAACAAATACAATATCCAGCTGTCGTCAACCTCCGCGTTTTTCTCATCTGGTGGATAGACGGGGACGGTTCACTTGCCATTACTCGGGTCTCCACCACCACCACCACCCCCTCCCTCCCCTCGAGCCCTATCCTATTATGTAGGGTTGGTCTGCAAGTATGGCACTTGGTTAATCTAAGCAAAGGAAAAATGAGATTCATCCAGGGGGATTGCTAAGGGTCCGTTTGTAGGTTGCCTGGGGGCAAAAGCAAGCAAACATAACCGCTAGAAGGTGCTGGCGACCATAGATAACGGTATACATACATACGAAAGAACGTAAGTTACACGGAACCTTGAAAATATCACACAAGACGGCCCAGATGCAAAAACGAGAAAGCAATGGCAATGATGAACCGGAGCTGCTATTCTGGTGCGTTGGAATAAAGTCTTTTGCAATGATTTGCATGAAGTAATCAATCCTTTGCCATTGCCTCACGGATTTCCTTTCCTTCATCCTTGGCGAACCTAGTGTCGCATAACATCTGCCTGTATTCACATGGGGCTTGTGTTGGAGGCTCGAGTTGGGATTCTTGTGACCAATGGGTTATTTGATGACAGTGGCAGTGTCACATATTATCACTCGCATATTGCTCCGGGATTTCCCGATTTTAAGGACAGTCGAGATGAGTGGTAGCGTAATTGGGCTATAAAGTAGGGATTATGAATTTGGAAACTTTAGTCATCGGGATGGTCGTTGTTATCTCTGACTGCCAGCTCTGTTTTCGGTCTGGTTGAATTGGTTAAGTTAACCCGTGTTCTATCTATCCTTATTAAAAGTGGAAAAAAAAAGAAGAAATCATCTACATTTTTTGTGGTTTATAGGGTTAAAGTGCCCACCTGATCTAAGTATCTGGCACCTCAATCAAACACTCGGAAGGAAAGAATAGGGGAGCAGAACAGGGGTGGATGGTAGGCTAGTTTAATGGTGGAAGAGCAAATGAAGAAAAGACACGCTAAACTTTTAAGTTACACACACCACTGTCCATCTATATCACGACCTTATGGACGTTCGGGATTCCGTTGCCTGAGTAGTGGATGAGGGGGAAGCAACAGAGAGTGAGTAATGTATGAAAGGACAGAAAAGGAGAAAAATGGCCCGAAAACTGTGCCAAGAAAATGAATAAAAGAAAGAAGAAAAAGAGGAGATAAAGGTCTCCCAATAATGTCAGAGGAACTACCGTGCCACTCTCTTATCCCAGCCCCTCGGGTGCAAATTGGCCAATTAGTTCTGTCGCACCTCGTAAACATGCATACAGATCTCTGGGAACCAAAGATGGCTGGGATGAGACCTCGACTACCGAAGGATGCTACTCCTATCAACTGCCTCTAACAGCTCTGGCCTGTCCATCTCTCTGAAGCACCGAGTAGCTTCCTCGTAAGTCATCCATCTTCGTCTTCGCTTGTGCATTTCAGGCCAGAGGGTTTCCTCCTTCTCCACCTTAAACTCGAAGAAATAGTAGATAGCGCAGGGAGGGATTTTATTATTCGTCTTTGCCGCTTCAAGGACTTCCTGTGGTCTTGGATCTCGAATTTCCCCAAGATTCCGGGTTATTTTACCGGTTATTCCTGCTTCTTCCCATGCCTCGCCTGTCATGGATTTTAAAAATGGGTATTAGTCGAATGCTCGGGAGCTGATAAAAGAATGTCGGAACAGAGGAACCGAATAAGTAGTGTGGCAACGGTTCACTTGTAAAGCACAATTGTGACCAAAAAAAAAAAGGAGAGAGCAAACGTGGTCGGGCTCTTTCGGGAGGAAACGATTGTGCAAGGAAAGGGAAAAGAAAGGTAGGAATGGGATTTACTCACGACTGGCGGCGTCCTCCGGAGTTGGCTCATCAGTTTCGTAGCCGCCCTTAGGCAAGACCCAGTGATTGTCACGGTTTGTTGATTCGACAACAAGAACCTTTCTTCTATCGAGGGATATTGCCACGACTCCAGCCACGAGGCGAGATCCGTCGGATGCGTATCCTAACAGCAGTGAATACTGTGAGCCGGGAAACCACCTTATTGCGATGGGGTAACGGAGACACAAGGGGGGAAGCTGAGCGCAATTGATGAAAAAAGCGTTGAAATGCTACATACGTTGCTTGACTCTCCCAACGCGGGCCTGAAATGCTGTTTCTCAGTATATGCACATGGGGAGCAATAAAGTTTCTTGAACAAGAACCGACCTCCATCGATCGACTTTGAGCCATTTCAGTTGTATGTGGCTCTCAATTACCGGTAGAGGTATTGAATGCAGAAGAGAAGAGAGAACAGATGGTGCAAATAGGAGGTGGCAGGAGGCGAAAGATTTTTTTTGAGGCTAGGAGGCGGGATGTTGTCCTTTTCTGGCGGGACTTCACAGTTTTCGTGCCGGGTTTGCTAAGGACCGTTGGTCTGTGGAGATGGAGAGGAAGAAGGAGGCTTGTCTCGGAGAAGGTATAAAAGCTTAAGCAAACAAGAACAGGTTTCCGGTGGAACGGGTATGTGAACGTGCGGTATGATACAGCAAGGCCCGGAAACCAACAAATTGACAAAAGTCAGCACGAAGCGGTGTGTTAGTTTATATAGGAAAATTCGGTCCAGTTGTCTAATAGAAAGGAGAACGAGCCGAGCACAGTATTGGACGAGGGTAAAGGGCTCTTTCCTGAGAAAGTGATCCTTGGTGTTGGCAGTGGTGACTGGAGGGAGGAGGAAAGGTACCTTTCGGTTTTATATATGGGGAAGGGACATGTGTGCAACTTTAAATCTTGACAACAAAACGAACATCCACATGTTGTCTCTCTTTTGACTCCTACTTTGCTTTCTTCCTCGCCGAGGGGGTGTCTCTCTTTTTTCTTTTTTCTTTTCTTCGTTTTTATTTTTATTTATTTATTTATTTATATATTTATCCTTCTATCCTGTAGCCCCCTCCCGGCCTTCTTTGAGTGTACAACCACTAGATACTTCCTTCCTGCAGAGATGGGGTAACTAAGTCCTGGGTGAACACCCGATCTCAACGAAATAAGGAACCAAGATCGCTTCGCTTCTCTGGGATTCAGGGATTCGTAGCCGTATGGCTAGTAAAAGTGGCCGGAACTGTTTTCATTATTTCACCGCCGTTCACGCACCCGCTAGGAGTAGACCTACCGGTAGGCATCAACTCCCAATTAGACTCCTCCACAGGAGGAACGAACGATGATGAGAGCAACAGGCCGAAAAATGGTTGGAATGGGGGCTCATGTGCAAGTAATGGAAGCAAAATATACAGGGGTGGGAAGGAGGCTCGAGGGAGGAAGTGAGTGTGTGAGGGACGGATAGAGCAAAAGTGGATTGATCATGGATGTGTTGGGAGTTGGGAGGCAAACGAATTCGGAGTGGTGATGCGAGGGAAAGAGGGGCAACTAAGCTAAGTCTACCTACCCTACGAAGGCGAGGGGCATGGCGGGGTGAACAGCGATAGTTCTTTCGTTCTTCGTTCAACGAACGGGGCCACGCGACGCAGCAACGTCAGGACATTAGAGAAAATTGTTTCTTTGTTTTTTCCCGTCCTCACTGTAATCTCGTCCCCTGATATCATAAAAGCACCCAGAGAGAACCCTTTCTACCTCTATTCCTCACTGCCCCGACGACGCCACAACCCACCCGCCAACCAATATATCCTGCTTCCTCTGGGGAAATTGGATCCCGTCCGCCATGCTTTGTGTATAATACAATAGTCTTTTGTACACTTATGCGTGTTGGATGTGTATTGTAACATACTCCTGTGTATGTAACAGGCCAATTTTGTCTTTTGGGTGTTACCTTTCCTGGAGAACTCGAGATAACAAGGCTGCTGATTCGACGAAAATCCGGAGACCGGGGAGAGTCTTCGCCGCAAGGTAGTAGTGAGATAGAAGGCAGTACTCGTACATGGGTGGTTGGGATGACAGCTGAGGGTTGCAAAACGTGCGAAGTGTGATGGTTTATACTCGTAGAAGCTCATGATAATTACTCTCATGATTGTGCAAAGCCTCATTTCGATCCCCATACCTAATCCTACATACCCTACAATCATATCGTACATCCAGCCTGTAAACATCTATCCTCAGCTGTCTCCTGCTTGTTTTCCTTTTTCCTCCCCTTCTTTTCTTCTTTCTTCCCTTCCCTTCTCTACCTCGATACCTCGCAGCAGAGTACAAAACAGCAGAGGCCCTCCTATCTTCTCTTGTTATTTGTCCCATCATTATCCTCGCCCTCTTCGTGCAGCAGGGGGGCATGTACTCGAGTACTGTACGGTACATCTTGTCGTCCTGTATAATATTATTAGATTCCTCATATCATTCGTCATCTGGGCAACCAGCCTTTCTGGTGGGATTATAATCTCTCCCACTCTCTCCCTCACCACCCTCTTTCTCTTCCCACTCACACTCCTCATCTTCTCCCTCTTACTCATCCCGCAGCTCACTTTTGACTGACCTGTTTTTTGCAAATATCCTGCTGTCTCTGCCGATTTTGACTCGTTTGTCCCTCCCCAGCTCCATCTCTTTTAAGTCACCCCTCTCAAAAATTGCACCCGCCTACACTCTTCCTTATCCAATCCAGTTGATTTACATTCAGTCCCCCGCGACAAATCGGAAGCCAAGCCCCCCCACTCCGCAGTGAAAGGCACCAGCGTATGCAATGTCAAACGACACACACAATTCTGTTACCCTCATCTCGTACATGGGTGTGTAAATATTCTCTGCTCTTGTCGAATCGTTCTACCCCGTGCCTCTTGCGGTCGATAATAGTTGTTTGGCTTACAGTTGTCGTTCCCGCTTGTTCTCTTAGGCTCTACAAGAAATGGTAGATGCGGCTACTGCACGAAGTCCACAAGTAGTGATCCCTCCCACGCTTCTCACAACCCCACCTCCCCACTTCGTCCCTTGCCGCAAATGTCCAACACACTTGCGGCTCTCGCTCTCATAAAGTGTTTGGTTTAGTGTGAGAATGGGTCGAGTTGACAAGCTCTTCAGGCTGCTCCTTCTACCTTAGGTCTTATGATTTGACTGTTACCGATTACCAAATACTTCTTGACCGTGGCTGGAGACGGTGGGGGGATTCCCAATCTTGCTTTCATGTTGCCTGTAAAGGATTGTGAAGCAAACACCAACCTATCCCGGACATGTTACTGATGAAGAGTGATGTTTATTCCCGTAGGAGCGGTACTTTGTTGTATAAGCCGCATATGACGCTTAGTTGTTGTCCACAATATACCATTCGGTAAGTTATCATTGGGGACGCAGAAAAACGGCCCTATTTCCGAAACCCAATTCGTACGATGCTTGCGTTGTATGTAGGATTCTTAACGAGACTGGTGGTTGCAGGGTAGATGCTACCACAATCAAGACTTCCAGAGACCAGCGCCAAACTCTTCATAAATGGTCGAGATATATCCTCGGCGAAAGTTATATTCAAGAATGTGCGAAGAGATATCCAAAGTCTAAAGAGTACGTTGAAAGGACGATATTCAAATAAAGAGCCCTATGTATCTTGATTTCGTCCGATACATTTTACTTCTATGTCTGCTGACAGAGCAATTTATCCATATGCAGGGAAAAAAGGAGGCAACAATCAGAATTTAACCTCATTGAGACTGTGCATGGACCAGAATATTCCACCCTTCAGGGGTTGAAAAGAACCCCCCCGGAGCCTGCCCACAAATTCGAGGTCAAACTAGAGTCAACGGTGTTTACCGAGGAGAAGTAAGTGTCGAGCTGTTTCTTGCACGCGTGGTTGGATCATGCTGGACCCGCCCCCTGCCAGCCTTATCCTTCCTTCTCTGTGGTTCTATTTGCTTTTACCCCATTTCCTCATTTCTGACATTATTTGGAGATATGAATTATACGAGAATTACCAACGAACTGTCCATAATGATCCTGCCTGGCAAATCACTCGAAGTGGTTTCACGAGCTTTCTCTGCAAATCACCGCTCGAGAGGACTACCACACCCTCTGGGATGAGGCTGGGATCCTACCATCAATGTTATCGCGTTGATGGTCGGTTGGTTGCGATGGGTGTTTTGGATTTGCTCCCGCACTGCGTAAGTGGTGTGTATTTCATGTATCACGAAGACTACCGTGCATGGGGGTTTGGGAAATTGAGTGCTTGTCGGGAGGCCGCCCTGGCCAGAGAGGGAGGTTACCAGTACTATTATATGGGTATATAACGCTTCATTTGCCCTGGCATTTAAAATCTATGCCCCAGATACTGATTTGATTTGCAACCTAGGCTTCTACATTCATAGTTGCCCGAAAATGTGGTACAAGAGGGAGTATGGCCCGTGCCATCTCCTAGATCCAGAGACATATGCTTGGAACTTATTCGATGAAAAGTTGGAGAGATTGTTGGATAAGCATGGGTATGTCGGAGCGTCAACAATTCGCTCACATGGTGTTACGGAAAAGGACGACTTTCCTGAAGAGGCCCCTGGCTCAGCTCCATTGGAGAACATGATTAAGGAAGGAGATCAAGATGGAAGCGAAGAAGAGGACGAAGAAGGTGTCCCCCCAGGATTTGTTTTCAGCACGAGAATGCCTGGGATAATGACAAAGCGAGAAATTGAGGATTTTGATGCTCGAACCCTCAAATTCCAGTTGGGAGACTCGGAGATAACTGCAAAGGTAAAGTTTTTTACTTCGGCTCAGACTTTACAGTATCTAATCGCAATTTACCCTAGGAGCTTGAGGATTTAGATCTAGCTGCCTACATAGGCGTAGGTATGGAAGTCTTAGCTACAGTTGGTCCGGATGTTGCGAAGTCAATGGTTCTGTCCATTGTGTGAGTGCGAAGCGGATGTGACAGAGTGTAAAGTCAATTGTTGTATCGTCTTTGAGCTTGTACCCAGTGATAGATTGGCTGGCTCTAAGGGTCTCCAAAAATGCGATTGTACACCCTTGTCTCAGATGCCCACTGTCACGACCTCAGGACCACTGACAATAGGATTCTCTTATAATACTGCGTGCCGAAGTAGGAGACTTTGGAGGGATTTGTTGCTAATCGGGGTATCGTTTGGATGCGTTAAAATTTCCGATCATTATAAGGAGGTGATGGGCTGTTTCGTGGTGTCATGTACCATTGCTTGTCAATTTTGTTTCTGTGATAGGTTGAACGAAAATGGAATCTCTCCGAACTAGCGATCAAGAGCACCAATTCTGCCAGAATTTGGGGATGCAAAGCACACTCATGGGCATCGAGTAAATTTCGCGCCTTGTTTCCTCTTTCTCTGATGACATACATGCTCACAGGCTAGGCTGTGAGCATTGTACAGGTGGTGCTTCTCTAGGTCTAGCAGTGCTACGCGAGGTATGCCTAACCAGTTACCCTTAGAGGGTATTGAGGGAAGACAATGACTACCGAGTGAGGCACCATGATCCGACTCTCTGCAGGGATCTATGCGCTATAATGGCCGATTTTAAAAGCAAATAAACTTGATCATCCCCATTCTTGTATTGTGTCGTATCAATACAAGGCTGCGTTTTGCAGCAAGTGAAGTGGTAATGTACGCATAGCCTGGGTAGGCAGGTAGGTAAGTAAGTTTATAAAGATCGAGACCGACAGAGCCCGAAACGGATCGATCAGTAAAGTGGGTAACGTAGCCTGCCCTGCCGGCACTGCTACAGCCCCATTATGGGCCCAGCGGGAAAGCTGTAAATTGTGCTAGTACGCCGCAATAGCCCATTACTTCGTTCCAATAAGGCAGGTTACAGATTCAATGCATGGAACAGGGGAGGTATGTTTTGTATGGACGCCCAGATGCGCCCAGATTTTTTGCTATACTTCTTCAATCCCTGTTTTCGGGCACTTCTTACCTGGTACAGTACAGGTACGAGTACTGTAATAATAAGTTAAAAACGTTGAGGGGTGTGCTGAGCCGACTGGCCAACCCGGGTGTGTGCTCATAACTCATAAAGTCACAATAACCATTCTTGCCCTCAAAATCTGGGGGCGGGAGAGGTCGGAGAGGTCGGGGGGGGGGTGGGGAAGCTTCTGTGGATATGGTTGGACTGACAAACTGTTTGATCTGATCTGGCGGAGTTCGATTGCGGAATCCTTCGGGAGGACATTGCTGGTGGTGATCGGGGCCGGTCGGAAGGGGGGGAATTGTCCCCCCCGTGCTTGACTGACTTTTGCTATGCCGGGCCTTTTCTTGAATCAAAACATCGGATCGCCACTTCCTCCTCCGCTTCGTCCTGATAGCTTGTCCCATCGTAATGATATGATATTGATAACCAACTGGCCTCGGTCGGTCACGTCGCTCGCTAGTAGAGCCACGCATCGTTAGAGTCCGAATCTGGTGTTTTGTTCTATTTCTCTTTTTTTCTTTTTTCTTCTTCTTTCTCTCTCCTTCCCTAATTCATTTATCTTACAGTATTTCCTTTTTTCTTGTCCCTGTTTTTAATGACGCAAGATCTACGTCGCACCTTATTGGCCCCCTCCTGGGGAAAAAAAGGGTTTTATGATAATTGCTTCTTTGTGAAAAAAGTAAAATAAGAAAGTGGTTGTTGCACGCCAAGATTAAAGATTTACGTGTGATTTTTTGTGATTGAATGGGGTTGACAGGGTTAGGGGTTAGTCTATCTTCAGTGGATGGCTTGGCAGTTGTTTGAGAGGTCTTTTTTTTTTAAGCCGCCTCAGAAATTAGGACCGACCCAGCTTACCTGTACCTCAGTCAAGAGCTTGGACAATCTGGACAAAGACCTCGTCCGACCACACACAACGACCATCTTTATCATCGTCATCTAACCACCAACCAAGCAGCACAGGGCCTGTTTTCCTTTTTTTACCCTGCATAACTGGGTAATCGGCATGGATGACTATGATACTATCTACGGCTCTGATCGCGGACGTATGTTATTCTGAGTGCTTTCCGCGCTGCCAGGGTGGGTTTGTGTTCGTGCTGTCGGTGGCTAATTTGGTGCGTTCGCAAAGCTCAAATTACCATCAAGGAGGCGGACAGCAGGCACGCACAGATAGTACTTTCTAACTGCGATCTTGCGTACGTTTCCTCTGTTTTCTTCTCCGTATTCCTTTTCCCTTTGCTTCCGCTCTTGCTTTTCCGCCTACCCGATGCTAACCAACCGACCCGGACCCTCGCAGTTTCGCAAATGCCCTTCGCCGTATTATGCTCGCAGAGATTCCCACAATTGGTAGGTTTATTGGACAAGTCACTATCCATCAGTCCCTTCGTGCGCCTGGAGACTAACATTAGTGGGTTTCTTGATTTAGCAATCGACATTGTGGAGATTCAGACAAACACCTCCGTCATTCCGGATGAGTTCCTCTGCCATAGACTTGGAATGGTCCCACTCGACTCAACAAACATTGATGACAAGCTAATCTACACCCGCGACTGTTTCTGCGACCAGTACTGCGAGCGGTGCTCGGTTACTCTGTCGTTACATGCTAGGTGTACTGGTGAGGATAATGTTACGGTATATGCGAGGGATTTGGTCATTGCGGAGGGAGCACAGTTAGGCAGCCCTGTTATCAATGGTGTGTTCTGTCCAAGGGAAACCGTCTGGTCAGTGGGTGGAGGAGGGACGGGTTGGGGAGATTGTGGTCTAATTTTGGATTGGTGCGATTAGATCCTGAGGGACAAGGGACTATCATTTGCAAATTGCGCAAGGGGCAGGAGCTCCGGTTGAAGTGTATCGCAAAAAAGGGAATTGCGAAGGAACATGCTAAGTGGGCTCC
>Ga0307509_10000178_pt1 | contig 100228 bp, 52 predicted proteins | sample 10_EM_MG_FD_202245 | JGI IMG/M metagenome (GOLD analysis project Ga0307509, IMG submission 202245) | Populus trichocarpa ectomycorrhiza microbial communities from riparian zone in the Pacific Northwest, United States - 10_EM | ecosystem: Host-associated > Plants > Roots > Unclassified | place... | reverse complement strand
CCTGGAAGATCCACAACTCGAAGGCATCCACACGATGCCAGTGCGATCGCTGGCCAGCTTCGAGCAAAAACAGTATCGACGTACCCACGCCACGTTCCGAACCCACCGACGTCGCCCGCCACGTCTCGCGATACCAACCACCCTCCGGATGAGGAGCCAGATCAAGGCGGGCGATGACATCCTGGACTTGCTCGTTGGGCATGAATGCACTTGCGATTGAAGGAAAGCAGGTTACGAATGGGTCGTCGTGCGGCTAGAACCAATAGTCAGCGACGCATCGTCCGTCTCGCGGCAAGTCTTCAAAGCTGTCCAGTCCGTCGAAATGGTCGATCGGAATCTGCGCCACAGCTTCTGGTTCTGCCAGCCGCAGGTTGACCGCGATGCGGCGTCGTCCAGCCTCGTCAGTTTTCAGCGCTCGCCAGAATGCCACGCAGCCGCATGCGGGGCAGAAATTAAAACTGAGCGCCTTGCCCCGCATGTAAGGTTGCGTAGCACCCGAAACGGTGATGCCTTCGCCTTCAAAGTCATACGCCCACAGCACGCCGTAGCGGCGACATGCGGTGCAGTTGCACGCCGTGGCTCCCTCGGGCACGCCGTCGAACTGCCATCGGACTGCACCGCAGAGGCAAGAGCCTTGGATCATCTGAAGTACTCCCGTTCAATTCAAGCAGAGCTTCCTTCTACCTGCGTTTACAAATCGAAAATCTTCAGCGCGTTGCCGCTACGAACGGCATCGCGCTGCTCGGCAGGCAACGCATCGGTGCGCTTGAGCACACCGTCCATGTCGGCGATCCGGAACGGATAGTCCGAACCATACATCACGCGATCTGCGCCCACTACTTTGACCAGGAATTCGAGCGCGTCCTGCTCATAGACGATGGCATCGTAATACAGGCGGCGCAGGTACGTGCTCGGCGCGTCCTTGATCGGGCTATGCAGGTCATTGCGCGCCCACATGATGTCGAAGCGGCCGGCGAGGTACGGCAGGTACCCGCCGCCGTGGCAGGCGATCAGGTTCAGGCGCGGGAACCGGTCCATGAATCCCGACATGATCATGCGTTCGAAGCACAGCACGGTGTCGGTCATGAAGCCGATGGAATTGAAGAAGCCGTACTCGCCCAGGCCGAGCGAATCGGACATGGGCGTCGTGGGATGAATGAATACCGGCAGGCGCATGGCTTCGATCTCGCGCCAGATCGCATCGAAGCGCGCATCGTCGAGCCGCGCGCCCAGGATGTTCGTCAGCATGCAGACGCCGATAGCGCCGTTCTTGCGGGCACGGCGCAGCTCTGCAATCGAATCCTCGCTGTTCTGCCACGGTAGCGACGCCATCCAGCGGATGCGCCCGTCGTACTTTTTCTCCGCCGCCGCGAAGTCATCGTTGATGATGCGCGCCGCAGCGGCGCTCTGCTCGCGCGTGCCCCAATACACGTTCGGCGCTGTCAGGCTGACGAGCGCGATGTCGACCTTCGCAGCGTCCATCGCCTTGATCCGTGAATCGAAGTCGAGCATGGTCGGCACGATGCGGCCGATCGATGCGCCGCGATAGACCAGGGAGCCATCCTCGCTGCCTTCGCCCAGCTGGAAATTCGGATCGCGCGCGGCGCGAACGGCCGCCATCCATCCCTTCGAGAACATGTGCGTGTGCACGTCGATGACCTTGGCCTGCGACGGTGCTGCCGCGGCCGGCTGCACCGCGGCAGTCACGCCGGCCACGCTCAACATGCCCAGCGCGCCCGCGCCAGTCAGCAATGCTCTGCGATCGATAGTCATGGGTGGATCCTGGGGAGATAACTGAAGTGGAGTTTCGCTCCAGACTATCGAGCATTGCCACACATCGCTGCTCGCCCCTGAGAGAAATCCAAGCCCCGACGTGGGCTGCCTCCGGCCATATCCCAGTAGCAACCCGAAAGAGTAGTATCCCCGCCATCAACTATGGGGATCCACCCATGCACTTCGATTCCTCGTTCTATAAGACCGCTGCAGTTTGCTCGGCCTTGTCGGCGGTGACGACGCTGCTGCTGATCTTTCTGCCGAACTGGTTCCTTCCCATCGAAGGCTTCGAGGCTCGCATGGGCCGGGTGGAGGAACCGGCGTACGTACTTCGATCGTGGGTCTATCTGCTGCATCCCTTTCTGGTACTGATGGCCTCATTGGCCGTTGCGATGCGCATTCGCAAGCTCGCATCTGCGGCGGCGATTGTCGGGCTATTGGGGTTCGTGCTCTGGGCGTTCACCGAGGCGGCGCAGCAGACGCTGACCTTGTATGCGTTCGATAAATGGCGAGTGGCTTATGCAACCGCCGATGAAATGCTGCGCTCGCAGATTCGAGTGGGCGCCATGATCTACGACGGCCTGTGGGACGCGATGTACTTTCTGCTGTTGATCGCCTTTTCGATCGGCAACTCCTGCTTCGGCTGGGCGCTGGTGCGACAACAAGGGCTGACACGCATCGTCGGCTACTGCTTCCTGGCGGCGGTGCTCGTCACACTCCAATATGTTTTTGCGGAGCTACAGTGGCCGACGCTGCCAGAACAGATTGGCGCCTGGATCTACCCGGCCATTCAACCTTTGGGACGAGCGCTGATCGGCTTATGGCTGTGGCGCGTCGCGGATGAAACCAAGCCGTTGGCAGGGTGACTGGGTTGCGAAGATTCATTCTTGCGAGCTACTGCGTTCGCTTTACGGGCAGGAGTGGGGTTCCAGTAAATGCCTGCAGGTGGCAGATCTGCGTCATTTGTATTCGACCAACGCCGACCGAAACGGACCTTGATCGGAGACAGATCTCCTTCTTTTCGAAGGATATGGTAGCGCCACGGGTGCCTATTGCGACAGCTCCGCGTAACGGCAGACATCCCTTGCACAACCCATAAGCGCGGTCTATGTTTCTCTTGCCGCAGTCCATTTTAAAGCGGGACGCGGCGCCCAAGTAACAGCACGCTGCACGGGCTTGAAAAGGAAGAACTGGAGGCACAGGCAGTTAGCATGCAACTTCAAGGTCAATGGTTTGGAAAGTACGAAGGTACGAATTTAGGTCACGTCATTCTCAACTTGGACAAACGGCCTGATGGTTTTTCCGGTAGCGCATCCATAGTCGAAAACGAACAGACGCTGCCTAGTGCTACGTACTATATGGTGCTAAAGCCACGAAGTACGTCTAAAGCCACCTTCGTCGGTCACGCTGATCTAAGGACATTCTTCCGGCAGGACGGACCGCGAACGGAATTCCTATCGAGAGAGCACGCTAGAGAGCTCTATCCAAATCTGCGGGCCGAGGCTACTCGGATCGCACTCAAAGGTGAGTTCAAGAACGGCTTCTTGTCCATCGACTTCGCGACAGACGCAAAGACGGGGAAGCGCGGTTGGAACGCGTTCCGTTTGAGTCGACAACTAAGGTGTTTCGCATACCTTCGACCTGGACCGAATTCAAGAGTCACATCGGTAAGGAACATGCACCCTTGCTATTGTTTCGAGGTCAGTGTTCGCGTAAGCCCATACGGACGTCCTTTCACCGTTCGGATCGATTTGATCCAGAGCGATTCGCCGTAGAGGATTTCCAGAAACTCAACCGCGCGATCTCATCGCTGGTGGGTCACCCATTCGACATCAGCAAATCCGAAGACATAGGTGCGCTCGTAGGAATCGCTCAGCACCATGGCTATCCGACACCATTTCTAGATTGGACGACGTCACCATATGTCGCTGCGTATTTTGCATGCAGAGAGGTGCTCACGGGTGCCAGCGTGGAACCTACGGTGTTTCAGTTCGACGCTGCAACGTGGCAAGCACACAATTCCACCGGACCATTTGATCTGAGTGAACCACTCCCCACACTGGCCTTATTGGAGCCTTCGCCTATCAAGAATCCGCGCCTACTGCCTCAGAAGTCCGTGCTCATGTACTGCAACGTCGATAACATGGAACATTTCGTTGCGCGAAAAGAGCAACAGAACCGAGCCACATATCTGTCCGCATATGCAATAAACGATTCGCCTCTAACTGTCTTGAAGGATCTGCGAGTCATGGGACTAGATGCAGCATCGTTGTTTCCTGGGCTTGACGGTATGTGCAGGGGAATCTTCGAAGATTCAGTCGAGAGCGTCTGACCGACCGATAGCGTCAGTGCGAGATCGAATCTGTGGGACGTACGGCGAACACCGCCATACACCTCAGAGGGCGCTCCTTCGTGCTTGGTAGAAGTGTTTCGCGACGAGATCCCGAGGACTGGCAGATGATCGTGCTGTTGCCCCACCGGCCGTGGAAAGGTCAGGTTCAACTTCGGCTAAATTAACTCAGCGTAAGTCGTTGTATGCATATTTCAAGATTCACTGGCATTCACATAAGAAAAGATGACTCGCCTGCGGTGATAGATGAGAAGCATGACTTCGGAAATACCCATGTCTATGTAAAATCGATGGGGCAGGAAAATGATGGACAAAATTACAGAGCTATAGCGATTAGAAAATTTCATCCAACCGCTTCCAATGCAATTGGACTGGCTCATGAAGAAAGACGGAAGTGCGAATCATCGATAGAGCACATAGCGAATATACTGAGCGTTTCTGCATGCTCTGAGCATCTCATAGTTTCAGAGATGCCGATTATCGCGTTTAGACCCGATACGGTTCAGGAAGAACAAATAATTGACCCCCTTCTAGGCGAGCTTGGTTATTCTGGATCTTCTCGTCTTGAGTTGGGTAAGCTTTTATTGGGCACCGTTCGAAACAGTATCGACTTAGTAAAAGACAGAACAAATGGTGTCGCAGCTTTAGCCGCCGCTCTGAACTGCTCTACTAAACTTGCACAGTATCGGGAACTTGTACGTTTCTTTGAGATTGCATTCCGAATGCCTTTTGTGCAAATAGACAAAAAGCTATCTCAGTATTTGGCGCCAACTAAATTGGAATTCGAAAGAAAAGAAATTCAACAATGGAGGACTTTTCGACACCCTTCCATCCATGGTGATGGAGCGATTAGTCAGGAAGTTACATTCGAGCTTGATGTTGCTCCATATTTGGAGCGAATGAAAATAGCCGCACTCGATGTCCTATTTAACAAAGCACAGTGGAGCAGCAAAGAAACCGCTCGGCGTGTCGGCTATGAGGTACCCGGCATCTCAAAAGATGGAAATAAATTAATTGCCGCCAGTAACTATATTCAAGCGAGATTCGTAATGATGGATCAGTTCAAAGTTTGGGGCATTAAATCATCTACTGTAGATGTGCAGAAACTAGAGGATGATGGCTGGCGATTTACGCCATTAGAATACTTTGATCAAGAAGCCAAGTTGCGCGGTGAACCAAAGCCGTGAAAAAACCTGTTGTCTCAGCGACACCGCCCCTATTTTGATTAGCGCGGCGATTTAGAGCCCGACCAGATGAGGAGGTTGGACGTGAAGAAGAAGCGGTGCACCGAGGTCTACGAACCGTCAAGTGCTTTCTGGCTTCCACGTGCATCGATCGTCATGAAGTTCGCAGTGTTACTCTGTCGCCACAGAGCTATTGATTCACCTAGCAACGTGCACTCAGCGAGGACGTTCCGCTTTCCCTTCCGCCGCCCATAGCGCGAAGGCACCCACGTCCGCGGCGTCTGCGTCGAGTTGCGAGCGGTCCGAGCCGAAGCCATGTCCCTGGGCGGTATCGACTCTGAAGATCACTGGGCCACCCGTCGTCGCGGCCTGCAAGCGAGCGGCGAACTTCGCGGGCTGCCATGAGATGACGCGCTGGTCGTTCAGACCTGCGGTCATCAGCATAGGCGGATAGGCGACGCCATCGCGGATCGCGTGGTACGCATCCATCGCCTTCAGCGCCTGGTAGCCTTCCAGCGTCTTGACGCTGCCGAATTCGGGCACGTTGGTTTCACCATTGGGCGTGAATTCGAAGCGCAACGCATTCATCACCCCCACGCTGCCGATGCCGGCTGCCCACAAATCCGGACGTTCCGTGACCGCGCGTCCGACCATGATGCCGCCGGCAGACGTGCCCCAGATAGTGATCTTTCCGCGTGCAGTCCAGCCCTGCTCGATGAGCCATTGTCCGGCGTCGATGGCGTCGCGCCACGTGTTTGGCTTCGTCGCCTGAAAGCCGGCCTGCCACCAATCGCTGCCGAACTCGCCGCCGCCGCGCACGTGCGCGGTCGCGTAGATGGCGCCTTCATCGAGAAACGCGAAGATGCGCGGATTGAAGAACGGATCGACGTTGAGACCGTAGGCACCATAGGCATCGAGCAACACCGCTCGTTTGCCGTCCCGCGGCGTGTCGCGCCGACGGGTGATGTCGAGCGGTACCTTCGTTCCATCGCGCGCACTTACGAGCACGGTTTCCGACACGTAGGCATCGGTCGCGAACGGCGGCTTCAATGCCAGACCGGTATCGACAACATCTGCGGCGCTGACACGGAAGCTGACCCTGGGTGCGACGGAATTCTCAAGACTCGCGTACAAGCCATCGGACTGAGGCGAAGCGAACAAGAAGTAAGAAATGCCCTCGAACGGCAGCTTCACCTGCGACATGACGCCGTCGAATCCAAGACGCCGGATGCGCGTGCCCACGGCCGCGCGCTCCACCAGATAAATTCCGTCCTTTGCCGTGATGATTCGATCGAGCACGGCGTCGCTCTCGCGCACGACCTCCGTTGCGGTCTGCAGCGAGGGTGCAGTGGCGCTCGTCTTCACTACGCGACCACGCGAGCGGTCGCGACGCAGGAGGTAGATATCTTTGCCGGCGAGCGCGATACCTTCGACCTTGTCAGCCGCTCCTGCAACGGACTTCCAGGCAGGAGCGGAGGTCATCGCACTTTCGAGCGGCGCCGTATACACAGCCATGGCGCGCTGTACGCCCGATGCAACGACCAGCACGGCGAACTGGCTCCCCGGCTGCGCAATGACCAAGGGAATGTCGATCGATGGCAGACCGAGCTTTGATCTCTTGCCGGCTTCGACAATGGGAATGTCCGCTGCCGCAGCCGAGCCGACCTTGTGAAGCAGAACTCTTGAGTTGAGGAAGAAATCCTGCGTACCTGGCTGCGCATTGTCGGCAAGCCGGTTGTAGAAGAAGCCCGACCCGTCGGGCAGCCATTGTGGATAGAGACCGCCCAGAACCTCGGGTGAGTAATTGAACATCGCGAGTGGGATTGCTTCAGGCAGGAGCTTGCCCGCAGCAACATCGATCACGCGCAGTGTTGCAAGCTCCGATCCGCCGGTCGACACACCGACGTACACATGGCGACCATCGGGACTCGCCTCCCAATAGTTCATCGCATGATTGTCCGCACCGTTGGTATCGAGGCTGGCCGGGTCGAACAGCAGCTTCTCAGTGCCGCCGCTCTCCTGGCGCACATACAGGCTCGACTGCTGCGCACCGGCCGAACGTCGCTCCAGAAACAGCCGACTGCCTTTGGCCTGAATCTCTCTGAGACTCGGGGCGCCGCCTGAGCGCGCCTCGATACCCTTCAACAGCCGTTCGCGTTGCGGCAGGGCCGCCAGCCACGAGCGCGCGTACGCTTCCTGGCCCTTCAACCAAGGCAAATAGTCTGGATCCTTGCCTTCCATCCAACGGTAGGGGTCCGCCACCGAGTCGCCGTGAAGCGTTTCAGAAAACGCTACTGCCTTTGCGTGTGGTGGCTGCGCCGCCAGGGCTCCCGGAGCGCAGGAAAGGACGCTTACCGCAATGAATGCCCCAAGTCCCGAATACAATCGGCGCCGTTGCATGTGCGTGATCCTCCTGCTGCGCAACGACGCGAACATGTACGCTCAGCGTCGACCTTGTCAACCCGGCTGTGCAGATAACTCATCGAGGCCGCCTTGCTCAAATCGCTGACAGATACTTTCGATAGATTTGTCCGCAGTGAACAGTCGAGTTCGCTGCTGTTGATCTTCTGCACGGTGCTCGCGCTCGTGCTGACCAACTCCGGCATGGGTTCCACGTACCTGTCTTTCTGGGCGAGCCAAGTCGCAGGACTGAGCCTGAAGCATTGGGTCAATGACGCCCTGATGGCCGTGTTCTTTCTCTTTATCGGCCTTGAGATCGAACGCGAACTGTATGTCGGGGAACTCTCGGAGCCGAAAAAGGCCCTGTTGCCGATGGTCGCTGCGATCGGCGGAATGCTGGCGCCGGCATTGATCCATTACGGATTCAATGCCGGGACGGCGACGGAAAACGGCTTCGGCATTCCCACGGCGACCGACATTGCCTTCGCGCTGGGCGCGTTGGCATTGCTGGGCAGTCGAGTGCCGGCGGCCTTGAAAGTGTTCGTAGTGGCGTTCGCGGTCATGGACGACCTGGGCGCCATCGTGATCATCGCCGTGTTCTACACCGCAAAGATCTCGCTGTTGAATCTACTTGGTGCACTTGCTGTCTGGCTGGCTCTGGTCGCGATGAATCGGTTCTTTGGTGTGTTACGCCTCGCTCCTTACTTGCTGGGCGGCGCTGTGATGTGGTTTCTGATGCTCAAGTCTGGAGTCCACGCCACGATCTCGGGAGTGATGCTTGCCTTCGCAATTCCTTTCTCATCAGCCAAGGGCGGCGTGTCGCCTTCGCATCGACTGGAGCATGCATTGCATCGACCGGTCGGCTTCTTCGTTCTGCCGATCTTCGCGTTGGCGAATGCAGGAATCTCCTTCGGGTCCGATTGGCTGCAGAGTCTGGCGAGCGCCAACAGCGCAGGCATCGCGACCGGGTTGATCCTGGGCAAGCCTCTCGGTGTGATCTTGCTGTGCTGGGTAGCAACCGTGTTACGCATCTGCCGCTTGCCGCCCGAGCTGAACTGGATTCATGTGCTCGGAGCCGGAGCCCTCGGTGGCATAGGCTTCACCATGTCCATCTTCATTACGGACCTTGCATTCGGCGCGGACGATCAATTGGTAAATGCTTCGAAGTTGGCGATTCTGCTTGCTTCGATTGCCGCAGGCGCTCTCGGATTCGTCTGCTTGCGCTTCGGCGTTCGATCGACTCAGAAGTAACTGATGTTATGCAAGGCAGGCAATTCGCAAGATATCAGCTCCCTCTGCGTCTCGGGTTTTGTGATTGATGTCGCACGATTCGCGGGAAATTACGGTATAAAGCGTGCCCCATGAGCCGATGGACATCCGCGATGAATTTCGCGGCGACCTGACAACAGCGGAGGTTAAATTGAAAGCGATACAGCGGGCGATTCAAGTCACGGTTTGCGGATTGTGCGCAGCCACGTCACTGCCGGCGGTTGCAGCTGAAACGCAGGCCGGTTTCTACGTTGGACTTGGCGCGGGCCAATCCTCATTCGACATCGAGAAATCCGAACTGGACGACGTGGTTCTGGATGTGCTGTTTTCTCAGGGATTGCTGGTTACATCCGGCGCCTCGACATTCGAAGACAGCGATACGGCGCTGTCGTTGTTCGCCGGCTATCACTTTAATCCATACATCGCGGTCGAAGCGGGCTATATCGATCTGGGAACTGCAGAGTACCGCTCGACCGGCACTGTGAATCCACCCGGACCGGTAGTCTCGGCACCCACGGCGGTGGATATCGATGTGGAGAGCACCGGCTTCACGCTCGCGGCCCTCGGCAGCCTGCCGCTCGGAGAAGTCGTCGATCTGCACGGGCGCTTGGGATTCCTGTTCGCCACGACCGACCTCTCGGTCACGGCGAGAATCGGTTCGGGGGTCGGAGCCGACACGGAGAAGCTCGACTCCATTGGCGGATTCTTCAGCGTCGGGACGGGGTTCAATGTTGGCGAACACTGGTCGTTGAGTCTCGATTGGACTCGCTACGACAACGTCGGCGACGAGGATGAGGACGACGATCCGGACACGCAAGCCGGCTTCAATATCGACGCGCTGAGTGTCAGTGCGATGTTTCGCTTCTAGGTAGTTTCTGAGGGTGCATGAGATCAGGCATGTCTCAGAGGTTTTCGAGGGGCCCGAACGGCTGCGCTGCGTCCAAGTCGTAGACGTCGGCGCCCTTCTTGGTACGCAACACCCGCTTGTTGTGATCGGGGAAGTCCGCGATCTCCGTATCGTGGTTCTCTCCACCCATCAGGTATACCAGCTCCGCGTCGAACGGATTGCTCAGTTGATGGGCGACCGACGGCGTCGGGAACGCCATGAAGTCGCCGGCGCCCACTTCGTACTCCACGCCATCGATGCGCGCGACGCCTCGGCCTTCGATGATGTAGATCCATTCCTCTTCGGTCCAGTGCGAGTGGTACACGAACGACTCCTTGCCCGGCGCCATGCGCGCGAGGTTCACGCCGGTGCGGCGCAAGCCGGTGGATTTGCCCATCTGGTAGCCCGTCAGTTCGGACTTGGAATTCCAGGGATGGGAAAACGTCTGCGCGCGCGCCGCGATGTCGGCGGCGCGCAGCAAGTACAGGTTCGGTTTGTCGTGGCTCATGGATGCGATTTTGAAGAACGGAGCCTGGAAGCTTGCGCTGGCCGGCCGCACTCGGCAACCTTCGCGCATGAACAAGTGGCGCGTCGCAGGATTGCTCGTCGTGGCCGCGCTGGCCGCCGTACTCATCCTGCGCAGCTGCGGTCCCGCCAAAGAGGTGAAGACGACACCTGCGCCGGCGCGGGAGGTGTTCCATGCCTCCAAGCCGCTGCGGATCGCGATCAAGGCGGACGCCGCCGACGCGGCGTGGCTGAACCGGGAACTGCGCAACCTGCTCCTGCGCGGCAAGATGCGGCTCGCGAGCACCGCAATGCCGACGACTGCATTCACGCTGCAAGTCGAACAGAAAGGCAAAGCCCAGGCTGGCCTCACCCTCATCGCACCGGACGGCGTCGTCGAACGCAGCGCCACGATCGAGTTGCGTCCCGACAGCCGTCTCGCCACGCTGCAGAGCTTTGCGCGACAGCTGCCGGCATTCCTGCAGGCCACCCACGGCTCCACGGACTGGATGAGCTTTCCAGGCACCCAGGACGCGGACACGTATGAAGACTTCCTGCGCAGCGCCGACGAACTCTTCGCTTCGACCGGCGCCGGCTTCACGCAGCCACCCACGGCAACACAGTCGCCCGCCTTCGATCGGCTCGAAGCACTGACGCGCAAGCAGGCAACGTTCACGCGCGCACAAGCGCTGCTCGCGATTGCCTACCTGAGTCTCGGCGGCAAAGACGAAGCCTCGCTGACGCAACTCGCCGAATCGACAGCGCAGCGCGCGCTCGCCGCCGACGCGGTGCTTCCCGACGCTCAGGGTGCATTGGGTCTTGCGAGCCTGCGCCGCGGCGAGTGGCTCACGGCGATGGAGCATTTCGATGCCGCGCTCGCGCTCGATGCGGATACGTTGTCCGCGCTCGAAGGCTCGGCATGCATGCAGATGGACGTGGGACACGCGGCTGCTGCCCTGCCGCTCGCCGTCCGTGCTGTTGCACTACAGCCAGGCAACGTCGGCGCGAACGAATGTCTCGCCTATGCGCAGCTGGCGGCGAAACAGGATCCCGCTTCCGGAAGGAGTATTGCCGCAGCGGCGCGCGTCCAGGCGCTCGCGGCAATCCTCTCAGGCAACATCGACGTTGCGCAAAACGCCTTGCGTAACGCCGACCACGCACCGCAATCGCGCGACTGGATCGAGCCGCTACTGCGCGCGGCAGCGGACAAGCACAAAACCTCCGATGCGCTGCAAGCCATCACGCTTGCTGCCAGCGATAAGGCAATCGACGCTGAGACCGAAATCCTTGCCGGCACTGCGTTACGCCAATCTGAGTTCGTCTTCAATCGCATGCTGCGGCTATACAAGCAAAAGCAGTCGGTGCCGCTGCGCATCCTGTGGCTGCCGCAGACCAATTTCCTGCGCCGCCATGCGCGCTTTGAACAAGTGATCGCCGCGGAAGGATTGCTGCCGTTCTGGCAGGAACACGGCACGCCGGACGTTTGTGCCGGCGAGCCGGGCCTTTATGGATGCACTTTGAAGAAGAAGTGAGGGGCTCGGCGGGCAAAACCATCGCCGCGCCCGTAATCATTCCGCGGATTCGCGGCTCAGTTTAGGGCCGGCGGTAAGATTGGCTGCTTCCACCGCAGTCCGACTTGTGCGACTCTATGCGTTGAAATACCTTATTTTCACAGGCTTTTTGCCGACCAGCCAATTTCTGGAAACGCGTATGGACACTCACCTCGACCCGGAGCTTGCCGCATTGCGCCAGGCGGTGTTGAACGATCCGCGCAACGGAGAGCTGCGCTACTTGCTCGGCGCGCACATGGCGCAACAGCGCGATTACGACAGCGCCGTGCTGGAGTTTTCCGCGGCCATTGCACTGAATCCGCAGCTGCACGTGGCGCGTTTTCAACTTGGCTTGCTGCATCTGACGCTGGCGCAATCGCAACATGCACTCGCCGTTCTCGCGCCACTCGAAAACCTGGGCGACACCGCCGCGTTGAAGCATTTCAAGCGCGGCCTCGAAGCGTTGATCCGGGACGATTTCGCCGGCTGCGCCGAGCACCTGCAGCTGGGCATCCGGCTCAATCTTGAGAACGAGCCGCTGAACAAGGACATGAACATGCTGGTGGACCGTGTGCGTACGGCAATGGATGCGCAGCCCGTCGACGTCCGACAGCCTGTGTCGCCGGCGCTCCCACAGGAAGAGGATGCAGATGCGGTACGCACGGACTTCTCCCTGTACGGGTTGACGAAGCACTGAGCACTGGCGCTCTATTGCGCAGCTCGCCGTCACGAACGTGAGCGGTTCGATATGGATCCGATCAAACCATTCACGACGTTGATCCGTTCGCTACGGCGGGCGGGCAATTCGGCAGACGTTCAACGCACGACCCCATCCGGCTCATCGGTAGCGGCCGCCGCAGGCCTCGCAGTCGTCCCGGCCGTGCAAGCGCGGCTGCAAGCCAAGCTCGCAACTCTCACGACTTGGGATGCGAAACGGGCGCGCGATTTCTTCGTGGAGAGCACGCTGCTGCATGAATTTGGCGCCGAACTGGCCGATGATCCCGCCTTCTTCGAACTCGTGCAGCGCGTCAGCCTGCACCTGGCCGGCGAATCGGCGGTCAGCGAACGGCTGGATCTATTGCTACGCGATGTATTGGCGGCCCGCGGCTCGCGCTAGCTCATAGCTTCTTGTCAAGCCGCGGACGTTCGTCCAGCAGCTCACGCAATCGCGCCAGCGCGCGAGCATGGATTTGCGAGATCCTACCCTTGCTCACCGAGTAGCGTTGTGCGATCGCCTGGAACTCCAGCTGCTCGAAGTAGTGTCCACGCACGATCTCGCGCTCGCGCTCCGGCAGCTTGTCCACCAGCGATCGCACCACGCGCGTGAACTGTTCTAGCTCGGTCGCGGCGTACGGGTTGGACTGCGGCGATTCGTCGACGGCGACAACGGTTTCCTCGTCGAGCAATACGCCGAGCGCAATGCCGACGGTGATCTCGATCAAGTCGCCGAGCGAAGCGCGCTGCGCATCCTTGCCTGCATCGGCCACCAGCGACTGCAGGCGGTCGGGCATGCGCGTGCGCCAGAAATCACGCTGCGCCGCGGCTTCCGATTCGCGCCCCAATCCATTAAGCACCGCACCGCGAATCCGGTGCGTTGCATACGATTCGAACGAAACACCGCGGCTCAAGTCGTACCGGTCGACGGATTCCATGAGGCCCACACGTGCATATTGCAGATAATCGTCGAAAGCGAGGGAGCGGTCGATGCGCAGTCCATACATCCTGGCCGCGATGATTTTCGCCAGCGGCATGTAGCGCTCGATGAGCTGCAGGCGCGTCTGCGCATCGCGCTGCCGGCCGAACGATTCCCACAACGTCCGCGATGGCTGCGCCGGCTCGGATGATGGTTGCACTGCCTTGTGTTCTTGCGCTTGTCAGCAGGCCGGCGTCAGTGAAAGCTCCCCAGCAGCGCACGCACCACCAGGCCCCAGCCATCGATCAGCACGAACATCAGGATCTTCAGCGGCAGCGAAATGATGGTGGGCGGCACCATGAGCATTCCCATGGACATCAATACGCTGGCCACCACCAGGTCGAGCAGCAGGAAAGGTAGAAAGATCACGAAGCCGATCTGGAACGCCGTCTTCAGTTCGCTCAACAAGAAGGCGGGCACGAGATGGATGGTCTTCACGTCATCGATCGTGGCGGGCGGCGGCGCGTGTGCGATCTCCAGCAGCAGTGCCAGGTCTTTCTCGCGCGTCTGGCGCGCCATGAACTTGCGCAGCGGTGCGATTCCCTGCGTGAGGGCGGCCTCCATGCCGATTTTCTCCTGGATCAGGGGCTGAACGCTGGTCGTGTTGATCTCCTCGAGCGCGGGCAGCATGGTGAAGACCGTGAGGAACAGCGCCACGCTCATGAGCACCATGTTCGGCGGCGTGTCCTGCATGCCGAAGGCATGCCGCAACATCGATAGCACGATGATAGTGCGCGTGAACGAGGTCATCGCGATCACGATGGCCGGCAACAGCGCCAATACTGTCAGCACCAGCACGATCTTGAGCGGCTCGGCGATCGAACCGCCGCCGGTCTTCGGCAACTCCAGCGCCAATCCGAAAGTGGTTTCAGGGGCGCCGGCATGGGCGCACGCCGCGACTGCCATGAGCGTCAGCATCGCAAGGCCGCGAACCACACCATGCGTGCGGTGCGTTCCGGGCCGGAGGATATCGTTCACGGGCTTCACGGGGCCTTCTCGTCCTTCTTCAATGGCGTCAGCGCAAGACCGTGGCGCCCTTCCGCCAACAGCACGATCTGCTCTTCGTACTGCACGGCGTACACGCGCAGGCCGCCGCCGAGGTTCATCCGATTGAGAACGCGCAGCTTGCCGCTTGCCGCAGGCAGCGCGTTGAACCTGGGCAGCACGCGACGCAGCACCGCAACGACGAAGACGGCAAGCCCCGCAACCAGCAGGAACGCAAGAATGACGCGACCGACACCAGGCAGCGCAACGGCGTCATCGCCTTGCGTAAGTGGTGTCGGCAACGATTGCTGCGCCCGCGCCAGCGTTGTGACGCCGAGCATCACCACGCTTGTGCAAAGCGCAGTCCGCCGGCGCAGGCCCGGGGCCCGTGTCATGACTCGCGCTGGATCTGCGTTACCCGCACGCCGAAATTGTCCCCGACCGCAACCAGCGCGCCGTGCGCGATCACCTTGCCGTTGAGAATGATATCGACCGGCGCGTCGACGCTGCGATCCAGCGTGATGACGTCGTCGGGGGTGAGCGAGAACAGCTTGTCTATGCTGATCTCCGCGCCGCCGAGCGCGATGGAAAGCTTGACTTTGACGTGGCCCACGAGATCCAGCCGTTCGCCGAGCGCCGGCGTGCGCGCGCCCGAGCCGGGCGACAGCACCGGCAGATCAATGCTGTTTACTACGTTCGAATTCATCGCAGTTCCTCGAGTTGTGTCGCCGCGGCGAGCTACCTTGTCATGCTCACGGCGCGCTGCGCGCCGGTGCGTCCCAGAACGATCTTCGTGATGCGCGCGCCGTCGGGCGTGGTGAGATGGCCGGCCTGCCCGAGCGGCTGCTCCAGTACGATCACGTCGCCTTCGGCCAGCTTCGCCAGATCACGCAACGTGACTTCGACGCTGCCGAGCACCGCTTCGACGCGCGTGGTTTCATCGCGAATCGCAGCGCGCCGCGGCGACAGCTTTTCTTGGGGCAGCGTCGCTGTGCTGCGCAGCGCGAACTGTTCGATCAGCGTGGGCGCCAACAGCATCGTGACCGCGGCGCGTGCAGCTCCGAGGTTCACGTCGACGCAAATCATGCGGCCGGGATGTCCCTCGGTCGGAAGTCTTTCTCCGGCGGACAGCGCGTTCATGGAAGCATCCGACGTCTTCGCGCGGTCAAGCAGAGCGCGGCATAGGGACTTGACTACTTCGAGCCGAAGCTCGCGAGCCAATTCATCGGCGGTAAACGCCCCACTGATCGCCGCGGCCGGCGCCGACGCTCCGGCAAGTGCAGCCATGAACTCGGGCGATGTGCGCACGGCAAACAAGCTTGCGCCCGCGGCATTGCGCGCCAGAACCCAGTCGCCGGTGGCTCGACCCGGCTTTGCGTCTCTGCCGGGGATTTCGTCGCGCACTTGCACTTCTATGGCGTCACTCGACGCCTTCCAGCTCAACCACCAGGTCGAGACGCACTGCATCAGCAGCAGACGCAACGAGGCGCGGTGCTTGTCCCCAAGCAGCACGAACGCCACGGCCGGCGCACCATGCATGCTCATCAGCGGCCGTCCATCTGCAGCAGCGTTTGAATGAGTTCATTCGCCACCGAGCTGATCTGCGAGCTGGCCTGGTAGCCGCGCTGCATGATGATCAGATCGGTGAACTGCTGGGTCAGTTCGACGTTGGACATCTCCAGCTTGCCGCCAACGACTTTGCCTATGCCCGAACTCAGGCCCTGGCCAATGATGGGATGCATCTTGTCCGTGGCTGCGAAGAAACTGCCGCCAAGGGAGCGCAGCTGCTGCGGAGCATCGAAGTTCGCCAGCACCAATGTGCCCACCGCTTTCGTTTCACCATTGGAATAGGTGAGCTGCAGCTGCCCCTTCTCATCGAACTCGGTCTTGGTGAGCGAGCCGAGCTGCAGTCCGTCCTGGCGCAGCACCTGCAATTGCGAAGCTGTGCTCGACGCCGGCGTCGTCACGCCCGAAAACGAGCCGGCGTCGCCGAACTTGAACGTCACCGCAAAATCCTCCACGTCCGCGGAATTCACCGTTACGGTGAGCGCGGTCGTGTCGGCGGCGGGTGTACTGTCCGCGGCGAAGGCGATGTCGCCGCCGCCGACCACGTTGTTGTCCTTGTCCACCACTTCCACTTTCCACTTCAACGGATCGGTGGAACTGCGCAGAAACTTCGCCTTGAGCACGATGGCGGTGCCGGCCGAATCGTAGACCTTGATGTTGGGCAACTCATAGACGACAGTAGTGCCGCCTCGCGCCAGCGTCCCGGTCACGATCACTTCGGTGGTGGCCCGCGGTGAAAAGGTGCGCGCCGTGTTCAGGTCGAAGAAGCCGAGCGCCGTGTCCGCCGTGCTCATGACCACCTTTGCACCCGAAGCGCGCTCCACTAGAAAGCCGTCGTCGTCGAACTGGAACTGGCCGGCGCGCGTATAGCGGTATTCACCGTCCTGGTTGAGCACGAAGAAACCACTGCCATCGATGGCCGCGTCGAGCGGATTCGACGTGTCGCGCAGCTCGCCCTGCACGAACGCCATGCTGGAAGAGTTGGCCTGCACCCCCGAGCCGCCGGGCCGCGTGCCGCCGGAGTCGGTGGACTGCTGATTGCGGTAGACGATTTCGCGGAACACCGGGTCGGAAATCTTGAAGCCCGGCGTGTTCAGGTTGGCGACGTTGTTACCGATCACGTCGAGGCCCTGCGAATAGGCATTCATGCCGGACAGGGCGGTGTAGATGGCTCCGAACATGCTGCTCTCCTGAAACCTGTATCTATTGAATCGGCAATCGTTTAGCGCAGCGCGCGCTGCCTCAGCGGATCAACACGACATTCGCCAGCCGCAGGTCGACGAATGTCGTGCCGTTCGATACGACAGTTAGACGCGGCTCACCCGAACTGAAGGAGACCGCCGTGACGTTGCCTACGGTGCTGCCGCCGTCCGCGTTGCCGATCTCCACTGTGCGCCCGAGCAGGTTGACAGCCTGGTCCGTCGCCTGAATGCCGGCGAGCTGCTCGATTCTCTCGCTCTGTTGGCGACTGAGTTCCAGCGCGCTGAACTGCGCCAACTGTGCGACGAACTGCTGGTTGTCCACCGGTTTGAGCGGATCCTGGAAGCGCAGCTGCGCCAGCAGGATGCGCAGGAAGTCTTCCTGCCCTATGCCCGCGTTTTGAGTGACCGCACTGCTCGAATCCGCCACTGCCCCGATCGCGTCAATCGCCATGTCTTACTCCTTCGGAATTTCCACTGCTGCCGCGGTACTGCCGGCATCGATGCGCGCACGTGTCATCGCATGCTCGTCCAGCTGCTTCTCGTCCGCACGCGCCAGCTGCTTCATGCCCTCCTGCGCGCGCCTTGCCTTCAATCGTTCCACTACCGAGAGCCGTTCGAAATGCTGCACCAGGTTGTCGTGCGCCTCATTCGATCTGACCTGCGACTGCTCGATCTCCGCCTGTGCTGCCGACAATTCGTTGGCCTGATGCACTGCGAAGGCATGCAGCCGCTGTAGCACCTCCACGGACAGTGACGTGCCGCCCACCGCGTCGCGCGCCATCGCCTGTACGGCCGCGATGTCTGCACTGATGCGCTCATGCGCGGACTGTTTTTCCAGCGTGACCTTCTGCAACGTGACGTATTCCGTCTGCGCGTTCTCGAGCTCAACCGTGCGCCAGCGCTCCAGGGTGCGCAGCTGTCGCGATTCCAGCGAGGGCGGTTTCTTCATTTCACTTCTCGCTCATGATGCGCCGCAGCCGTTCCATGGCGGCCGCGCGCGACTCGATTTCATCGTGGGCCTGTGCCATGAATTTCTCCAGCTCCGGCACGAGCTTGATGGCGCGATCCACCGCCGGGGTCGTGCCCGCGCGATAGGCGCCCACCTCGATGAGATCGCGGGAGGATTCGTATAGCGCTATCACCTGTACGACGCTGGCGATCAGCTTGCGCTCGGCCTCCGAGACGATGGCCGAAGTCAGACGACTGATGCTCTGCGGAATGTCGATGGCGGGAAACCGGGCGCGCTGCGCTACTGCGCGCGACAGCACGAAGTGGCCATCGAGGATGGAGCGCACGGTGTCGGCAATCGGATCGGCCATGTCGTCGCCTTCCACGAGCACCGTGTACAGGGCGGTGAGCGATCCGCCGCCGGCAGCGACGCCGCCGCGCTCCAGTAGACGCGGCAGCAGCGCGAACACCGAAGGCGTGTAAGCCCGTGCTGTCGGCAGTTCGCCGCTGGCGAGGCCGATTTCGCGCTGCGCCATGGCGATGCGCGTCACCGAGTCCATCGTCAGGCACACGTGCAAGCCTTGGTCCCGGAAATATTCGGCAATGGCGGTGGCGAGGAACGCGGCGCGGCGCCGCACCAGCGCCGGCTGATCCGAAGTCGCGGCCACCACCACAGATCGCGCACGCGCCTGCGGCGACAAGCCTTCTTCGACGAACGTCTTCACCTCGCGGCCGCGCTCGCCGATCAGCGCGATGACCGAGACATCCGCCTTTACCTGGCGCGCGATCATGCCGAGCACGGTGCTCTTGCCCACGCCGCTGCCGGAGAAAATGCCGACGCGCTGGCCGCGCGCAATGGTAAGCAGGGTATCGATCGCACGCACGCCGCATTCGAATATGTCGCGCACCATGCCGCGCTCCAGCGGATTCAGCGGTGGCGGATACAGCGGATACTTGATGCCGACGCCATCGAGGGGCCTGCCGTCGATGGGCGCACCGAAGCCGTCGATGACGCGTCCCAGCAGATGCGGACCCGCGACAGCCTGCGCCGTCTCGCCCGTCGCCATGACTTCGCTGCCGGACTCGATGCCGAACAAGTCGCCATACGGCATGAGCAGCACGCGACCTTCCGCAAAGCCCACCACTTCGGCGAGCGTCGTATCACCGCGGCCGCGCGATGCGATCTCGCAGATCTCACCCAGCCGCGCATCCGGCCCCGCGGATTCAAGCGTAAGCCCGACCGAGCGGACGATGCGGCCGGTGCGCTTGATCCAGTCGCCCGAGCGGATGGTGTCCAGCAGCCGGGCCGCGCGCATCACGACAACTCCGGCTGCGACGACTTCGCCGTGCGCAAGGTTTCGTACAGCTCGCGCAGTTGCACTTCGAGCCGGCCATCGAGACTGCCGAGCCGCGACTCGACGATGCAGCCGCCCAGGTCCACGCGCGGATCGGCGACCAGGACGAACTTCCGGCCCGGCAATGCGCGCGACAACTTGTCCTCGTCCTGTTCGAGCAGCGGTAGATCGGCGTGGCACACGCGAATCGTCAGCTCGCCGCCTTCGCGCACGCGGCGCAGAATTTCGACGATGACGCCGCTCGCCGCTTCACGCACGGACAGCAGCGGGCCGGCAATTTTCGTCAGCGCTTCGGCAACGATATCGACACACAGATCCCCGACACGCGCGCGCTCCTGTTCCAACGCGGTCTCGGTCGCAGTGACGAGCGCCTGCAACACGGTCCGTTCCTGCGACAGCAAACGTTCTGCTTCCACACGCGCAGCTTCGTTCCCGGCGGCAAAGCCCTCCCTGCGCGCCGCCTCGTGAACCTGGACCAGGTCGCCTGCCAGCATTGCCGCGCAGGCATTGCGCGTTTCGGTGTCCTGAATTGCGAGCCACGCAGCCACAGTTTCCAGTGCCAGCCTATTTTCTCGCGGCGCTGCGGTGGGCTGCGCGTCGATGACCGCACCGATTCGTGCCGCATCGACGTCGGCTTCTCGTCCAGTCTCATCTCTGGTCGTCCGCTCTCGCGCAGCCGGTGCCGCAACGGGCAGCGGTTGCGACGCGGCGCCTAGCATCCGGCGTTGATCGGAGACGATTGCGTCGCGCAGGATCATAGATTGATCGACCACCGCTTGCGGGAACGCGCGGCGGCGAGCTTCTCCACCAATATCTCGAACTTGGAAACCGGCGGCGCGGGCGCATGTACTTCCATGCGTGCTGCGATGATGCCGAGCAACGTGTCCGTGAGCCGCGTCGCGTATGCGGTCTGGCTGCCGCGTTCGACTTCCGCGCGCACTCCGGGCGGCAACGCTGCGAGCAATGCCTCGCGCCATGGCCATGCATGTGACTGCAGCAATGCACTCGCCAGCCAAGGCGGCTCTCTTTGCAAAAGGTTTGCGAGCGTTGTCGGATCAGCATGGCGCAGCAATTGCTGCGCGTCCGAAGTGGTCGCCCCCGCTGCAACCGGGGCGGGCGCCGCAGCGGGCTGCCGGGGACTCGAGATTGCCAGCAAGCGAGTCTTTGATTGAGCCGGCAAGCGCTCGATGATCCAGTTGCGGTCAGCGGCGGACAGCTGGTTCAGAGTCTGCAGTACGTCGGTGGAAGCGTTCATGAACGTGCGCGCCCCGTGGCGGCAGATCCGTCCTCGGCCAGCGCACGCTGGATTTCATCCAACACACGTTGGCGATCTTCGGGTGACAGCGGCCGTTGCGAAGTCGAACGCGAGCGTGCAACGAATGCGAGCGCCAGCAGAAACGCACCTGCTGCTATGGCAATCAGCACCCATTGCGGCATCGGGGCTGATAACACTTTCGCTACCACCGGCGCACCGGCCGGCGCGGACTCAGCCTCGACAGTTGCTTGGGGAAGGGTTGCAGCGTTCGTCGCGCCGTTGACTTCGAACAGCGTCTGCACGCTCACGGCGTCGCCGCGCGCATCGTTGATGCCAGCGGCCATCCGCACCAGGTCGGCGATCCTGGCTTTCTTCTCCATGGAGACATCGCCCGGCACAATGACACCGACGCTGATGCGGGACAGTCCACCGGGCGTGGCGATCACCTCGTCGATGCGACGACCGAACTCGTACTCGATCTCCGACGATGAACTCGGCGTGCGAGCGGGCTGCACGCCGTCCGCAATGTTCATCGATCCCGGCTCGCTCGCCGAACCTATCACCTGCCGCCTGCGCACCACGCGCCCTTCACCGCCGCGCGGATCGCCGCCGGCGGGCAACAGATCCTGGATCGTCGTCTTGGTGGAATCGAAGTTCAGCGCCACGTCGACGCTGACGATGGCTTGTCCGGGACCGAAGGCGCTATCGAGCAAGCGTGCGATCTTGTGCGTTACGTATTCCTCGACCTGCGCCTTCACCTGCAGGCGAGCATCAGCAGATCCGGCCCCCGCGGCATCGGCAGAAGAAAGCGTGACGCCGCGTTGATCGGTTACCACGACATGTCCCGGATCCAGTCCCGGCACCGCTGCGGCGACCAGCCGCTGCACGCCGACGATTTGCTGGCGTTCAAGCGACATGCCGGGCTGCATGGCGACATTGACCGCGGCGCTGGCTTCCTGGCGATCGCGCGTGAACAGCGTCGACTCGGGCATCACCAGGTGCACGCGCACCTGCTTGACGTTGTCGAGGGCGCCGATGGTTCTCGCCAGTTCACCTTGCAGTGCACGTTGAAACGAAACCTTCTGCGACTGCTCGGTCGCTCCCAACCCCTGCTTGTCGAAGATTTCGAAGCCGACGCCGCCGTTGAGCGGCACGTCGCCGGTCATCAGGCTGAGGCGGATCTCGTGCACATGTTCCGCCGGCACTTCGATCGTCGCGCCGCCGTTGCTCAGCCGAAAGGGCGTCTTGTCCTTCTTGAGCCGTTCGACGATGGCCGCCGCATCGCCTTGCGCCAGGTCCGTGAACAGCACGCGATACTCTTCATGAAAGGCGAGGAACAGCCCCCAGATCACGAGCGCTATGCACAGCGCCACCGCGCCGATCGCAGCCATGCGCGCGCCACGACCCCAGCCACCCCACGTAGAATTCAGAATATTGCTCATGGCGGAAATCGCGTTCCTAAATCTGCATCCGCATCAATTCCTGGTACGCATCGAGCACCTTGTTGCGCACCTGCAGCAGCAGGTCGAAATTCAGCTTCGTGCGTTCCAGGTTCATCATCACCTGGTGGAGATTGTCCGTCTGGCCCAATGCCACCGACTGCACCGCCTGCGTGTTGACCTGCATCTGCTCATTCACGCCGGCAATCTGGCTCACCAGCGTATCGAACGCCGACGGCGGTGAATTCAGCTGCGCAAGGCGTGACGTATCCGTCAGCGCAAGCGCATTGAGCGCCGCGATGGGTTCGACGTTCATCGGCCACTCCCCATTTCAATGGTGCGCCGGATGAGATCGCGCGTGATGTCGAACGCGCGCAGATTCGCTTCGTAGCTGCGTGATACGGAAATCAGATCGAGCATGGTGGTCAACGTGTCCACCGCGGGCAGCGCCACGAAGCCGCGTTCGTCGGCGTCCGGATGGCCGGGGTCGTACACCAGGCGCGGCGCGGTCGGTATGGCCGCGATCGAATCGACGACCGGCCGCGGCAACGCCTCGGCGCTGACTGCCGCCTGTGCATCGGCAAAACTGCTCGCCGTTACCTCGCTGCTGCGCACGACCACGGACAGCGGCTGGTAGGCGTTGCCGTCCGCCATCTTCGAGGTGCGCATGTTGGCGAGGTTGGAGGAAGCGACCGCCAGCCGTGTCTGCTCGACCGACATGCCGGCCGCACTGATATCGAAAACTCCGAAAAGATCCATGATTACTCCCTGCCTTCGCGCACAGCGGTGCGCAGCGAACCCATCGTTCTCTCGAACGCCCCCAGCAATATCTGGTAGCGCAGCGCATTCTTCGCCATCAATCCCATTTCCTCATCGAGCTTCACGGTCGCGCCGGTGCTGAACACGGTCGCGGGCGCCTGTGGCAGCGCGGCACTCAGCGACGCACCCTGCTCAGCGTTCGCCATCTGCAGCGCCACACGCTCCAGCGCGCTGTCGAAGGACACCTCCATGCGCCGATAGCCGTCGACGCCGGCGTTGGCGATGTTCGCGGAGTAGACGGACTGGCGCAGCGCGCTGACGTCGACAGCGCGCGCCAGCAGATCCAGGGTTACGTTCGCACTCAGCATGATGTTCGGTCCCGGTAGTTGTTCGAGCGTTATTGAATGATCAGTTCCGCGTGCAGCGCGCCGGCGCGCTTGATGCCTTGCAGGATGGCGATGACGTCGCGCGAGCTGGCCTTGATCTTCTGCAGCGCGCCGACCAGATCTGCGATCGTCGCGCCTTGCGGCAGGTTTACCGCGACCAGTTCCGACTCGCGCACTGAGATCTCCGCTTCCGGAATGACGGCCGTGCGAATGCCTTCACCCGGACGTCCATAGATTCCATCGGGCTGCGAGACGCGGTAACGCTGGTCGATGGACACCTTGATGTCACCTTGCGACACGGTCACGTCCGACAACCAGACGTTGCCGCCCGACACGATCGTGCCGGTGCGTTCGTTGACGACGACGCGCGCCTTGCCGTCGGGCTCGATGGACAGCTTTTCCATTGCGGCGATCAGCGCGATGACGGTGGAGGGCTGGGCCGCGGCGGCGGCGACGCGAACGCGGCTCGCCGCCACCGGCGTCGCGACCGCACCGCGAATTTCGCTGTTGATGACCGCGGCGACCCGCGCGGCAGTGGTGAAGTCGGGATCGTTGAGAATCAGATCGAGCGATCCTTCGCGCGATAGCAGCTCCGGCGTCACCGAACGTTCCGCAATGGCGCCTTCCGGAATGTTGCCGGAAGTCGGATGATTCTTCTGCCGCAGCGATCCGTTCTGCTCGAAGCGGAATCCGCCGATGGACAGCGCGCCTTGCGCGACGGCGTACAGATCGCGATCGGTGCCGCGCAGCGGCGTCATCAGCAGCGTGCCGCCCGCCAGGCTGCTGGCATCGCCGACCGAGGACACGTTGACATCGAGCTTGTCGCCGATGCTAAGAAATCCCGGCACCGTGGCAGTGACCAGCACCGCTGCAACATTGCGGCTGTTGACGGCCGCGGGTGGAATCTGCAGCCCGAACTCCTGCAGCAGGTTGGACACCGACTGCACCGTCGTGAGACTGCGCCGGGAATCGCCCGTGCCGGACAAGCCGACGACCAGCCCGTAGCCGATGACGACGTTTTCGCGCACGCCGTCGAAGCGGCCCAGATCCTTGAGACGCACGGCCGCGCCGACGGGCGCTTGTATGGCCAGCAGTGCGGCGGCGAGCGCGAGCAGCGGCGCGAATGGAATGGCTCTATTCATGATGGCGGCCGTCAGTTGAGTCCGAACAGGTCGAACAGCTTCGACATCAGTCCTGGCGACTGCTTGCGCGCCAGGATGCCGTTGCCCTTGAAATCGATCTTCGCGCCCGCGATGCGCCACGACGCCACGGTGTTGTCCGGCGAGATATCCTCGCTGCGCACGATGCCGGTCAGCGCGATGCGCTGGGCTTCGTTGTTGACGTTGATGTCCTGCTCGCCATAGATCGTGAGATTGCCGTTGGTGTCCAGCTCCTTGACGACCACCGCCAGCTTTGCGAGCAGCTTGCCGCTGCGCTGAATTTCGCCGCCGCCGGCAAAGTTGTTGCTGAACGCGAGGTCCAGATTCCATGGCGTCTCGTCGGGCTGACGAATCTCGCCCGATACCCGGTCTTCCTTGTCGGTGCGCGTGCGTGCAGTCGCGGACGCTGCGGCTACTTCAGTAATGACCACGGTGAGAATGTCGCCGGGTCGGAACGCCTTGCGGTCGGCGAACAACGAGCGTTGCAGCAGGGGCTTGCTGCTTTGCTCCACGACGCCTTGGGCGACGCTCTGGACTACGGGCACGATGAGCGCGACGATTGCCATGGCCGTCGCGATGCGGCGACTCGCAGAAATTCTATTCATGGACCGCCACCTCTCCTGCTGCACTCACCGCCGCGAGGTACGTGTCGCCATTGGCGGGATTCTTGATCCGCAGGACTTGGCCGAGCGCACCGTCCTGCTGCGCGACCCCTCTCGCCATGACGGTGACCGCACCGGCCACCGAACGAACGACAACATTCTCGCCGCGCGCCACCGGCGGACGCGGCTCGACAGACTGCGCGCAGATCACCTGTCCTGCCTGCATCGTCACTCGCGCGCGCATGCCGACGAGCGCCTGTTTCGAAACGACCGGCGTGCAGCCCACCGCAAGAGTATTGCGAACGCCCTGCTCAACTAATTCGGGTGTCAGCGCACTACCGCTGTGAATCGTGGCGGTTGCCGTGAGCAGATCCTGCATGCCTTCGACGGCGAACCAGATCGTCGAGTGAGCCTGGCGCTTGCCTTGCGTCCAGCTCAGGCGCACTGCGCTGCGGCTACCCAGGTGCACGATGTTCACCGTGCCGGGCAGTTGACGTTGCAGGCGTTCATCCTGGCCCCTGCCGAGCAGCGGCGTCACCGTCCAATCGCTCACGTCCGGATATGCTGCATGCAAAGCGGGCAGCAACGCACGATCCGCCGCCGCTCGCCATGAAGCGGGCTCTTCGACAACTGCCGCCCGCGCAGCGACGCAATGCCCGGCCGTCGCTGCGGCAAGCAACCCGCAGGTCATGGCAGCGATGCGCTTCACCGGTACAGCCCGTTGGTGATGGACAGCATCTGATCGGCGGCCTGCACCACGCGCGCGTTCAGTTCGAATGCGCGCTGGGCCAGCATCAGCGTCACCATCTCGTCACCCATGTTCACGTTGGAGGATTCGACGTAACCCTGGCGCAGCACGCCCATGCCGAGTTGGCCCGGCGCGGCGATCTGCGGTTCGCCAGCGTCCGCGGCAGCGACGTACAGGTTGTTGCCGGCTGCGCTGAGCGCGCCAGGATTCGGGAATGCCGCCAGTTCGATCTGGCCGACTTCGATCGACGCCTCGCCGTCCGCACCCAGCACGGTCACGCGACCGTCGCCGAGAATCTTGATCCCGCGCGCGTCCGTGGGAATCTCGATGCGCGCCGCGAGTGGTGATCCGTCGGCCGCCGACAGCAGGCCGTCCTCGTTGATGCGCAGGTTGCCGGCACGCGTGTAGGCCGGGGTGCCATCGGCGCGGGTGACTTCGATGAAACCGATGCCGTCCACGGCGACGTCGAGCGTTTCGCTGGTTTGCCGCAGCTCGCCCGCAAGCATCGACAGGTTCACGCTGCTGACCGTGCCCGCGCCGCGCAGTAGCGGCGCGACGTTCTGTCCCAGCGCGGATTCGCGCAGCGAAGTCGCCGCGAGGGCCGCACTTACTTCCGCGAAACTCGCCACGCCGCGGCGAAAGCCGACGGTATTCAAGTTCGCCATGTTGTGCGCGATGGTGTCGATCTGCTGCTGCTGGCCACGCATGCCGGTGGCGCCTACGAACAATGCATCGAACATGTGAGCTCCGTTCTGTTCCGCTCGCTGCCAGGTAAGGGTTGTGTCAGCCGACCTTGCCGAGTTCGCTGATAGCTTTTTCCAGCATCTGGTCGTAGCCGTGCACCAGGCGCTGCGAGGCCTCGAAGTGCCGCAGCGTCTCCATCATCTGGACCATCTCGTTCACCGGCGTGACGTTGGATGTCTCCAGGAATCCCTGGCGCACGACCGGATACGATTCAGGATCCTGTACGGTCCCGGACGCGCTCGCGTACATGCCGTTGCCCAGGTACTGCAGCTCCGACTCGTCCGCGACTTGCCCGATGCGCAGCCGATCGATGACGTCGCCATTCACGCGGACGGTGCCGTCCGCGCCGATAGTGGCCGCGCCGATGCCGATCTGGATCGGCCCGCTCTCGCCGAGCACTGGCTCGCCCGAAACGGCGCTGAGCACGCCGTCCGCGCCAACGTGGAAATCGCCGCGCCGCGTGAGCACCGTGCCTGCCGCCGATTGCAGTGCGAAGAAGCCTTCGCCCTCAAGCGCCACGTCGAGGGGCTCGCCCGTCGTCTTGAGCGTCCCCGGCCGCGAATCGATGGCGATGCTGTGCTGGATGGCGGCCGCCACGTTCGCCGCGAAACCGTCGCCGTGCGGGTCTATCGAGCTGACGAGTTGGTCGAAGCCACCGGCGCTCAGCGGTATCTGGCGGCGATACGCGGTGACCTCGGCGTTCGCTATGTTCTGGCCAATGACGCGCAGTGCCTCGGCGTCGGCCTGCATCGCGCCCCGGATCATTCCAATCGCTTCGCTCATGACACCTCTCCTGCGCTGCGGTCGATCCGGATGACGTGCGCCAACAGCGTCGCCATTACGGGAAAAAGTTCGCGGCTGATCGGCGAATCCAGCGGCACGCGGTACAGCTCGCGCACCAGGTCCGGATCTTTCACGATGGGGATATCACCGGCCTGGCGCGCGCGATCCAGTGCGGCCTGCGCTTCGGCGCCGGCGCCCTTGAGCATGACGACGGGTGCGGCGGCGCTCTCGATGTCGTAGCTCACACCGATGATTTTCTTCATGGTCATGCGAGCCTGCTCAACGAGCCGCCATTCAAAACATGATCGACGATGTGCCGCGCCGCCGGATCGCGCCGGGCATCGAACTCGTACGCAATGGTCTCGACGCTCCAACCCAGGCGCGCAATGAGCTCGCGCACTTCATCGGCGTGCACCGACAGCGCTTCGCGCGAAGCCTGGGTTTCCGCATTGATCGAGATGGAGAGCCGGTCGCCTACGGCATGCGCCTGCACTTCGATGCGGCCCAGTGTTTCCGTCTTCAACGTCATCACCAGGCGCCGCAAACCGGCCGGACGATCCGCCTCGCGCCGCTCGTTGAAATAAACCAGGTCGAGTTCGACCAACTGGCCACTGATGAGCACCGGCAGAACGCCTTGCCGATAAGCCAGGCTGCCTTCGTCCTGCACGTTCAGCAGGCGCCGCGCGAGTTCGCGGCGATCCGGCGGATCGCGATCCTTGGCGCCGGTGTTGCCTGCTTGAAGTCCGAGCGGAATCTGCTGGGCCACGGCCGCGTCCGCCCGCACCACAAGTGCGTTGTCGAGTGCGTCACCCATCAATGTGGCCAGGTACCCGATCGCTGCGGGGCTGCGCGGATCGATGCCGCTCAAAGTTGCATCCGCCTCGGCCGGCAGCGCCGACGCTACCGCGTCGTCGCCTACTTGCGCAGTGTAGAGCGCCTCCAGTGCGTCCGGCTCCACGGGCAACGCGAGCTTGGCGAGATACAAACCGCTCGCCGCCATGGTCGCGCGATCAGCCACCGAGCCCATCGCAACCTGGAGAATTTCCCGGGCGCCCTCGGACAGAGTTACAGCGTAGCGCGCCTCGAGTTGCGCGAGCCCTTCACCACCGTCCGCTGCCTCTTCCGACGCCGACGCGTCGTCGCTTTGCGTGTCGACGTATCTGAGTTCGAGCTTCTCGCCAACGGCGCTGACGACGGCACGCACCTTCGATCCTTCGGCAAGGGAGACCGTGCTTTGCACAATCCGCTGCACATCGCGATAGGCAACCAGATAGCGCCGGTCGCCGAGATTGCGCAGCACGCGCAGATCCAGCCGCTCGCCGATGGTCAGCTGCGGACCCGGCTGCCGCTGCTGATCAGAGCGGCGTGCAACCGATGCTGCGCCGTTGGCGGCGGTAAGTCCTCCTACGCTCATACCTTCACCACTCCGTACGCGCGCAGGCTGATGTGGCTCGATATCTCATTGAGCGACAGCACGAACAGCTGCGGCACGAGCCGCTCGGTGAAGCGCCGGACGTGGCGGCGCAGGTTCGGTGCGCACAACAGCACCGGGCGCACGTTGCCGCGGGTCATTCGCTCGACTTCTTCGGAAATCCGCCGCAGCACCTGTTCGGCAAAGCGCGGCTCGAGCACCAGGGAGGCGCGCTCTTCGCTGATGCGCACTGCGCCGGCCAGCGACTGCTCCACGGCCGGATCGAACGTCAGCACCTGGATCTCACCCTTGGAGTCGGCCAGTTGCTGGCAGATCGTCGGCGCCAATCGCTCCCTGGCCTGGTCGGTGAGGTACTCGATGTCGCGATTCTTGCCGCCGAAATCGGCCAGCACTTCCAGGATGGCGTCGATATTGCGCACCGAAACGCGCTCCTTCACCAGCCCCTGCAGCACTCGTTGCACGTCGCCCAGCGACAGGACTTTCGGAATCAGTTCCTCCACCAGCGTCGCCTGCTGTTCGCGTACTCGCGCGATCAGCCGCTCCACTTCGGCGCGCGTGATCATGTTGTGCGCCTGCTGGCGCAGGATCTCCGCCGCGTGTGTCAGGAACACCGTGCCGCCATCGACCACCGTGTAGCCATTGGCCTTGGCCATCTGGCGCTTGTCATCGGCGATCCAGATGGCAGGCAGGCCGTATGCTGGATCGAACGCCTGCAGTCCATCGAGCGGCGGTCGAGGACCGCCCGGGTTGATCGCGAGCCAGCGATCCGCGTGCACTTCGCCCTCCGCGACGCGCGCGCCGAAGATGCGCACCTCATAACGATTCGGCGACATTTTCTTGTCGTCGCGCACGCGCACCAGCGGCAGCACCACGCCCATGTCCAGCGCGTACTGCTTGCGAATGCCGGCTAGCCGCTCGGCCAGCAGATCGCCGCCCTCGCCCACTATCGGCAGCAGCGCGCTGCCGATCACGATCTCGATCGGATCCACGCGCATGGCCTGATACAGATCGTCACCTGCGCCGGACGCGTCCGACTCAGCCTTTGCCTTTGCGTCCTGCGCCGGCGCCAACGATTTCTTGCGCGCGAACCAGAACACCGCGGCCGCGCCCAGCGCAAGTGCGAGCACCGGAAGCAGCGGCATGCCCGGCAGGAACCCGAGGCATAGCAACGCGATGGCAACGATGGCGATGGTCTTCGGGTACTGGAATATCTGCCGCGTCACCTCTTCACCCAGGCGCGCGTCCGAAGCAGCACGAGTAACGATGATGCCCGTGCTCGTCGCAATGATCAGCGCGGGCACCTGTGTGACGATGCCGTCGCCCACGGTCAGCAGCGTGTAGACCTGCAGCGCCTCCCCCCAGCTCATGTCGCCTTGCGCTACGCCCACCGTCAGGCCGCCGATGATGTTGACGAGCAGGATGATGATGCCGGCAATCGCGTCGCCCTTGACGAAGCGGCTGGCTCCGTCCATCGCACCGTAGAAATTCGCTTCGCGCTCCACGCCTTTGCGCCGCTCGCGCGCTTCGTTCTGATCGATCAGGCCCATGTTCAGGTCGGCATCGATGCTCATCTGCTTGCCCGGCATGCTGTCCAGCGTAAAGCGCGCCGCCACCTCGGCCACGCGCTGCGCACCGTTCGTCACCACGACGAACTGCACGATGATGAGTACGAGAAAGACGATCAGCCCGATCACGTAGTTGCCGCCGACGACGTGTTGGCCAACGGCGGCGATGACGCTGCCGGCCTCGGCTTCGGAAAGGATGAGGCGCGTCGCCGCGACGTTGAGACTCAGGCGGAACAGCGTCGCCACCAGCAGCAGCGACGGGAAAGTGGAGAACTCCAGCGGCCGGCCCATGTAGAACGTCAGCAGCAGGATCAGCAGCGCGAACGAAAAATTCGTGATCAGCAGGAAATCCAGCAGACCCGGCCGGATGGGCGTGAACAGCACCATCAGGATGCCGGCCAGCAGGATGACCAGCACCAGCTCGCTTTGTTCGCCGAAGGCTTTGCGCAACCAGGCTATCATCGCGCCATCTCGTAGCGCGCGTCTTCGCGGCGGCGGCGCTCACCCACTTCCGCATAAATGCGCGCCACGTCCAGGAAACACTCGTTCGGGATCGCCTGGTCGATCTGCGCGCGGCGAAACAACAGGCGCGCGACGGAGCGGCGTTCAAAGCGGGGAATGTCGTGACGCGATGCGATCTCGCGCATCTGCGCCGCCCACGAGTCGGCACCCTTTGCGACGACGACGGGCGCGTTCATGCGCTCGCGGTCGTAGCGAAGCGCGATCGCCAGGTGTTCGGGATTGGTGATGAGAACGTCGGCTTCGGGTACGCGTTTCAGCGACCTCGCCTGCTTGAGGTTCTCCCGCTGCAGCTCGCGGATCTTGGCGCGGATCTGCGGGTCGCCCTCGCGGCGTTTGACCTCTTCCTTCATTTCCCGGCGGCTCATCATCATCTGCTGGCTGAACTGCCTGCGCACGATCGCGATGTCGATGAGTCCGACGACGACCAGCGCCAGGCCCAGGCGGAAGAGCATCGCTACGCCATTGCTGCCAAGCCAGTGCATCTGCTGGCCCAGATCGTTGGTGGCGATCAGCGGCAAGCTCGGCCACAGCGCCGCGAAAAACGCGTAGGAGATCGCGCCGAAGAACGCCAGCTTGAGGACGCTCTTGAGCGCGTCGAACAGCATGCGTTTGTTGAATACGCGCTTGAATCCAGCCACCGGGTCGATGCGCTCGAACTTCGGCTTGATGGGCTCAACGGTGAAGATCGGCCCCGTCTGCACCACGTTCGCCAGCGTCGCCAGCACCATGCCGGCGCAAGCGAACGGTAGGATCAGCCCAAGCATGGAACGCATCAGCGTCGCGGCTATCGCCGGCACGTTCGCAGGCTCGATGCTGAGCGTCGCGGCCGAGGCGAACAGCTGCGCGCACAGCCGGCACAGCTGAGTCCAATACGATTCGCCCCACGCCGCCAGCACGGCGAGCAGGCCGCAGACCACCAGGAAGGTGTTGAAGTCGAGGCTCTTGGCCACCTGGCCCTTCTTCTTCGCCTCTTCCAGCTTGAAGGGGGTCGCCTGTTCCGAGCGGTTCTGTTCCTGTTCGGCCATGACTCAACGCCCCACCGCGAGCCCGTGCCAGTAGTCGAAGCTTGTGCCGAACAATTCGGCAAGAAGGCCACCGGCGAAGCGGATCGACATCGCCAGCCCGATCAAACCCAGAAAGATCTTGATGGCGAAGCCCAGCACGAAAACGTTGAGTTGCGGCATGCTGCGCGCGAACACCGCCATCGCCAGATCCGACAGCAGGAACATGAACATGACCGGGCCGGCGATGGCCAGCGCGAATGTGAAAGTAACGGCGGACTGACGCAGGAACGCGCCCCAGTCGAACTGCGCCAGCGCTGCACCCGGCGGCGCGGATTGCAGCGACAGCGCCAGTGCCTTGACGAGTATGAGGTGCCCGTCCATCGACAGGAATACCGCGATGGCGAGCATGCCGATGACCGTGCCAAGCAGCGGCGACATGATCTGCGTCGCCGGGTTGAGCACGCCCGCGGCGCCAAAACCGATCTGCACGTCAAGCGCACGGCCCGCCACCTGCGTTGCGCCGTAAGCGGCGATGAATCCGAAGGCGAACGCGAGCCCGAGGAACGCCTCGCCGAACATCGCAACGACGAGGAAAGATAGCGAAGCCGCAGCAAGCGGCGGCACGGGCAGGGCCGATACCATGAATGCGCTCAACGCCAGCGTGAACAGCACACGCGCCGGCGCTGGAATCTGCGTCGGTCCGAGTACCGGCGCGAACGCGGTCGCCGCCGCAATTCGTACGGACACCAGCAGCGTGGCAATGAGCCACCCCATGTCGACTCGCAGTGACACTGGGGCTAGAAGTACGTGGGAATGTTGCCGATCACGCTGGATGCGTAGTGCACCAGCGTGCTCATCATCCAGCCGCCCATGACCAGCAGCACTGCTGCGGCCGCGATCAGCTTCGGCACGAACGACAAGGAAGATTCCTGAATCTGTGTAACGACTTGCAAGATGCTGACGAGCAGACCGACGAGCATCGAAACGCCGATGACAGGTGCACACAGCTTCACGGCTGTCCACAACATGTCAGACGTCAAAGTCAGAGCGAGATCGCCGCTCAGATCACCCATGGCATGCTCCCTTACTATCCGTATGCCCTTTGCTTTTTATCCACCCGCTCGAAGTCCATTGCCTGGACTCTCAACTCGCCGTTGCGAGCGTGGATACTTTATGTCTCGAAAATAGACTTCTCGACGTTGCACGGTCAAGCAGCACGCGCAAATTCAGTTTTTCCCGTATACAGCCACGCGCGAGAAAATGTCTGAATAGCGCTCATTTGTCATGGGCTTGTAATTTTCCAACGCCGAATCGCACCATCGAGCAATCCGCGGCGAGCGCGCCCTCGCATCCGCGTCGCTCACGACTCGCGCGCAATTCGCGAGCGCAACGGCGACGCAGCGCGGGCTAATCGCACTCAATGCTGTTGTCCGCCACGAGCGCAGCCGTACGCTGTTGTGTAACTCATCGCGTGCCTCAAGTAGTGACAAGACCCTTGCCGCAACAGATACTGTCCTGATATCAAAATAAGACGGCGCAGCTCAGGCACGCGTTCCGCAGCGATCAACTACGGCCAGATACTTGCCGAGTGCGGCTATTCAAGAAGTGAGACCTTACGCGCGCAACTGGGTGCGTGGATCAATCTCTGGAAATTGACACAGCCGGCGGTTATCGTCGCCGATCATGCACCGACAGCGTTGCTGGCGGCGCGCGTGCTCGGCATTCCGGTGATACTGCTCGGCACGGGGTTCACGATTCCGCCGGACCTCGATCCGCTGCCTTCGCGGCCGTGGGAGAGGATATCGGCGCAGGCACTGCGCGACTCTGACGACGCAATTCTTGCCAACATCAACAACGCATTGCCTACCTGCGAACCGGCATTCCCGGACTCGAGGCGCTACTGAGCGCACTGAAGCAGTGCGGCGCCGAAGTGATCTGCGTAATACCAGATGCGCCCTTGTCGTTCGTGGAACGACTGACGACTACCGATTTTCAAGTCCTCACGCAACCGGTCGATCTATCCGCCGCGCTATCGCAAGCAACCGTCGCCGTCGGCTACGGAGGCGCCGGACTGACGGCTGCTTCGCTGGCGGCGGGCGTGCCGCTACTGCTTGTGCCGCAGGTCGTCGAGCAAAAGCTCGGTGCGCGACGCGTCACTGCACTCGGGGCCGGGATTCTGATCGACGAGCGCCGATCGACTGAGAACTTCGCCCATGCGCTGGCGCGCCTCATCGCGGAGCCGAGCTATGCGAATGCCGCGCGGGCAATTGCGAGAAAGTATTCTGGTTTTGATTCGGCGGCGGCGCAGAGGATCGAGGCAATGATAGGCCCTGACACCGGTCAAGCCCGCTGCGGGTAGATTCCCTGTTTGGCGTTTCCCGCAAGATGCACGATGCCGATGACGTCTCCGGACTCGATCGGCTCGCACCATCGGTTGCGCGCCGGATCGAACCTGGGAGGTGCAAGATGGCACAGCCAGTTGCAAGTTGCCGGCAGGGAGTCGACCGGCAAGCATGCGCTCCAGAGCGCCTGGTTCAATGCAGTCTGATCGCAACACAGCCAGCCGTTGGTTCTCTCGATCCCTTCGCGAAAGAATTTGGCCCACAGTTGCCAATGTGGAGCGTCGCCGCGAAGAGCGAACACGCCAGCGTTGAAGTACGCCTCCTGGGGCAGTCCGGGCCTGGATTCGAGGAAATATGCCTTATCGCGGCCCGCCTGCCAGTTAAGAATGCCGCGCGTGTGCTGATAACAGCGGTGGGAGTGAGCAACGGCTGCGAGTGGGCCCTGGAAGGCGCTGCTGAAATACCGGTCGAGCGCGAAGGGCTCCTGTACCCAGGCATCGGCATCGATCCATAGGTAGACTTCGTAGCCGGGGAAATAGTCCGGCAGGAACGGCCGCACCGTGAGCGCCCGCAGATGAGGTTGCTGCGCGCGAAGCTTCGCCTGCAGCGGCAGATCCCACGCAGGTTCGACGATATGCTCCGCCCAATGCGTCACCCACTTCCTCGTTTCGGCAGATACGCCGAGGTCGAGGAAAGCGAGATCGGTGAAAGGTCGTGGCTGCCAGTGCAGCAACGAGCAGATCAGCCGCCGCAGCAGCGGCGTGAACGCCTCATCGGCTGCAGTGACCACCAGGGTACGCATGCTCATCGTCTGCAATCTATCGCTAAGCACCTAAGCACTGGACACCCACCGATTCTGGGTAGAAGCAGATGATGGCGAGGCGGTCAGTTGCTCTCAAACCGCTCAAAGTCGCGACGGCAACAGCTTCGATTGCATTCGTCGCTGATCCGCCAGACGCACGCAACAATGCGAGTGCCATCACCCTGCGTACAAGCGTTCTGACTTCTGCAGACCTCGAACCCATTACTGTCCAAGCGTCTTGGCGTGCAATCGCAAATTATCCAGTCTACACATGGCGCGGCCGAAGACACTTCCGGCCGGCCACATCGAAGCGGCCCAGGCATCGGCATCGACGTTCAATCGCCGCATGATCGGCGGCAGTCGTCCATCAATGAAGCCGCGCTTGTCCGACCGAATCAGGCAACGACGCGTTCGCCGCCAGGATGCCGAGAGCGGCATAGCGCGCTCGTTCCCGCATGACGCTGGAGCAGATCATCGATCAAGCCTGTGCGACCTTTGGCGTGACCACCGCGGATCTCCAATCTTCTCGTCGCTCTCAATCACTGGTCAGGGCTCGGGCCTGGGTCGCCCATCAGGCAGAGCGCGTCACCTCAACCGCGACGAATCCAGCCTGCGGCACGGTATGAAACAACACTTCCATTATCCCTGAGGTTCTCCCGGTTTCCCGGCCCGGCACCTGGGGGCACGCACAGCCTGCGGCACGGTATGAAACAACGCTTCCACTATCCCTAAAGTTCTCCCGGTTTCCCGGCCCGGCACCTTGACGGTCCATCAATGAAGCCGCGCTTGTCCAACCGAATCAGGCAACGACGCGTTCGCCGCCAGGATGCCGGGAGCGGCATGGCGCCCTCGTTCCCGCATGACGCTGGAGCAGATCATCGATCAAGCCTGTGCGACCTTTGGCGTGACCACCGAAGATCTCCAATCTTCTCGTCGCTCTCAGTCACTGGTCAGGGCTCGGGCCTGGGTCGCCCATCAGGCAGTCAGTCTCCGAGTTACTTCGGTCGCCGCTGTAGCGCGTCACCTCAACCGCGACGAATCCAGCCTGCGGCACGGTATGAAACAACACTTCCATTATCCCTGAGGTTCTCCCGGTTTCCCGGCCCGGCACCTGGGGGCACGCACGGCACCTTGGGTGCAACCGAGTAGGCATGCCGAATAGCGTGCTCCACCGCTCAACCACCTCCTGGTGTGTCCAGCTTCTTGCCCGCATCCGATCCACATGCAGCACCAGGTGATAGTGATTCGACATGACCGCGTAGGCACAGATGTCAATTGCGAACACAGACGCCAACCGATCCACCACCCACACCTTGCGATGCGAATAGTCTCGGCCTGCGTACTCATCAAACCCCCACAGCCAAGCGCGACGCACGCAGCGTGCCACGCAGTGGTAGTAAGGGGTGTCTTGCAAAGACACCAATGATTTGCGGGCGTAGGTCACGTGCGTTGTCACAGGCTAAGAGCTGAGTGACAAGCCTACGCGTGAGAACGCTATCCAGGGCAGATAATTGCCGCGTTTGGCGAGAAATCGATGGGTGTCCGAGTCGGCCGGAGTCGGCCAGCCGCGCGATCAAAATCAGTATAGCTGCTTCCGTTCTTCGCGGAAGTCTGGCAGTCGTGTGACCAAGAACACTTTCAATAGGGGTCCGTCGATTTCGATGCTGACAGTTTTGCCACTTACTTCACGTGCCGACACCTTAGACTTCAACGGTACCTGTACTTCATGTACCTGCCCATCAGCCTCCGTAGTCCACTTCACGTCAATCAACTCGGGGATGGACATGATCTTAATCACACCACCCCCGCCTAAGCCAAGACTCTTGATCGGTCGTGGTCCTAGCTCTCCATACGTGTAAACAACGTCAGTCACCGAAGATTTCCCAACGTTTATGATCTGAATCGAATGATCAACGCGACTATCCATAGCAACACACCCCACAACCGGGAGCATCAGCAACCACAGGCTTACGATCCAGCGCGGCGAATACAATATCGAGGCTAGTTTCATGATGGATTCTCGGCATGTTAAGGATTCCGACGATGTTCGATACTGCGCATTGTATTCGGATCGATCTGATCGAGCACCCTATCAAGCCAGCCACGCGAATCGTGAATTTGGAACTGATTCGGATTGGGCTGGTAAGTCTGCGGCATCGGCGCAACCGGGATGCCCACTCGTTCCAGGTAGCGGTAGGCCAGATTCAAGTTGAAGTCACCCAACCCATGTCGGTCATAGCTGCCACCAATATCAGAATGCGCACCCGGCAAAGTCAATTCCAGAATGCGCGGATCAGTCGGATCTTTTGTATCTACCGCACTGACCAAGGGGAAGAACCGACGATGCTCATCCTGCGCTGTTAGATGCAGTACGTTTTCTGCCTGTGAGGGAATGGACAAATCATAGAGGCTGCCAAAGCCAGTCGACACTGTATCAAATAGCACCATCGCGCCGATGCGTGCTTTACCTGGTTCAGCTAAATAGCGATCAAAGGTCACCTGCGTTTCACCGGCATCATTGAGAGATTCGCGACGCGTGCTGAGATCGGGGATGCCTTGCTCCTCCAGATAATTGGCGAACATGCGCGCTTCGGTTGCACCACGACTAAAGCCACTGCTACCAAAGACGAGCTGCGCGTCAGGGTCGTTTTCATAGAACCTATTAGCTGCGTTAACAATATCACCATACGCCTGAAAAACACGATTGCTGATACCTGCACCGGTGGCACCGCCAAAGAGTTTGGTTTCGGGTGATGTGCCTACGCCTTCATAGTAACGAGAGAAAACATTGTTGTTGCCAGAATTTTCTGCAAACCCCTCGAGCGTTGCAGGATTGGTATCAATTGGCATCACACTCCGATCGTTCCAAGTTCCATCAAAGAATGACATCAACAGATACTGGTGAGGATCATTGGCGTTGAATGCCTGTGTTACTGGATGCATGCTTACGGCCTGATCAGCGGCCGACAACAACGAGAAATCAGCGGATGTGAGATTACCCGGATTAGTCGGGGCAAAAGGTGGCAATGGATCGGTAAGCCAGTTGAATGCCGCAGCGCGCGCATCATCACCACTGAGATTCGATCCCGAGCGGATCGTGTCCTCCGGATTCATATCAAGGGTCGGCATCGCTGTGCTCAGCAGCTCTGCCTCGTTCCTTGCCCGAGTTTCCGCAATGCCCTGTTTAATATCTGAGTCGCTCGGTGTCATCCTATCCACGATGGAGTTCCCGATCGCATTGCCAAACACATCCGCCAGCACCGCATCCGTCTCCATCCGACCGCCCATCGACCGACGCACCAGCGCGCTTGCCACGCCTGCCGCAGCGCCCGCGCCAACTCGTGCCCAATCACCGTACGGCGTCCCACTGATCCCCTCACCGACGCGCTGGCTTACTTCACCCGCCACCGCCGAGCTCAGCCCTGAGATCGCAACTTCCTTCCAGCTGAAGCTCTTCTGCAATCCGAGCGCGATGTTCACGCCCTGGCTGACGGAACTGTTCACTGCACCCTGCAGCATCATTTGTCCGAATGATGGATTGTTTCCAAACAGGGCGCCGAGATCAGTCCCACCCAGAATGCCGCCGGTTATGCCGGCGGAGGCGACGGCCTTCCAGCTGAAGCTGTCCTGCGCGCCAATGGCGATTGCCACGCCTTGGCTAGCCGCACTACCCGCGGCAGCGCCAACTGAGGCAGCTACAACAGCTTGCGCTGTCGTGAGCCCTGCAAGCGAAGTTGAGCCGGAGAAGGCATATGCTGTAGCGCCTGCAGTGAGCCACGTAACCACAATCGCAACGACGATGATGAGGATCTGGCCGATGACACCGCAGCCTTTTTTCTGAGGCCTGGGCGGCGGCGGCATGGGCTGCGTCGGCGTTGTGTCACCGAGCGCATCGCTGATGTCGAATGGCTTGTAACTGGATGAGGTATTCGAAAGTGACAGCACTTCGTTCGGGATGCGCAGCGACCAGCCCACCTGATCCACCAGCTCCGCGTCGGGGCCGACCTGAAGTCCATTCGCATCGGCGATGACGTACCACAACGAGCCGTCGCCGAAGATGCGCGCCGCAATGGCCCGCAGCGTATCGCCCGCCTGAACCGTCACTTGCGAAGGCGTGTTCGTGGGGTAGTGATCGGAAACGGGTTCGTAGTTGACGTCGAAATTGGCCGAGAAGGTGACGCCTTCACTTTGCAGCAGCCCGAACGTGCCGATGAGCTTGCCGTCCCAGTAACGATAGAACTGCGAGGAGATGAAGCTGCCTGGACCCTCGTGCTCCAGCAGGCTCGAGAACACGGCCGCGCTGTTGATCGGATTGTAGGTATAAGGGCCCGCGACGGCCGAGACGACCTGACCGGCCGCATTGGTCGCGAATATACGATTGTCCTGCGCGCCGCCCGTAGCCTTGTCGTCACGGAACGCAATCAGCTCGCCGTTCACGTTGTACTGCCGTGTCGTCGAGCCCGGCAGCGGCGTGCCATTGCGGCCGCCGCCCACACTCTGTGCGTGATGCTTCACTTCGTCGTAGCTGTCGCTCAATCGATATTCGAACGTATGCGTCGTGTTGTAGGCCAACTGGCCGGTATTGGTGTTGTAGACATAGACGACATAGCCGCGCAGCACGCCAGCGGCGTCGAACCCCGAACTCCAGCCCGACGGCCACTCGCCATAACCGACAGAGCCGTCGGGCAATATCACTTCCCAGGTGTAGCCGTGCGTATAGGCCGCATCGCCATAGGCCGCAACCGATTCAAGGCGATCATAGGCATTGGTATTGCCGTTGAAGAGATACGTGCGCTGCTCGAGCAACCGGCCATTGTCGTCGTAGCGCAATTGCCCCGTGCGCAGTTCCAGGTTGCCGTTGCTGACCGTTTGAGTTTGTTCCACGGTCAGCCGGCCCGCGCGGTCGTTGGTTCGGGTGCCCGTTTCCACTGAGCTGGTGGCGGCGAAGATCACCTCGCCGTTGTAGGTCTGACGGAAATCCCGCTCGCGTAACGTATCGATCAGCAGGCCGCGGCCGTCGTAGAAATAGTATTCGTGGTTGTAGCCGGCGACTTCAGAATAGGTCGAACCGCTGCTCACCCCTCCGTTAATGACATCTTCGAACGTCCACTGCTCCCATTGAAGGCGCTTGCCGTACGTGCGCATGCCCACTCGCTCGCCGCGCGAGTTGTATTCGAGCTCGACGCCCTGCGTGGTATTGATCGTGACCTCCGGTATCGGCCCGGTCGTGCGCGCACCCTGGCTGACCGTGACCCGATTCATGGCGTCGTACACATACCAGAGGTCTTGCGTTCGCCACGCGCCGAAGTTGTCGCGATACGTAGCGGCGATGTGGGTTCGATTGCCGTTCGCGTCGTACCAGTACTGCACCGAGTCCCGCAGATCCGTCACGGTGCGCAGCCGGTTCAGCTCGTCGTAGGTGACGGTCGCATCCTGGTGCGTTGTGCCGTCGATGACCAGGCGCTCGCGGATGCGCCGGCCATAGGCGTCGTAGCTGTACTCGGTGTCTCGCGTGCTGGCAAACAGCAGGCCGTGCGCGGCGCCTCGATCGATAAGGCCGGCCAGGTGGCCGGCTTCGTCATAGCGATAGTTGATGTTCTGGCCAAACGCGCTTGTCTCCCACAACAGCTGGCCGGCCTGGTTGTACTGGTAAGTAATGACATCGCCGACATCGCCATACAGGTCGGAGCTGTAGTCGTACGGTGTTCCGGTGTTCGACAGCTCCGAGTGATTTAACAGCCGGCCGAAATGATCGTACTGCCAGGTCATGGTCGAGCCGTTGCCGTCGATCTCACGAATCTTGTTGCCGTCGACGTCGTATTCGTAGCGAGTTTCGAATCTCAGCTCATACATGCCGAGGTCGGTCGTGGGCAGCGAGACGATGCCGCGTGGCTGGCGTGTCCGAATCAGGTTTCCCTGCCAGTCGTACCAACTGCGAGTAGTTTCCTCGGTGGCGTTGTCGGCCATGAATTCGCCGGAGGTCTCCCAGATCCGCCGCCCGGCTTCGTCGTAGCCGTATCGATAGGTGACGAAGTCGGTGCGCGTCGGATCGACGCCCGGGAAATAGTTGGTGGCATAGTTGTCGAAGGCCAGATTGCTGATCTCCTGCGCCATGGCAACGAGCTGGCCTAGCCCGTCATAGCGCATGCGCGTTTCGTAGCCGCGCTCGTCACGGACCAGGATCTGCTCGCCGAAGCCGTTGTAAAAGAAATTCTTGCGCGAGGATTCGCCGCTCTGCTGAAACGCGGCTTCATCCGCATTGATTTCGCGCAGCTTCTGATTCGCCTCGTTGTATTCGATGCGATTGACGTTGCCGCGCGCATCCTGGACCGCAATCAGGCGCCCGGACTGGTCGTAGCGGTTGTAGGCGATAGGGGTGCGGCGCGGCACCACGGTGAGCTGGCCTTGGCCGTCCGCTTCATAGCCGATCTGTCCGCTTCGGGTATCCAGTACTTCCACCTCTGGCTGCAGGACCGCAATCACCTGGCCGAACTGGTTGTAGCGGTATTGCGTGTTGTTGCCGGCCGAATCGGTGACGCTGACAGCACTACCCCAGCGGTCGAGCTGCTGGCGCCGCGTCGGCGTCACATAGGTCGCAGGGTTGCCCGCAACTACCGCGTATCCTGGCTCACGCTGCTCGACGACCCGGCCGGCCCGGTCGAAGACCGCTTCGGTGCGTATGACCGGCGCTTGCGAAGACAACGCCTGCTGCAACGATGCAAACTGCTCGAGATCGGTCGTCTGGCTCCTGATCTCCGCAGTGACATTGCCCGCCAGGTCATGCAGATGGAGCTTGTCGACGCCGTCGCCGCTGTTCGTGTTCCAGACGCGGCCGGCATTGTCGTACTTGAAGTATTCCTCTGCCGACATGCCCAGTACGCGCTTTCTGATGATTTCGCCGAAGGCGTTGTATTCCGCCTCGGCGGTGCGCGTCTGCGTGGCGCTCTGCGGTTCGACCACGCGGATCTGCCGTCCCAGGGCGTCGTAGTAGTACAGAGTCGAGATCACTTCCGTCAGGGCGCTCCCTGAAACCGGATCGACATTGCTGACGTTCTGCCATTCACGGGCAACGTCGCCACGCACGTTGTAGGCCGCAAAGCGCTGAGCACCTAAAGCGTTCTGCGTGCGAACTGCGCGACCATAGGTGTCCAGCAGGAATAACGTCGTGCGATCGTCGGCACTTGCGGCGACAGCGGGCGGATTGGTTCCGGATATGGCGCCGGCGTCCGCCGCGTATTGCACCTGCCGGACCAGATTGCCGTAGACGTCGCGATCGAGTTGCGTGTACGGCGTATGCGTGCTGTCGCCTAGCAAACGACGAGGCTGGGCGATGCCGATGATGCGGCCAAGCTTGTCATAGAACGTCAGCGTCGAAACGCCGTTGACGATAGTGCGCGTCTGGTTGCCGAGGACGTCGTACTCGTAGCTCGTGCTCGAAAAGCCCCGCCGGTATTCGGACCCGTTCCAGTACTGTAGGTCCGTCAACGATTCCCCGGTGAGGCGATTCAACCGATCGTATCCGTAGCTCCGCACGCGATCATAGCCCTGCGCCGGAGGCAATGACGTACCTGGCATCGAGCCGCTGGGGGCCGAGGACAATGTCGCGTTAGGCACGGTGAACGGATCGGTCGGTTCAGCGGCCAGGGCCGTCGCGAACTCCTTTTTCGATGTCAGGTTGCTGCTCGTATCGTACTCATAGCGAGTGAGGTAGCGCAGCGGATCGACCTCGGCCGTCAGGTTGCCGCGCCTGTCGTAGTATCGATAGGTATGCGCCCACGCGCCCGGCGCGGCATCCGGATTCGGATTTGCGGTGTCGATGCCTTGCCCATTGACGAGTCGCGACTCGCGGATGACCTGGCCGAAAGCGTCGTACTTGAAATACGTGACGGGCGAGGCCGAATAGGCGACGCCGCCGCTGATCGGCTGCGAATCGAAAACTTCCACCTGCGGCTGCCTGACATACACAGCGCGGTCAAGGCGATCGTAGGCTGTGACGAGGGTGCGATTGCGGTCATCGCTGTTCAGCGCGGAAACGGACGCGGCTAGCGGGGCGGCATCCAGCCGGTTGCTCGCGAACGCAGGCGTCGTGATGGTCTGCGCGTAGCGGGTAAGTTCCGTCACATTGCCGAACGCATCGTACTTGCGCGCCGTGACGTAGTGACGCGGCGTCGAGTCGCCGCTGATGTCCGTATCCAGCTCGTGCGTGACCCGGCCCAGCTGGTCGTATGCCTTGTAGCTGTAGCGGCCGGCAACATCGCGATTGCGCGAGGCATTGCCGAATACGTCGTACGCGACTTCCGAATACAGATCGGTCCTGAGTTCCGTCGTGCCGGTCTGATAGTTATAGACCTGCGTCTCCGGGAACAGGGTGCGCTCCTGTCTGCCGAGGCGATCGTAGTCATAGCGTGTCAGCCGCGATTGACTTGCATCCTCGTTGCCGCCGACCACGATGATTCCCTCGCGCCGCGACTTGACGTTGCCGAGTTCGTCGTACGTTATCTGTGTCCTGAGATGAACATTCTGCGACGTTTGAGAAGCCAACCCACCGTTGCCGTCGACAGCCACGGTGGCGACGTCGATCTCCGGGCCCGTTTCGCTGATCAGCCGATGGTTGGCGTCATAGTCATAGACCCAGACATTGCCGGCCTTGTTCTGGAACGTGCGCTTGTTGCCTACCTCGTCGTAGGTGTAATGATCGAAGTTGCCATTGAAGTCGATGACGTCCGTAACGCGGCCCGCAACGTCGCGGACGGTCGTCGTCTGTCGATCGGTAATACCGCTGCTGGGATAGGCCGCAACCACCTGTGCATAGGAGTTGGCCGCCGTCATGGTCGAGACGAAGTGATGCAGGATTTCCTTTTCAGTGCGCGCCGCGTCGTCCAAACGGATCTCGTGCATGTAACCTTCGGCGTCGCGTGTGAAGCGCAGTCGGTCGAGTCCGTCGTACCAATACAGGGTGGTGCGATCCACAGCGGCATTCGCGCCGCCTCCGTCAACCCAAGCGGTGAGCGTCGCAAGATCGTATGAACCCGATTGCGCGCCAATCCGGTTGGCGTATCGCGTCGTCGAGGTGACGTTTCCATGGCCGTCGTACGCCGAGCGAACGACGGAGTAATCCCCGTTGACCCTGAAGAGGGCCTGGCCACGAACGTCATAAGCAGTCCAGCCGACACGATCGGCTGCGGCGACTTGCTGCAGGTTGGCGCCGACAGTGGCCAGCGCACCCTCGATCGCGGCAATACTGGAATAGGTCGCCTGAGCTACCTGCGCCGAGAAGATTCGCTCACGCGTGAGGTTTCCATTGACGTCAAAGGTGCGCTGCGTGACGCCTCCCAACGGGTCGATCGTATAGACACCGCGTCCGTCACGGTCGTAAACCGTTTGGGTGAAGCGATCGCGCGCCGGGTCCGCTGGTACGGACACAGTACTGATCACCTCACCGAAGCCGCCGGTGCTGACGGCTGTCGCGTAGCGCTTCACACCGACGACGCGGCCTTCCGCGTCATACGTATTCTCGGTGACTCCGCCCAACGCATCCACGGAGAACCGCAGATTGTTTGCTGCGTCGTAGACGTACCAGGTGGGGGCCGTGTTGCCATCGATCTTGCGGCTGAGATTGCCGTTGGCGTCGTAGCTGTAGAGCGTCGTGCTGGTTCTGGTGACGGTGGCGCCCGAGCGCTCGAGCTCGACGACTTCCTTGATCCTGCGACCGAGCACGTCGTACTCATACCGCGTACGAGCGAGCTTGGCGGGATCCACGCCTTCGGTCACCGTGATGACATTACCCGCCAGGTTGTATTCGTAGCTGGTGCGAAGATTCAGTCCATCCGGATCGATTACGACCAGCGTGACCCTGCTGTCGGCGTCATACGTCGTGTCGGTGATGCGGCCGTTGGGCTCGGACACGCGCGTGACACGTCCTTGGCCATCGTAGGTGTAGGTAGTCGTCAGCGGCGTGCCGGTGGTGTCGACAATGCGCGTGAGCACACGATTGGCCGCGTCATAGCCGATTGAGGTCAACACACCACGAGCATTCACCTGAAGGAGCTCGCGCCCGGCCCGATCGTACTGATGACTCTCGAGCGCGCCGAGATTGTCGACGACCGTTTCCAGGTCGCCATTTGCCGTGTACGTGTAAGTTTTTGTGTTGCCGGCTGCGGTAACCGACACCACCTGGCCGAGAAGGCTGTAGGTCGTCCTCACCACGACCTGTTCGGGCGTGGTGAGCGTTGTGGTGCGCAGGGCGTCGTCGTAGACGTACTGCGTGACGTTCGACAGACCATCACTCGTCGTCAAGGTACGCGAGAACGCGTCGTAGCTCGTCGTGCGGCGGCTGTTGACCGCATCGACAGTCGCAATCTGCCGCCCCAACCTATCGTACTCATAGTGAGTCGAGTGGGAGCGCGCGTCGGTTACGGTGATTGCACGGCCGAACGCATCGTACTCGGCCGAAACCGTCGTGTTGAATCCGTTTGGATCCGAACGGGTGACTTCCAACAAGCCACGGGTGTTATAAGAAAACTCCTGGCGCAGTGAGCGCGTGCCGTCGATCTTGTCGAGCCGTTCACGCTCTTCACCGAATGCGTTGTATGCGTGCGTGACGATCGCGCCCATCGCGGTCTCGCTGGACGCCACCTGTCCCGTCTGCGTATAGGTGAAGGTCGTCTTGGCGTCCTTCGACGTATCGGTCGCCGCGATCAGTCGATCGGTCAGCGTGCTGTTGACGGCGCCGCCGCTCAGACCGGATACGGAGATCCTGTTGGTGTAGGCGATCTGCTGGGAAAGCTGCCCGAGGCCGTTATAGATCGCTTCGATGACTTCGCCCAGCGCATTGACCGCATGCGTGAGGCGGCCGTCCGGATCATAGAAGAAGAGCGTCGTGTGGCCATTCTGATCGGTCGACGAAATGCGGCGTCCGACCGAATCGTAGACATGGCGCACGCCGTATTGCGTCCAGACCAGGTCGATCTGCGCCTGGCTCATGCCCGAGGTGATCTTGGTAACACCTTCCGCTGTCAGCTCCGCAACGATGCGGCCGCGGCTGTCATAGCGCATATAGAACGAGCGCTGATCCAGCGTACCGACAGCCACTGTCGTGGCGATGATCTGACCCACACTGTTGTAGGTGTGCGAGGTCACCATGCCGCGATGGTCCGTTTCGCTGGTCAGATTGTTCGCCCCATCGTACTGATAGGTAGTGCTGTGGTTAACCCCTGCGCTGGGACGAATGCTGCCGAGAGATTCACTCCCGCTGTAGTTCACCGCAGTGGCGTAGCGGGTAACGTTGGAAACATTTCCGGCGTTGTCGTAGACGGTTTCGCTCAGATACTTTTCGGCGTCGACGACACCGACTCGGCGACCTTCGCCGTCATACAGGAAATAGCTGACGACATCGTTCGCGCTGGCGGCGGGGCTGAGTTGCGCCAATGTGCCGGTCGCACGAAATTGGACCGGTGTCGGATTGGCGTAACCCGTCTGCCTGATAAGGTGACCTGCGCCGTCGTAGGTATACGCGACGAGATAGCCGCCCGCGTCGAGCGTAGCCGTCAATGCGCCATCGCCGCTATAGAAGTTGCGAGTGCTGCGATCCGCCGTGCTTGTCGTTGCTCCTCCACTACCACCATACGTCAGCGACAACGGGACTGTGAGATGCAGACCGGTGGTCAGGGTCGGATTGCCGGCGGCCGATTGCAGCTGTGCGACGGCGTTTGGATCGGTGGTGCCGTAGATGTCGTCTGTGATGTCCTCCCAGTCCTGTCCCGACTGCACCACGTAGTATTGCGGCACCGTCATCAACACGTTCAGCGTCGCAGGAAGACCGGTGAACTGCGCACCCGGGGTCAACGCCGGATTGCCCATCGCAGCTTGCAAAGCAGCGCCAGCCGCGGCGCTGTTGATTCCGTAAAGCGTAGCGGCGACCGATTGCCACGTCGCTGCCGCAGGCACCGTGTAGTAAGGAGGTGCACCCAGGATCAATGCTGCGGCGTTCGCGCCTTTCCACTGGTCGATCAACAGCGAACCCGGGCTCGGGTTCCACATGCCGACGCCAGGCGCGCCATTGGTGTAGGTGCTGTCGATCGCTGAGCCCAGGATCGAGCCATTCCTGATCAATCGCAGCGTCGAGCCGATGGCCGAGAAATTAAGCACATCGCCTGGCGAGAACGACGCGGATCCCGCGGCAAGTTCGGTCTCTGTGCCATTGTCCAGGCGCAGGATGCGCCAGCCGTTCATGCCCGCCTGGCCGATGTAACCATCGGCGCTCCCGGAGGTGTCGTACTGCGTTGCCCGCACGATGATATTGAGGGCGCCCGTTCCGAGGCCGCTCACATACTGAACTTGTGAAGACTGATCCGCGGCGAACGTCGTTCCGGTGTAGATTGCCTCGCTGTAGTTGTTCGTGGGCGCATGCAGCTGGGTGCCTGAGATCAACAGGTCAGTGGAACTAAGTGCACTGTTCACCCAGTTCGATCCAAGCAGTCCATCAGCACGATCGAAATTGTCCTGAGCGACGGGCACCTCGCCGCTGGCCCAATCGTCGACGATCAGGGAGCCGGGATTCCACATGCCGATGCCGGTCTGGCCCGTTGAGTACGTGGAGTCGACAACTGTGCCCAGGACATCGTTGCCTTGCTTGAAAGTAAGTACGTTGCCGCTCGCGGAGAAATTGAGCGTATCGCCAGGCGTGAAAGTGGCCGCGCCAGCGGCCAATTCCGTCTCGACACCGTTGTCGAGGCGGATGATGCGCCACCCGTTCATGCCCGCCTGGCCGATGTAACCATCGGCGGTGGCGCTTGCGTCGTATTGCTGTGCCCGGACGATGAGATTGATGGCGCCGGTGCCGAGATCACTGACATATGTGATCTGCGAGTACTGGTTGCCCGCGTATTGGGCTCCCGTATAATGCGCCTCGCTGTAGTTTCCCGTCGGGGCAAGCAATTGATGATTGCTGATTGCCAGCGGCGTCATGCTGACCGGCGCAGTCAGCCAATTGGCACCGAGCGAGCCATCGGCACGATCAAAGTTGTCCTGAGCGAGGGGCACCTCGGCGTTGGCCCAGTCGTCGACGATCAGAATTCCCCCGCCGACAGTAAAACGGGATTGATAGATGGAATTCGCCGTGCCGTCCGATTGCTGCCACAGCGCGGTGACGTTGCCGAGATCGTCGATCGCTACGGCGGTCTGAGTCCCGGCGGTCGCCGCGTTATCCAGCAACTGCGGGGAACTCCAGCCGGAGCCGTTCCAGCGAGAGGCATAAACATCGTTGACGCTGCCATTGCTCTGCAGCCAGGTGACTACGGCGTTATCGCCGGTAATGGCTGTCGCCACGCTTCCCACGGTGCCCGCGACGGCGGACGCGGAGCTTTCCAGCAGGAACGGTGCGCTCCAGCTATCGGTGGACGCCGTATAGAGGACGGCATGAACTGAATTCGCGGTGCCATCGCTCTGCACCCAGGAAATGACCGCGTTGCCACTAGCCGGATCCAGCGCCATCGAAGTCGCCGCGATCGCAGTCGACAGAGTATCGAGAACGATCTCCGGGCCGAAGTCATCGATATCCGCGTAGTAGCGCTGCACGTACAGATCGGTACCGATACGCCAGGAGATGAAGCCGTTATTTGCCCCATCGGAGGCGACTATCGGATCGCCCCCGGCAGTGTTGTACTCTTCCCATAGAATCGCGCCGCTCCACGTGCCGGATGCCCAGTCCCGATTGTTGAGATAGATGCTGGCCGCCGTGCCGTTGCTCTGGGTCCAGCACACCGTGTAATTGCCGTCGAGGTCCATGGCAACACTGGTCTGCGTGACCGCATTCGAGCGGCTGTCCACAAGCTGGCGTGCGCTCCATGCCGAACCATCGAAATGCGCCGCGTAAACATCGTTCTGCGTGCCATTCGACTGCAACCACGTGACTACCGAGCGTGCCCCGCTGATCGCCACTCCAATGCTGCCGGCACCGCTTCCGACAGCCTGTGCGACTGATTCCAGCCCGGACGGAGCAGTCCAGGTGCCGGTCGACGCCGTATAGCGCGAGACGTACACGGAGGCCGCCGTGCCGTCGTTTTGCACCCACGCGACCACCGCATCACCAGTGGCGCGATCCACCGCCAGCTTCGGCGAGAGCACCGCAGTGCCCAGGTTATCCAGCGCAATCGGTGTCGTCGTCCAGGTGTTGGTGCTGCGCACGTAATGACGTGCGTACAGGTTCGAGCCTTCCGCCCAGATCGACACCGCGTTGCCGTTGGAGGCCACGGCCACCGATGGATCGCTGGCTGTGGTGCCCGAAGATTCATGTAACGCCGCCGTGCCCCAGGCACCCGAACCACCCGACGGCGTCGTCAACGCGCCGCTGTCCAACGAGTGCGGTGTCGTCTCTGTCGTCGACAATACCTCGGTGTTCGCGGACGCAGTCACCGGCCCGGATCCCGATCCCGAGCCTGGCATGTACGTCACAACCACATCGGAGGGCGTCAGCGAATTCACCGACGGATTGATGACAACAGGCGTCGCGTATTGCACGGTGCCCGTCAATCGCCCCGCTCCATCATAGAAATTCTGTGTCACCGCGCCGGACGCGTCGATCGCGAATACCAGCTGGCCAGCCCTGTCGTACACCGCTCGCGTGATGCGGTTAAGCGAAGCGTCGTAGCCAGGAGCAGAGGCCAGGGTCGCGATCAGGGTGGCGACCGATATCTCAGCGGGATTTCCCGAGCCGTCGACAAGCGTTGCGCGCGTAGCGGCGGTCAGGCGATTGAAATACGCCACGGTTTTGACGAGGTGGCTGGCGCCGTCGTAGACGAATTCCGTCAGCGTACCGTCGGCCTCGATAGTGGCGGACTTGCGCCCGGCGGCGTCGTACAACACGTGTTGGGTCTGACCCGCGGCGTCCGTCGTCAGACGGATTCGCCCCAGCGAATCGTAATCATAGGTCGTCGTCCCATAGGCTTGCGCCGAGTCGGACTGAGCAACACTGATCAGGCGCCCGTTGCGGTCATACAGATTTGTCGTCACCAACCCATTCGCAAGGGTGGTCGTGGATTGGCGGTGAGCGTCGTCATAGGTGTTGACAGTCGTGCTCACCACCCCGGCGCTGCGCCACTGGCTGGTGGTCAACAGTCGGCCGAGGCCGTCGTACGTGAAGTTGGTGACGTAGTCGGAGCCCCGCGCGTCGATGGTCTGAAGCAGATTGCCACGCTGGTCATAAACGAAATGGGTGACCGCGGCAGTGCTGGCGATTCCCGCACCGCTGCTGTTGGTCTGCTCATACGTCGTCGCCGTGCTGACATTTCCGCGGAAATCGTAGGCGTAATCAGTGCGTTCGAGCTGCGTCAGGTTCTGCGCGGCGACCCAGGTTTCCAGAGCAGCTGCGGAGAGCGACGTCGCAGGCGAGAGCGCGCTCACGTCGTAAGTTGCCACGGTGTATTTCAATACGGCAACGCGATTGCCCGCGGAGTCATAGCGATACTCAACGACGCGGCCATCCGCCGACACTGTGAAGCGCAGATGCTGCTCGCTGTCGTACGCAGATCGAGACGTCATCGCGCCCGACGGCTGCCCCGAGCTCCCGCCATCAGGATCTGCGACACTGAAAGTCGATTCCGTAACGAGTTGATTGGCGCCGTTGTAAGTGCGCGTGACGGTATGGCCCAGTGCGTCGCGCGACAGGATCAGGTTGCCGTTGGCGTCATATTCGAAATCGGTGCGCAGATTCGCGCCATCGGGGTCGGCGGCAATCGATGTGACGTTGCCGCTCGCGTCATACGTGAAGTTCTGCTTGAGACGTGCGCCGTTCACCGTTGGGCTGAGCATGGACAGCAACTGACCCTGGGTGTTCGTGATCAGCGTGCTGATCTGACCCGTTGGACCTTGAACATCAGTCTGCGTCGAGATTCCTGAACCGCTGTATGTGAGCGTAGTAATACGGCCAACGGGTGTCGCACTCAGCGACAAAGGAACCGTCAGATGCGCCCCTGGAGTCAACGCGGGATCGCCCAGCGCATTCTTCAGAGCCGTGACGACATTGGTGTCATTGGTGCCGTAAACAGCCTGAGCGATCGAACTCCACGTGTCCGACGCCGACACTGTGTAGTAAGGCGTCACGGCCACCATCACGGTGGTCGTGACAGAAAGCGTGCTGGGCAGATTGCGCAGGCGAATGCCGGCAATCAGCGGTGGGTTCGCGAGTGCGGCTTGCAGCGCGCTGGCTCCGGCCGATGTGCCGTACAGCGTTTGTGCGATCGACGCCCACGTTGCGCCGGCAGGGATCAGATACGAGCCGTCCGGATGATAGAACGAGTTGCCCAAAGCGATGTTGCCCTGCTCGTCCATCTGCATCTCGATGGCAGCCTGGCCGTTCGCGACGGGCGAGAGGGTCCATGCGCCATCGATGCGCTGCGCGACAAACGTGGTCGAGACGTTAGTACTGGAATTGTACGAAGACCAGGAGACAGCCAGGCGGCCGTTCCTCAGAGCCGTCATCGGGTAATCGAGGAAGCCTACGTTGGAGCCCGGCACGGCAATCGGCGCGCCCCACACATTCAGCGTGGGGTCAAAAATCCGCACATACACCGTGCCGCTGGCGATATAAGCCCACGCAGCCCTCCCGTCATGGTCGACCGAGAGGCCACCCAGGATTCCTTCGCTGTACGGCAGGGATTCCGGCGCGGTCCACACCCCCGTGGCAGCGTTGTAGCGCTGCGTTTGCAGAGTGGTCGAGGAATTAGTCGTCCAGAAAACCACGCCATTGCCATTGTCATCGATCTCGAAGTCGGCGATGACCGTTTCCCTGGGCGGCTGGTTATTGGTTCTGCTGCCGATGAGCTGCGGCGTGTTCCAGGTCGAGCTGCCCGCTGGAAGTTTGCTGAAAAAAACTTCGCCCGGCACGAAAGGACCCGAGGTGTCGGAATCCGTCACGACATACAACGCGAGAAGATCGCCGTTAGGTGCGATTCGGACGACGATGTTGTCTTCGCTGGCATTTGGTGATTGCGTCACGCCGAGTACCGCGGTACTCCACACGCCGCCATGGCGACGCATCACGGTCGTCGAGCGCGTGTGGAGTGGATAGGAATTCGCGCTAATAAATACATCCGCTTCATACGCCACCACCACTTCGCTGCCGCGGATCTGGGCCGTCAGCATGTAACGTAAGTAAAAGGTGTTGGGACTCGGAATGGAATGCAGCACCACCGCACTGCTCCACGTCTGAGTCGCGGCGTCATAAGTCGCTGCCGACACCCACGCCGTAGTGGAATTGACGTTGTTGGTTCCGTTGGAAGTCTGCCAGGCCGCGACGGCATTGCCGGCGTCGTCGACATCCAGCGCCAGTTCCCAGAGTTGAGAATCCGTGACGGTGTTGATCGTGATCGGCCCGGACCACGCTCCAGTCACCGCGCTGTAGTTGCGGACGAATATCCGAGGCTGACCATTGACATAGTCCTTGCCCAGCGCGATCGCGTTGCCGTTGGCGGCATAGCGAATCAGCGTGGGAATCGTAGGGTCGGTCGTCCAGCCCTGAGGCGTCACAGCCCCGGTGTTGAGATTGTGCTGGTTCGTCGTGCTCTGCGGCTCCGAGGTCGTCAACGCCGCCGTGTTGGCCGACAGAGTGACGGGTGCGCCGTCGTTCTCCGCATAAGTCTTGATGCGATAGACGCCATTCACGTTCTCGTACGTGAACGACACCGAAGTGCCGTCGGTCTGTGCAATCGACGCGATGCGCTTGCTGGAGCCGTCATACGCGTACGTCGTCACATACACGTTGTTGTCGCCGATCGAATTGTCACCCGGCGACAGATCGACCTTGACCTCAGTCAGGCGATTCTGGCCGTCATAAGTGTAGTGAGTCAGCGTCTGCGTTGTGCCGTCCGACTCGACCCGAACCTGCGCCAGGTTGTTGCCGGTGTAGTCGAACCAGGTGACCTGGCCCGAAGCATCCTGAATCCGGGTCAACAGTCCGTTGGTGTACTGATACGCGGCGGTGTTGCCATCGGCATCAAGCGAGGCCGTGATACGGCCGTCGATATCGTAGGTTTCGCTGGCCCGGGATGAGCCGTCGGTCCAGGTCCACTGCCCGGTGCTGCTGTCGCGGCTGAGCGTATCGTGTGCACCGTCCCCCTCGGTGCCGACGTACATCGCGCGTGCGCTGTCATAGGTGTACAGCACCTCGCGACCGTCGCCGAAGAGCTTCGCAACCACGCTGCCCGCCGCATTGGGCGTGCCCGACAGCATGTAGACCCGCTGGTGCACTCCCAAACGCCAGTTATCGGCGTTGTCATCGTTGAGCAGGCCCTGGGAGTTATAGGTGCGGATGAGCGCGAGATCCAACCCGAGCGCCTTCAGCACCTCATCCTGGCTCTGGATGACGAGATTGCCGGTGGCGCTGTTGACGAACACCCGGTCGTTGCCGCGCCCCACTCCCGCGTTGCCGGATGCGCCGGTTCCACCTAGCGCCGAGACCGAAGAACCGAACAACCCCAAACCCGCGCCACTGACTACCGCAACCATGTGCTGTCCCTATATGTGTTGGTAGATGCTGATGCAGTCCGCCACGCACGCGGCGAAGCATCAGCTACGAGTACCTACACACATCCAGGGATTGAAGGGTCGGTTTAGGGGGAGAAGAAGTTCACGTGCGGGTCGGTGCCGGACCGGGAAACCGGGATAACGCTGCAAACGACCCGAAACACACGCGTCCGTGCTCGACTCACATCGATATGATTCGGGTACAGTCACTCATCTCCGAGGGCAAGGATGCCACGACCACTACGGCTTCACGTTCCGGGTGCGATGTACCACGTCACGTTACGCGGCAACCATCGGCAGAACATTTTCTTCGCCGCGAAGGACCGCGAGATCCTCAGCGATCTCATGGCCGAAGTCAGCGCGCGGTTCGGTGCACGCCTACATGCCTATTGCTTCATGAGCAATCACATCCACGCATTGATTCAAGTGGCCAATGTGCCGCTGGGCAGGCTCATGCTGTGCATCGCCGGGCGATATGCACGCACGGTTCAGGCCACGCTGGGAACGACCGGACACCTGTTCGAGAAACGCTACTACCCGGTGCTCGTCGATGCGGATGAATATCTACTCGAGCTGTTGCGTTACATACACCTCAATCCGGTGCGCGCCCACATGGTTGCTTCACCCGACGACTATCCGTGGTCCAGCCATCATGTCTATCTCGGCCGGCGCAGCGAACCGTGGGTGACAACAGATTTCGCCCTGTCGCTGTTTCATACGGAACGTGAGCAGGCTATCCGCGCTTATTGGCAGTTCGTTCACCAACAAGTCGGCCAGCCTGTGGCATCGCCGTTTGTTGAATGCAATCTGCACGATCGGCGCGTACTCGGCAACGACGCGTTCGCCGCCAGGATGCTGGGAGAGGCATGGCGCCCTCGTTCCCGCACGACGCTGGAGCAGATCATCGATCAAGCCTGTGCGACCTTTGGCGTGACCACCGAGGATCTCCAATCTTCTAGTCGCTCTCAATCACTGGTCAGGGCTCGGGCCTGGGTCGCCCATCAGGCAGTCAGTCTCCGAGTTACTTCGATCGCCGCTGTAGCCCGTCACCTCAACCGCGATGAATCCAGCCTGCGGCACGGTATGAAACAACACTTCCACTATCCCTGAAGTTCTCCCGGTTTCCCGGCCCGGCACCTTGAGTGGTGACAAGACCGTCGCCGCAACAGATACTGTTGTGATATCAGAATAGAACGGCGCAGCTCAGGCACGCGCACAGATCCCGGTAAAGCAGCGTTCGGCGGGCGGCGGACATGACAAGGAGTGTATTAGCATGGGAGCTGGAAGCGAACTCCGGCCATTTGTCGCGCAGCTCGCCCATTGCCAAACAGCTGCGGAACCGCGGACGTGAAGTCTTCGTCGTGCGTGGCATCGAGATGGCGCAATCGCTACTCAGCTACAGGCGTTTTTTACAGGCATTTTCAGTTCATCGCAGCATCGCGCTACGATCGCCATGCAGACGCGCGTTCCGCAACGATCAGCTGCGGCCAGATGCTTGCTGAGTGCGGCTGTTCAAGACGTGAGACCTTGATTCTTGCGCCAACACCACGGGCAAAGATTTCTTGATGCATAGGATCGTCTTCGCCTGGGAGCTTGGAGAAAACTACGGTCACATCGCACGCGGCCTGCCGATAGCGCAGCGCCTGCGCGCCCGCGGTCATGACGTCGTCTTCGCCGTGCGTGATGTGGAAGTCGCGAATTCACTGCTGGCGCCAAAAGGCGTGCCGTTCGTCGCGGCTCCGCGTCCGCTGCAAACGGCGCAGCTGCGACATACACCGTCGAACTATGGGCAGATACTTGCGGAGTGCGGTTACGCGCACCGCTCCTCCCTGCGCGCCACGCTTAGGGCGTGGATCAACCTTTGGCAACTGCTGAAGCCGGCGGCTATCGTCATCGATCACTCACCCACTGCGCTGCTCGCCGCACGGACATTGAACATCCCCGTGATGCTGCTGGGCACGGGCTTCACGATCCCGCCGGACGCGGATCCGTTGCCGCCCATCAATCCGTGGGAGAAGGTTCCTCTGGATGAACTGCGGCGCTCCGACAACCTCGTCCTGGGCAATATCAACGATGCGTTGAGCTGCGTCGGCCAGGCGCCGCTCGGCCGCATCGCCGATCTGTTCGTGGGCTTACCCTCCCTGATCGCTACTTTTCACGAGTTGGATCATTACGGTTCGCGGACAATGGGATCGTTCATCGGTCCGTTCGCCTCCGCCAGCGATCACCCGAAAGTAACCTGGACCCAGGCCGAAAGGACGCATGTGTTCGCCTACCTGAGAATGAGCGTCGCTGGCCTGGAACTGATCTTGAACGCATTGAGGCAGATCGACGCAGAGGTCATCTGCGCCATTCCCGACGTCCCGGATGCATTACGCAAGAGACTCACCACGGCCGACTTCCGCGTTTATCCGCATGCGATCGATCTGCCGTCCGTGCTCAATGGCTCAGATGTCGCCGTGTCCTATGGCGGTGCCGGAATGACCTCGGAGGCACTCACGGCGGGCGTGCCGCTCCTGCTGGTTCCACAATTCATCGAGCAATATTTGGGTGCGAAATGCGTGCAGGGCCTGGGAGCCGGCATCATGATCGATCGGCAAAGGCCCGGAATGGACTTGAGCACCGCTCTGAGGATGCTGATCACGGAGCCACGCTACAAGGAAGCTGCCGCCGCATTGGCGCGCAAGTTCTCAGCATTCGACTCCTCCGCAGCGTGCGAAGCCGCGACGGATGCAATTATCTCGCTGGCTGGCGGTGGGTCATCGGACTAGGAGACCGCAATCCTGCGCTAGGCCGTTCGAGTTCGGCACACCCCGAACAACACGAAGGCGCTCGCCCCTCAGCAAACGAATTTCGCAACGGCTCCAACCCGGCATAGCCCTGCACGTCCTTGATAAAGGGGCAAAGCATCTCCACGCCGTCGACATTGAAGTAGCGCATCGTATTCCGCTGCACGTAGCCGCAGACCGCAGGCGATGCGCACTGATTGGATTGAATCATTGGTCGCGGCGTCGCCATCGCAGGCACCAAAGCCGTGACGGGGGAATAGTGGCGCCGATAGTCGTCCTTGCGCTGCAGTGGCTGGATGAGATGCTTGAGCCCTCGATCCGAGACCAGCCTGCTGACCGGTCCAAGCGGCTGGCCCATGTCGACGGTATGAATGACGATCCTGGAAGCGTCCATGCAATCGAGCAGCCGGTCCAGATTGCGCAAGACGCGATCCATCTGAAGCCTGCCGATGCTCTCGGCGAACCTCGCGTCGAGCGTGTCGAGCGACAACCCGATCTCCGGAAACTCCGCGGCGATGCGCTGCGGATGCGCAACGGTGCTGCCGTTCGTAATGGTATACGGCCGATGGCCCGCCGCCTTGACCGCCGCCACCATTTCCCAGAACACCGGATGCAGCAAGGGCTCGCCCTCGCCTTGCAGGGATACCGTCAACGACGTCCCGGGCAGGCGCCCGAGGATGCCAGCAAAGATATCCATCGACATGTGCCGCTGTGGCATCGCGCGACCCGCGCAATAGAAACACGCGAAGTTACAGTGCGTGGTGATTTCGAGCTGGGCGTAGGCGAGAGAGGGCATCGGGCGGACTTGAAGGTTCGCATTTTATGTGTGCGATATAAAGGTGCGGGGCGAATCACCAGCGAACCCTTCAGTGCCGGGGTCGCGGGTATGACGAGTTTCTCACCGAATCGGCCCAATATTCATCACAGCCTTCGGCTCATCAAGCGACGCTCCTTGTAGCAGTCCCCTGATCCGTAAGCGAGGCACGTCAAGCGCTCCGGCAACGCATCGCTAGTATCGGTGAGGTGACCGGTCGGGTCCGTCAGCTGGCCGAAGCTGCCCCCTGCTCGTTGTTGGCGAAGAAGAAGACTGCGCCTTGACCTGATTGCCGGTGCGCACCTGCGCGTTGTCGAACGCTCATGGGTCACTCTATCAGGTACTGATCGATCGGATCTCATCGCTGACTGGCGGTCAGCAGTCTCTCCAATCGCGAAGAGTCCAGCCGCCGATGCGATATCCCGGTTTGCCGGCCCGGCACTCTCGCTCTCTCGCGCGACCTCGATCTGCTCGATCTCAAAACCTATCAGGGCATCCCGATCCTCCCCGCCGCCGACGCGCTGCAGAGCATCACGGCGCAGAAGTAAACCAACCCGCGGCCTGACACCTCTCTCTATCCATGTCTGAGCGCATTCGTCACACGGGCAATTTCCTTGAGCAAGTCGCCTCCCGTTACACCCCAGTGATCAAGCCCTCGCACAATGTCGAGCGGTGGGAGCGTATTTCCCTCCGTCAAGCTTTGCCGCAATTCGCTGAAGTATTTCGCAGCAGCTTGCTTGCTTTGACTGGTCCATCCATCTTTCGCTTCCGACGTCGTTACAGCAACAGACAGCTTTCTAATGACTGCGTCAACCGCGTCCACTATTTCACCGGATGCCTTCATGGGTACGTCCTGCCCTCTTGATAGTTGAACAAGCTGCGATTCGGCACCACTGTCTGCCTAACACCAGCGGCCCCTTTTGCGATCCCGCCCTCAAGCACAATCGTACGTCCGTTGGATGTTACAACCTGTACATAGTTAGCGTTGTTGTTGTAAGGCTTGAGATATAACCCCTCCGCAGCAGTTGGCGGATTTGGGAACTCAGTCTTGGTTAGGAAGCTTCCGGTGCTATTGGAGTAATCCGTGTAACGCAGGAACTCCTCGCCAGGTCTGACAATGCGTGCCGTGATTGGCCCATCGAAGGAAGCGACATAGCTTTTCGCGATTTCCGGGTCAACTCCATGCTTCACCAAGAACGTTTCAGCACGTCCTGCCGAAATCTCTGCGGAAGTGCGCAACCCAGCGCGGGCACTACCTGTAACACCACTGGCGGGGCCTGCAAGCCCGATCGCCGCTAAGTTCAATGTAGCACTCAGCCCACCTTGAACGGCCCGTAGCGGATCGCCCGTAGCTATTCCGTACCCGAGGTCAAAGCCGCCCAACGGCGCCGCAGTCAACGGACTGTAGCTCAGCCCTTCTCGCCAGATCTCGCCAGTCGATCCGCCATTCTTTGCGAGATACGACAGCCGGCTGAACCCGGTCAGCTCATACGTGTCATCAGAGAACAGATTGTAAGTCCCTGCGATAGCCAGCTCGCCGAGATCGAGCGCTTGGCCAATCGGTTGATATGCTCCAACCAGCGTCCCGCCCAACACAGTGAGTGCGTCATCCCTGAGTCGCTGCGCTCCTCCTGCTAGCGACAGATCGAGTGGTGGCTCGGTGGGGCGCGCCATCCGCCCGTATTCGCTCTCAGACATTCCCAGCATCGCCGCTGGAGAGTTGCGTGCTGCGATCACAGCCGCTTGCTGGTCCTGATAGGCCGGATCGAATTGGATGTACGGACCTCGTTGCGGCGCACGCGCCGCTGCATCGATGCCAGCATCCACGCGATCGACAAAGCTACGGATGGCATCGTCATAGGAGTTAACAAGCCTTGCGCCTGCAAATGGATTCCTGCTGCCGAGCATGTCCGCTTCAAACTCCGCCGTCGGCATCGGCAGATTCGCGAAGAAGTCAGGGTTGTTGTCCAGCGGCGATTCGATCACCGGCTCAGGCGGTACCCACTGACTGCCGCCGCCATTCGCTCCGCTACGATTCGAGTCTTCACCTCGCATCCGTCGCTCATGTGGCGTCAATTCTCCCGCCGACGTCGGCTGCATCGTATCTACGATCGAGTTCCCGATTGCATTGCCAAACGCATCCACCAGCACGGACGTCGCGTCTATCTTGCCTCCGAACGCCGCGCGTACCAGCGAACCAGTGATGCTGGACGCGACGCGCGACGCGAACTGCGAGCCGATCAGTGCGCCCGCTTGCGCGCCGACGTAGCCGGCGATGGGCGCCGCTACTGCCGAGATCGCCACTTCGCGCCAGCTGAAATGATCCTGCACACCGGTGAGCACGCCCATACCTTGGGTCAGTACCGAGGCGCCCGCGGCGTTGACAGCGTCCGATGCGAGACCGAATCCGCTGGTAAAGCCGCGCCACACCGCAGAGCCAGCGAGGCCCGCAGTGACGCCGGCACCGATGGCACCCATTGCGACGCCAGTCCAATCGAATCCTTCCTGCATGCCCGCCGCAATGGCGACGCCCTGCGAGACAGCACTTCCCACCGCGCCACCGATCGCTGCGGCGCCAATGGCAGCAGTCGCAGTTAGGCCGCTCGTTCCAGTAAACACGCCCACACCTGCTGCGAACGTTCCACCTGCGCCAGCGGACGTTGCTCCCATCATTCCGGCAGCCGCACCGGCCGTGTAGATCGTCACCACGATCGCGACGATGATGATGAGAATCTGGCCTATCACACCGCAGCCGCCCTTCTTCGGCTTCGGGAACGGCTGCGTCGGCGTCATGTCCCCGATTGCATCGTTCACGTCGAACGGCTTGAACGTCGTGGCGTTGTTGGACAACGCGACCACGTCGTTCGGGATACGCAGAAGCGTACCCGCGTTCAAGGAGGCGTCTGGGTCGGTGAGACCGTTCTCTTCCGCAATCACGTACCACAGGCTGGCATCGCCGAACACGCGCGCGGCGATCGAGCGCAACGTATCGCCCTGTTGCACCACCAGTTGAGTCGGCACTCTGCCGGGATACGAGGCGGAGATCGGCGTGTAGTTCACGTCGAAGTTGGCCCGGAAGGCTCCTTCCGTGTCGGTGAGCTGCCCGAAACTGCCCACCGTCTGTCCGTTGGCCGAGAAAAAATACTGGGCCTTCACCTGATTGCCGGTGCGGGCTACCGCATTGTCGAATGCCTGGTCCACACTCAGGCGGCCGCTCACTCCGTCGAACCTGCCCTGCACCACCGCAAGCGTCTGTCCCAACGCGTCGTTCGCGAAGTAGCGATCCTTATTCGAATCCCGAGAGTCGGTGAATGACACGAGCGCGCCGTTAACATCGTACGTGCGCGTTGTCCTGCCGTCACCAGGAATGCTGATGTTGTGCACCGTGGTAAAACTGTGTGCGCTTTCGACGATCAACTGGGCTGATTCGGCCATGCGGTACGAGAGCTTATACTCGGTGGCGTACATGAACTTGCCATCGGACGGCCGATACGTTTCAACCCGATAGCCACGCAACACACCGGCCGAGTCGTAGCCCAATCCCGTCCAATGGCCGGGTATGACGACCTCCGACGGTACGTGTGTTTGTGTTTCAGATTCCGCAGGCCGCACCAACAGATTCCTGACAGCGCGCGCCCGCACACTTCCGGAGCTGCTGGAGCTGCCGCTGGACATGGCAGTGTCGGCGAGGGTGTACCGCAGGTACGTGCGCACGTATTCGATAACACTCAGACTGTTTACCGCAACTTCCCGCGGGGCTACATAAACAGCGTCGCCGTAGCGGACAATCGAAACCGACTTGCCGTTCTTCTTGGTCCACTGATCGTACGGAAGGCCATCCCGGGTGTACGTGGTAAGCGTCTGGAGGTGGGTCAGCGATGCGGGGTTCGATACGTCGAACGAGTAAGTCTCATCCGAGATCTGCCGCGATGCGGCGTCGTAAATCTTCGTGTTGGTGCGTACGGCAGTGACAGAGTTCGTTGTCTGGCCCGTGTCCCAATTGTAAGTGACTGTTTGCGCGTCCTGATCAGTGGACTCAAGGCGACTTAGTCCATCGTATCCATAGCGCTCGGTGTATATACCGGTAGCAGCCTGGTAGTTCGTCGCGAATAACCCGCCGCCATCGATCACGATGCTCAACTGCATGTGCTTGCCGCCCTGGCGGGCACTGATACGCTGTCCCTTCAGATCGTAGGCCAGCTCGGTACCTTGCGCGGCAGAGATGTCCACATCCGATCCGGTGAGCACACCCTGTGACACAAGTACTCGATTCATCGCATCGTAGGTGTACCAGAGATCCTGCGTTTCGCGATTGCCGAGTCCGTAACCGCTGTGATCGAAGTACTCGCTGACAATATGCGTGCGATTGCCCGCAGCGTCGTAGGAATAGTTGACGATGTAGTCCGGATCTTCGACGCGCGTCATCCTCCCGAGCGCGTCATAGCTGATCACGGAATTCTGCTGCACTCTTCCATCGATGACGGAACGCTCCACGACACGGCGACCGGCGATGTCGTAGCCGTACTCCATTACGTTGTTCGAGTTCACCACGTCGGCTTCGCTGGTTGCACGCCCTCTATCGAGAATGCGTGAAACGTGGCCGGCCGCATCGTACTTGTACTCCAGCCGCTGTCCCTGCGAGTTGACTTGCAGTGCAAGCAGCCCGGTGTTGTCGTATTGGTATGAGAAGTGCGTCTGGCCAAGATCATCGTGCGAGATCAGGCGACCGAAGTAATTGTACGTCCACGACTGAGAGGTGTAGTTCGGATTGCTTTCGCTTATCTTGTTGCCCCAGTCATCGTACTCGTAGAAGTAGGTGAACCCGCGGTCGGTTTGGCGAGAAGTCACGTTGCCCTGGAGATCATAGCCATATCGCGTCTGCTCGCCCGCGGCGTTGGTCGCCTTGATGCGATTACCAGCCACGTCGTAGAGATATGAGTCGGTGAGCACCTGACGCACTTCGCTCTCGAAGCCGCCGGGCCTGACTTCCCGCTCCACCGAAGTCAGTCGGTCGGAAGCATCGTAAGTGTTGCGCGTCCTATACCCCAGTTCGTCGGTAACTTGCGTCTGATTACCGAAGGCGTCGTAGAGAAATTCTTTCTCGCCGCCGTCGGCATGCGTCTCGGCGATGATCTGGCCGCCATCGTTGTATTGGATAGCGTTGACGTTTTCGTTGGCGTCGGCCGTTGCAATGAGCCGCCCGAGCAGATCGTAGTAGTTGCGCTTGGTCGGCTCTTTGTTCGTTGTCGCCAACGTGCCGCCGGCGGTATCGACGGCGCTTACCTGGGGCATCTTGGCCTCGATCAGTTGCCCCAACTCATTGTAGCGATAGGTCGTCGTATTGCCGCTGACGTCCGTAGTGCTGAGTACATTGCCCCAGCGATCGAGGGTCTGGTGCTGTGTGGGCACGTTCCCCGTCTGATGCTCGACAGTCGCCCAGAAGCGGGTTTTGTCTTCTATTCTTGCGCCGCCGCCTGAGGCGGCGCCGCCGACGATGACCTCTCCGCTGGCAAAGGCGTAGGGCAAGCTCGAGGAACTCGACTTGTACACGATCTGATATTGGTAGACACCCGGAGCCAGCGACGCTGTGTCGGCCACGTATCCATCGTCCGTCATGAAGATCGGTAGAGACGTCCAGCTGTTGTCGGGCAGTTGATAACGCAGCGTGACTATGTCGTTGGAATGTTCGGTCTGGGTCGTCCAGCTCAACACGCCTAAAAACGTAGATAGCCCTGCCACGGCGTCGATTGAGGTCGTGAAATCGTTCGTCTGTTTGATGCTGATCGTCGCCGGGCTGGTGACTGTGGCAACATGGCGATTCAGCGTTCCGCCCGCTTGCGCATATGCCGCGCCGCCGCCTGAAGCGGTGTACGCAATCTCGTACTCCAGTGCTTGATTGGCCGCGACAGTAACTGCAACGGACGTGGTGCCTGAAGAACCCGTGACACTTTGTTCCGTCCACGTCGAGGAGCCGGCAACGCGCGTGCGCAGTACGATCGAATCGCCCGCTTGCGGTGCAAAGCTCCATGACAAGTTCGCACCGTTCCAGGCAACTGGGCCGAAGCTGTTGGCGCCGCGGTCGTACGTGACGTTGCTCTGTGTAACACCTAGCAGCCTGCTGCTAGCTGCACTGGAGCCTGCAGTATCGATCGTGAACGTTCCGGCCGCGAGCGCCGTGGAAGTCGTGACGCTGCTTGCGGTCACCGAGTACTCGATCTGGTATTCGTAGGTAGCGCTGGTGAGCGCACTCAAGTCGACTGACCGGTAGCCCGCGATCGTAGTGAGCAAAGAGAGCGTTTGCCACGTCGAGGAACCGACCGGACGAACCCGGACGGCGGCATTCACTGTGCTGTCATCCGGTTGCGACCAGTACAGCGTAGTGCCTCCGTGCGGTGCTTGTGCATCGCGATCGTACTTCAGAACCCATTCGCCGCTGATTAACGTGTAGACCCGGACGCGATTGATGCTCCGAACGCCACCCACGTTGCCGGTGTCGTCGCTCCACGTAAGGCTCGTGCCGGTCTGCGCGCCCGATGCGACAGTAAAAGTTTTCGTGACCTCGGTACCGGCGACGAAGGCAGGCGTCTCTTCCCAATGCGGCGGAGTCGAATTGGTGTAGTTGTAGCCGTAGCGAGGCGCCGAGTTGTAATCGACCTCCACGCGTACGTTGCCCGTGCCAATGTCGGCCCAGGCGAGATCGATACGATTCTCTCCGACCCAATCCATGGTCAGCGGCCGATGCGCGCGCAGCTCGCCGCTCACGGTGTCATAGGAGCCATCCGTCACTATCTGTTCAGCGCTGCTGACGACGGAGAACTCCAGAGGAGCGGCGACCAGCACCGCTACCGGCGCCACTGGCTCCATGGGATAAGGGCCGCTGCCGGGATCTTCCGGAATGTTGATGGCGCCACTGGCACTGAGCACGAACGTGCCTTGTGAATGCGCCCTTTGAATCTCGCCCTGCACATACTCAACGTCGTATTGCCACTCGCCCGAGCCCAGCGACGCAACGTTGACGGTGAAGTCGCCTGCCGTGCGGGAAACGGTCAGCGTCTCCCACGTACTTGTTCCTTGCTTGCGGATCCGGAACGTTGGAGTGACGGAAGTGTCCCAAGGCGCATGCCAGCTCAGCGACGTCCCACCCATCGAAACAGCATCGTTCGGATCGCTCGCATAACTCAGAGTGGCAGTACCGTCGGCCGCGATCGAATAGACGCGTACGCGAACCACCTGCTGGATGCCACCCGCCGATTCCGCTGCGATAGGATCGCGCCATACTATGTGCAAGCCCGAACTTGCGGTCGCAGCGCTGCTCAACAGCAGCGAGACGTGCCGACTTTGGCTCGCCCACCCCGTGCCCGTCGGGCCGGGGTCGTCCTGCGGTGACAGCTCGAGAGTTGCGTATTCCAGTTCCACGCGCACCGGGCCGCTGATGGATGGGAATTTCACCACGACGTCATTGTTGCCACTGAAGAGCAAGCCGTCTTCAGTTGCGCTGTCGAGATGGGCCGAGGCTGCGATTTCCGCAGTCACGCCCAGCGATCCCGGCGGGCGATTGCCGATGGGAGCGACGGTTCCGGCTTCGTCCGCAGGATCCGGCGTCACGCCAAGATCGCGGCTCACGTCCGCGGGAGCCAGTGTGAAGTTTCCGTTTGCGGTTGCCACAGGGTTGGCGTTGCCGCTCGCCGAATAAGTGACGCGGAACTCGTAGTGCTCGTCCGCGAGTTCGCCGATCGCCACGGCATATTGTGAGCCAACAGTCGCGACACCCAACGACTGCCAGTTGCCCGAACCACTCACGCGGTACTGGAATACCGGCGTCAACCCGCTCTGCGATGGAATGTTCCAGCGGATGGCGCGACTGGTTGCCGGGTCGTAGCCCGTATCCTTTACGTATCCCGAAGCGGTCAGGTAGTACCCGCCATTTTCAGACAACGTGGCGCGGCGGTCCGTTACGAAGATATAGCCGGCCTCGGTGTAAACGCGCCTGTAAACGAACCCATCGAGCGACGTGAGCCCTCCCGTGTCGTTGACGATGGCGAACTGCGCATCGCGGAACTGTGTGTTGACCGCGACTTGCTCGACGATCGATGTGGGAGTGAGATTGCCGGCGGCGAGAGTGGCCAGGGTCGTGTCGACCGTCGACACTGACGATGATCCGATGGTGACTGTACCGGTCGCCAAGGCATAGGGGTTCAGCTCATCGGCACGCGTATACCGGACACGATAGTCGTAGCTGCCGTTGCCGAATGCACTCAGGTCGACACCGACCTCATCGTCCGGCAGCGAAACAACACGCAAGGTCGTCCATTCGCCGCTGCTGCCCGAGGTGCGGTACTCGAACGCAATCTTCATGAACTGCATGCCGTAGACGCTCGTGTAGTCCTCCGGCCGCGCCCAATGAATGTACCTCCCGGCGACGAGCCCGTAGCTCGTATCCTGAGCCCAGCCTCCAAACGCATTGACCGCGGTAGGAGCGACATAGTAGTAGCCGCCACCCGCACCGACGGAGGCGCTCGGATTGAGCGTCGGAATGGAGTACGAGATGCTGCCGTAGCCCAGATCTAGATCGTACGTCTCCAGCGTGTAGACCGCATCGGGATTGCTGGGCCCCAGTACGTCATTGTCGACCTCGAACTGTGTGCCGATGACCTGCAACTCATTCTGCGGATGAGCCACCAGGAACTCCGGCTGGCGCTGCTCCACGACACGGCCGAGCAAATCGTAGCGTGTCTCAGTTCGCATCCGCTGCGAGGTCAAGGCGGCCGCGTCCTGCGCCGAATAGCTGCTCAGATCGAGCGTCTGGCTTTTGATTTCCGCAGTCGTCTGGCCGGCGAGATTGTAGAGGTAGATCTTGTAGACGCCGTCTCCCGTATTCGTGCGCCAGATACGTCCGGCCTGGTCGTACTCGAAGTATTCTTCCCCCGACTTGTTTGTCGCCTCTCCAAAGGCGTTGTATCCGACGTAGCTTGTAACCGTGGCTTCGCCATAGCCGGCATTCGCCACGTAGCGAGGCTCCAGAGTTGAAGTCCGTCGACCAAGCCGGTCGTATCCGTAGATCGAGAAGTAAATCGCGGGGTAGTTGTATCCGTAGAGGTCGACCGGCTGCCATTCGCGCGCGACCTCGCCGCGGGCAGTATAGGAAGCGTAGTGATTTGCGCCGGAGGCGTCTTGCGTCTGAATGATGTTGCCCATGACATCCACGAGCATCCGTGTCGTGCGGTCTTCACCACTGGAGGTGGATCCAAAATCTTCCTCATCCGCGTGCGAAGCCCCTTGCGCGTAAGTGATCTGCTCGACGAGGTTGCCAAAAGCATCGCGCCGCATGCGAGTCAGCGGCGTCAGCAACGTTCCATCGCCGAGATCGCGGCTGGGTGCGGCAGTGGCGATCTGCCTGCCGAGCGCATCGTAGTAGATGTACGTCGACGTGCCGTTCGCATCGGTAACGCGCGTCTGGTTGCCGACAGCGTCATAGCCAAACGAAGTGATCTGATGGTCGTTATGCGCGGTTATCGTGGTCCCGGACGCACTGCTGTAGCTGACATCCTTGCGGCGTTCGGCAATCTTGCGGTTCAGCAGGTCGTAGTCCCATTCCACGACCCGGTCGCTGCCCAACGCTGCGCCAGTCGTGGAGGCATCCGGCGTTGCGTGTCCGGCGATATTCCACGCTCCGCTCTGCAGCGGCTTCGCGTATTCGGTCTGTCGAATCCGATTCCCCGACGCGTCGTAGTCGTAGGTGGTGACATAGCCGAGCGCATCGACTTGTGCAGTCTGCAAGCCGCGCGTGTCGTAGTAGAAGTACGTGTCCGCCCATTGACCGGAACCAGCTGCGCTCACGAGCGTCGACTGCTTGATTGGCTGGCCCTGCGCGTTGTAGTGCGTAACGGTCTGCGCTCCAGCCATCAATAACCCGCCGCCGGTCTCGCCGACCGCGGGCTCGAACACCAGTGTCGAAGTTTGTGTGACGGTCTTGACGCGATTGGCGAGATCGAACTGCGTTGCAATGGCGCGATCGGCAGCCGCATCGGGCTCAAGCAGCGTCTGCAGATTCGCAAGCGACAACGGCGATCCGTAGTTTTCAGTGTCTATGTCCAGCGCGTTGGCGTAGCGAACCAGTTCGGTCTGATTTCCAAAGGTGTCGTAACGGTACTCCGTGACGTACAGCTCGGCATCGACGACGTAGCGGACACGTCCGAGCTGATCGTGCAGTCTGTGCGTGATGCCGCCGCCGACATCACGGTTGTCGGTGGCATTTCCTAACGCATCGTAGGTGGTCTGAGAGTAGAGAGCCTCCGATTTCTCAAGCCAGTAGCCGCGATCCCGAGTGACATTCAGATAGTCGCGCGTCCAAAGATCGTCGTCCTCGGGCGAGTACACGAATACGGTGGGAAAATTGATCCGTGTCTGGCGTCCGAGCGCATCGTATTCGTAGCTCGTAGTGCGCTGCGCGGCGGTACCGTAGGCTTCCTTACGTGAAACGACATTGCCGAGCGCGTCATACTCGATACGGGTCACGATGGCCGCAGTGGTGCTCGTGCTGGCGAGGTCTCTACCTAAAGTGCCGCCATAGCCGCTGCTGGAACCGCTGAAGCCCACGGTAGTGACTGATAACTCCGGGCTTTGCTCTTCGATCAGCCTGCGATTGGCGTCGTAGACATAAGTCCAGGTGGCGTCGCTCTTGTTCGTGAAGAGAACCTTGTTGCCGACCTCGTCGTAGCCATAGATGTCGAAGTTGCCGGTTGCGTCGGTCACCTTGACGATGCGGCCAGCCGCGTCGTATTGCGTCTCGGTCGATTGATCGGCCTGCAACTCCGGTGTTATCGCGACGCCACCTGTTTCGTTTTCGATCTGCTGCAGCGTCGCACCGACGGGAATGGTGGCCGCGTTCGCATACAACGTCACCTTGCTGGTGTGATTCGCGTCGTCGTACTGCGTCTGGGTCAGATAGCCGCCGCTGTCGAGGCGATAGACTTCGCGGTTGACTGCGTCGTACCAGAAGCGTGTGGTACGATTTTCCGGGTCGCCCGCGACCTCGGCCGCAGCCGTCCACTCATCGAGGTTGGACCAGTCCATCGGCAAAGAGGGCGTCCGCAGTATCGCGAACGAAGTGCTCGACACCACGTTGCCATTCGGATCGTGGATATATCGAGTGACAGCTCCCGTCCCGTCCACGCTGAACTCAACCTGACCACGCAGGTCGTAGGCAGTCCAGCGCTGCCGATCCAGCGCTGATTCAGTAGCGGCCAAAGCGACATCGGCCGCCGTAGCGAGCATGCCCGACATTGCCGCCGAGTAAAAACGTTCGTGGACGACATTGCCGCTGTCATCGAACGTACGCTCGGTCACGCCTCCCATCGCATCGACCGTGAAGCGCTCGCGACCGTCCGCATCGTAGAACGAGCGCTGTACGCGATCGAACGACGTCGGCGTAACGACTTGCGCGGCGATGCTGTCTCCGAATCCGCTTGTCGTCACGCTCGTTGCGTAGCGCCGTGTCTGCGTTCCTCGCCCCTCAGCGTCATACGCCATCTGCGTCACGCCGCCGAGGGCGTCTACAGTCTGGATCAGACGGTTGTTCTCGTCGTACACATACCAGGTCGAATAGTTCCTTGCATCGATCTTGCGCGTGACGTTGCCGTTTTCATCGTAGCGATACCGCGTGATCAGATTCAAGTTGCCGGAACCCGGATCTACCACTTCCTGCGTGCGCCGACCCAGGATGTCGAACGTGTACTCGACGGTGCGCGGATTCGCGCTGCCGTAGCCCTCGGTCATCGTGATGACGTTGCCGGTCCGGTCGTAACCATACGTGGTCTGCAAGTTCAGGCCGGTGGGATCGACGATGACTTTCTCGACGCGGCCATCGCGATCGTACTGGGTCGCGGTAACGACGCCATTTGGGTCGGTGACGCTCACTACCCTGCCAGCGCTGTCGTACTCGTAGCTGGTAACCAGAGCGAGCCCGCCCACGCCGGAGTCGACCGTTCGCGTCAGTACCCGAGCGGCGGGATCATAGGTGAAGGTCGTCGTAGTGCCGCGACCGTCCACCTGCGTCAATTGCCTTCCTGAGCGATCGTAAGTGCGTCCTTCCAGGGAGCCTAGTTCGTCCGAAGTGCCGGTCAGTTGCCCGTTGAGGTTATAGCTGTACGTCGTCGTGTTGCCGGCGGCTGTGACGTTCAGCGCCTGGCCGTGCCGGTTGTGCTCGGTACTCACCGACACACCTTCCGGCGTGCTAACCGTCATGGTGCGCGCAGAATCGTCATAGCTGTAGGTGGTGAGGTTGGCCGGCGAGATCGCATCGCTGGTAGTCAACGTGCGCGAGAACGCGTCATAGGTCGTGGTGCGGCGCGCACTCCGAGCATCGACCGTCGCGATCTGGCGCCCGAGGCGGTCGTATTCGGCGCTGGACTCATTGCCGCGTGCATCGGTGAGCCGGGTGAGGCGGCCGAAGGCATCGTACTCCCTGGTTTCGGTCGCGCTGAGAGCCACCGTACCCCATGTGGTGGACACGAGCCGTCCGTGCTTGTCGTATTGATATGCGTGCGGCAGCTCGCGCTCAGCGTCGATCTGCGTGACGCTGGATATCTGCTCGCCAAAGGCGTTGTAGCCGTAGCTGGCGCGGGCATTCTCGGCGGTCGTTGTGCTCTCGATCCGGCCGGCCAACGTGTATGCGTACGTCGTATGTGCATCCGCGTCCTGGTCGGCGGCCGTGTCGACGCGCGCAATCAACGTCGAGTTGACCAATCCGCCGTTAAGCGAACTCGTCGAGATGCGATTCTTGTATGCGATGCTGTCCGTGAGCTGGCCGAGTGCGTTGTACCGATTCTCCTTGATTTCGCCGAGCGCGTTCGCCTCGAAGCGCAGCCGATCGTCCGCGTCGTAGAAATACAGCGTCGTATTGGTCTGTGAATCATTGGGCCGCGTGGTGGCGGAGATGCGCCGGCCACCCGCATCGTAGGCATACGTAACGCCGTACTTGCTCCAGACTGCGTCGATCTGCGTCTGCGTCATGCCACCGACGATCTGCGCGCGGCCTTCGGCCGTCAGCTCCTGGATCACACGGCCGAGGAAATCGTAGCGCGTTTCGGTGGTGCGAGCCTGTGTCGTGCCATCTGCGCGCGTGCTGCTGACCAAGTTGCCGACATCGTCGTAGCGATACGTCGTGACGGTGCCTTCGTGGTTGGTCTCCTGGGTTAGCTGGCCGGCACCGTCGTATTGATAGCCGGTCGTGTGAGTGACAGGCGCGGGGCTCGCGAGCGCCGCGGTGCGCAGCGTCTGAAACGTGCTCGTTCCTTCGGTATACGTCAGCGCACGATCGTAGCGACTGGTCTGCACGATCTGCGCAGCCACGTCATACACCGTCTCGGTGAGATACCCTTCGGCATCGAGCACGCCGATGCGCCGGCCCTGGCCGTCGTAGAAGAAGCGGCTGACGATGTCCTGTTCGGGACTGCCGCTCGTGATCGTGGTATCCGCTGCTGGCCGCAGCTGTTCGAGCGTGCCGGCCAGCCAGTAGGTCGCGTTGGTCTTGGTCGCGTAGCCGATCTGCTGGAGGAGATAGCCCGCGCCGTCATAAACGTATTCGACCAGGTAACCCACGCTGTCGAGCGTGCCCAGCAGCTTGCCGTCGGCGTCGTAGAAGTTGCGGGTGCGCCGGTCGTCGTTCGAGATCTGGATCGACAGCTCGCTCTCCAGCACCTGGCCGGTGGTAGCGGAGATGCTCACGGTATTGGCGTAGCGCACTTCGTCGGTGATGCGCCCGGCGCCATCGTAGAAGAACTGCGTCACCGCGCCGGCGGCGTCGATGGTGTAGATGAGCGTGCCGGCCGCATCGTAGATGCTGCGCTCGATACGGTTCTGCGCGGGGGTGCCGTTGGCCTGGGTGCGCAGCGTCGACAACGTGACGGACGTAGGCTGACCCGAGCCGTCCACGAGGGAGGCGACGTCGTCGGTGCGCTCCGCGTACTGCACCGTCTTGATGAGGCGGCTGGTCTTGTCGTAGATGTATTCGGTCAGGGTGCCGTCGCCGTCGATGTCGCCGACTTTGCGGCCCGCCTCGTCATAGAAATAGACCTGGCGGTTGCCATTCGGATCGGTCTGGATGCGCAGGCGGCCGGCATCGTCGTACACATACGTGGTCGTGCCCAGCGAACTGGGCGAGCTGGACGTGCCGTTCGCCACGCTGATCAACTGGCCGGCCCGATCGAAGGTCTGAGTGGTGACCAGCCCGTTGGCGAACGTGGTCTGGGTGGCACGGTTCGCATCGTCGTACGCGTTCAGCGTCGTGGTCAGGCTGCTGCCCGACTTCCACTGCGTCGTGCTGAGCACCCGGCCCAGGCCGTCGTAGGTATACGTCGTCGCGTACGGAAGATTGGCTGTAGCCGGATTCGGCGTCGTTGCGCTGCCGCGCGCGTCCAGCGTCTGCAGCAACTGGCCACGCTGGTCGTAGACGAAGTGGGTGACCGACGGCGTGCCGGTGCCCACGCCGCTGGAGTTAGTAGAGTTGTACGTGGTGATGCTTTGCAGATTGCCGCGGAAGTCGTAGGCGTACTCGGTGCGCTGCAGCTTTGTCAGGCCCTGCGACGCTGCCCAGGTGGACAGCGCGCCTTCCGTGTAGGTGCTGCCGGCATGCACACCGCCCTGATACTGCAGGCTGAGCGTGCGCTCACCGGCGGTGTTGTACTGATGCTCGGTCACCCGGCCCTGCGCGGAGATCGTAAAGCGCAGGTGATTTTCGAGGTCATATATATAGTGAGCCGTCAGTGGCGACGACGCCGGTACGCTGCCGGCGCCATCGGGATCACGAACGACATAGCGGCTCTCGGTCAGCAGCTGGTTGTCGGCATCGTAGGTCCGACTGACCGTGTTGCCGCGCGCATCGCGCGTGGTGAGCAGGTTGCCTTTGAGATCGTACGACAGCGTCGTGACGCGATTCAGACCCGTCGCGTCTTCGGTGATCGAGGTGACGTTGCCGTCGGTGTCGTAGGCGTAGTCGGTCTTGAGACGTGAACCGCCCACCGTCGGACTCAGCACACTCAGCAATCGGCCGTTGCTGTCGTTGACATAGGTGGTCACCAGCCCAAGCGAGTCTTCCACATTTGTCTCAAGCGATGGCCCGCCACCGCTGCCGCCGTAGCTCAACGTCAACGGCACTACCAGTTCCAGACCCGCGCTCAGCGTCGGATTTCCTAGCGCTGACTGGAGTGCGTCGATTACAGCCGCAGCGCTGGTGCCGTAGATAGTGTTTGTGATGCTGGCCCAGGTGTCGCCGGCTTGCACGGTGTAGTAGGCCGGCACGGTGGTCGTCGTGATGGTCGTGACGGTCAGTGTCGCCGGCAAGCTCGTGAGATGGTTTCCGGGCGTGAGCGCTGGATTGCTCATCGCAGTCTGCAGCGCATTGCCAGCCTCGACGCTGTCCACGCCGTAGAGCGTGTTCGCGATCGAGCGCCACGTCGCACCACTCGGAATCAAGTAATACGCTGGCACGGTGACCGAATCGTTCGTGGTGACTGACAGGCTCGCCGGCAGGTTGGTGAGCTGCGCATCCACATCCAGAGCGGGATTGCCGAGCGCGGTCTGCAACTGCGACGCCAGGGAACTCGAGCCGTACAGCGCCAGTGCGATCGAGCTCCAGGTATCGCCGGATTGGACGACATAGGCGAGTGCGGACGTGTTGACGAACACGCGCACCACGTCTGTAGTAGTGGCGCCGCGTGCATCCGTTGCCTTCACTTGGAAGGTCAGCAGGGTCGGAGTCGACACGTTTGGCGCGGTAAAGCTGGCATTTGCCGCTGCGCCGTTGGCCAGCGTTACGGACGGACCGGACAGCTGCGTCCACTGATAGCTCACCGAGCTTTCCGCGTCACTGCCTGTGGCTGTGAGGTTGACGGTCGCGCCGCGCGACACCGTTTGGCCCGCGCCCGCATCCACGAGCGGGACCGTGTTGTCGGGCCCCAGGTTCAGCGTGATTCTGGCGTCGTTGTACTGGTCGTAACCATGCAGGGTCACGTACCAGGTACCTGCCTGCGCGTTGGAGATGTGAATGCCATCGTCGGTACGGCTGAACGACCAGTAGTCGTAGTGGTAGTCTTCGTTTCCGACATCGAAAACCGGCGGTGCCCCGCGCCTGAGCAGCGTCAGAAATTCGCCCGCGGGGTTTTCCGTATCCGTGTTGAGCCGAAAGCTGGTGACGCCGGCCGGCACTTCGAAGCTGAATACGCGATCCGTGCTCATGGCATTGTTGCCGGACACGCCGGTGACACCTTGGCCCGGCGTGAGCTCCTGCAACTCGTTCGTGTTGAAGTCGAACTGCGCCTCCAACTCCAGATCGCTGGCATCCGCATCGAACTGCATGCCTACATACCAAGTACCTGCCGCGGGATTGGCAACGAAGACGGGCCTGGTGGGATACGCAGCGCCGTCGTATTCGGAGTTTGTCGGTGGCGTACCCTGTCTCGCATACACATAAATATTGTCGCTGTCCGCGCCGTGCACGCGCGCGCTCAGCGCGGTCGCTCCGGCCGGCACTTCGATCGTGTAGTAGCGCCATTCGCCTGCGAGCGCCGCGATATCGCCGATCGGCACGCCGTTGTGCAGCTGAGTTGGGCCATCGATCAAGGCAATGTCGAAATCGATCGACGCGCTCAGCGTCCAGGGCAGGTTCGTGAGTGTGGTGCTGGGAGTGAGCGCAGGATTGCCCACCGCCGCCTGCAATGCGCCGGCAACTGCGGAGGTGCCGTACAACTGCTGAGCGATCGAAGCCCACGTGTCACCGGACTGAACCGTGTAAACCTGCACGGGCGCTTTGACAAGGACGCGCACGATATCGGAATCGCTGGCGCCGCGCGCGTCGGTCACTTTCACCTTGAAGGTCAGCATCGTATCGGAAGTCACGCGGGGTGCTGTGAAACTCGCGTTAGCAGCAGCGCCGTTTGCCAGCGTGACCGATGGCCCGCCAACCTGCTCCCAGGCATACGTCAACGCGCTTTCGGCGTCGCCGGCGATTGCATTGAGAACGACGCTCGCGTCAGGTCGCGTCGCCTCCTGCGAAGCAATTCTGACGTGCGGCGGCGCATTGGCTGGGTCTGCACTCAGCAGCAGCTTCGCATCGGTGAATGCACCGACTCCCGCCACCTTTATGTACCAAGTACCCGGCTGCGGAGCGTTGACGAAGATCCGTTCGCGCAGCGCGCCGAAGGAAGCGTAGTCGTTGTCATAGAGGTCCGGCACGCTGCCGCGCTTCAGGAAAATATCCGGATCCCCATTGATGCCTTGCAGGTCCAACTGCAAGCTGGAAGTACCCGCGGGAACCTCGAAACTGAACACACGCGGCGCGGTGTCGCTGCCCGCAATATCCACGACCGTTTCGCCGGCAATCAGTGTCTGGATCTCGTCCGTAGCGCTTTGATACTGGACTTCAAGATCGAGCTCGCTGACGTCGGTACCAGTGAAGATCCCGATGTGCCACGTTCCCGCAGTGGGGTTCGCGACGAATATGGGCTCGCCGGGATAGCCGAAAGCGTCGTGCTGGTTATCCAGCGGCTGGGCGCCTTCGCGCGCGTAGAGATAGGCCGTCCCAATCGCGTTGCGCGGCGTGATGCTGAACGACGTCGTCCCAGACGGCACGGTGATGGTGTAATAGCGCCATTCCCATTGTGTCATCGCAATGTTCTGCACCGGCACCGCGTTGTGCAGTTCGGTGGCGCTGTCTTGAAGCGCGATGTCGTTGCCGCTCAACGCGGCGGGTAGCCCCGTCAGGATCGCGTTGGCCGTAAGCGTCGGATTGCCGAGCGCAGCCTGCAACGCGGATGCGACCGCGCCGGTGCCGTACAGCGCGAGAGCGATCGAAGCCCACGTATCGCCGCTCTGCACTGTGTACGACTGCACCGGTGCGCTCACCCACACGTTCACCACATCTCGATCTGTAGCCCCGAGCGCGTCGGTGGCCGTCACTTCGAACGTCAGCATCGTCGAGCTGGTAACCGTCGGCGCCGTAAAGGTCGCGTTGGCGTTGCCTGCCCCGCTGAGCGTAACCGACGTGCCGGAAAGCTGCGTCCATGCGTAGCTCACCGCGCTTTCGACGTCGCTGGCGGAGGCGCTCAAATTCACCGCAGCACCGCTGCGTACATTCTGGCCCATGCCCGCCACCACCGATGGCGGTGCATTGACGATGCCGGTGTTCAGCACGAGCTTCGCGTCGTAGTAGGCGCCGAAGCCACGCACCGTCACGTACCACGTACCCGGCTCCGCATCGGTGACTAGAATGCTTTCGTCGACATTCGGCCCTACGGAAATATACGGAGTGTCCTCACCTGTGGAGATGCTGCCGCGCTTCACGTACATGTCGACGTCGTGGCCGAACCCCGTCAGGTCGAGCCGGAAGCTGTCGATCGGCGCAGCGATGTCGAAGCTGAAGACATGCGCGTTTTCGGCGTCGCCGTTGCCGCTGAGGCCGGTCACCGCCTCGCCAGGCGTGAGTTCCGGAATACCGGATACGGCATTGGAATACTCCGCCTTCAACTCGACGCCGGTGGCCGGGTCCGGCCACGCGTTCGATTGCAAGCCGATGTACCAAGTGCCGGCCGCCGGATTCTCGACGAAGATCACTTCATCGGTGCCGCCGTCATTGCTCCACACTTGTGGGTTGTCCCAGGTCGGTGGAGTTCCGTGCTGCGCCAGCAGCGACAGATCGCCATCTCCGTCCCGAGTCGAGATGGACAGCTGGCTCATCCCAGCAGGCACTTCGATTGTGTAGTAGGTCCATTGAGCCGGCACCATGATGCCCTTGATCGCAACGCCACTGTGCAAGATATTGCCGCCACCCTGCAGGACCGCCTGGAAATCGATGATCGCGCTCAGAGTGTCGGGCAGGCCGGAGAGCTGCGAGCTTGGTGTCAGCGTCGGATTGCTCAACGCGGTTTGTAGTTGCGAGGCGACGGCGTCCGTGCCGTACAGCGTCTGCGCTATCGACGCCCATGTATCCCCGCTCTGCACGGTGTACGACGGCACCGGCGCAGTGATGAAAACTCGCACGAGGTCGGTATTGCTCAAGCCCGCCGAGTCGGTCACTTTTACCTGGAACGTGAGCAAGGTCGGGGCAGTGACCTGCGGCGCAGTGAAGCTTGCATTGGCAGTCGAGCCGTTCGCCAACGTGACGAACGGGCCGCCGGCCTGCGTCCACTCGTAGCTCACCGCGCCTTGCACGTCGCTCGCCGTCGCGTGGAGGCTGACGCTCTCGCCGCGCCGCACGGTCTGGCCCGAACCGGCATCCACCAGCGGCGCCGACTCGACGGTGTTGGTATTGAAAACTAGCTTGGTATCGTTGATGAGAGCTTCGATTCCAAGCCGCACGTACCAAGTGCCAGCTGCCGGCGCATCGACACTGATGCTGCGGTCAGAGCCCTCACCGAACGAGTAATAGTCGGCGGCGCCGAAATCCGCATCCGGCATCTCGCCGTGCTTCAGGTACAGGAAGGTCCAGCCATTCGGACCGTTCATGTCCAATCTGAAGTCGGTGGTCCCTTCGGCAACCTCGAAGCTGAACAACCGTGCGTCCTCGGTCTCGGAATAGCCGTCGCCGCTGATGTCGGTGATGGCCACGCCTTCGGTCAGTTGACGGACCTCATCGGTGCCGGTCTGAGGCAGCGCCTGCAGCTCGACACCGCTGATGTTCGCCGCGGCGTACACGCCAACGTACCAGGTGCCGGCGGCGGGATTGGCAACCACGAGCGACTCGTTGGTCGTGCTGCCGTTGGAGTATGCGCCGAACTCGCCGAACCCCAACGTCGGCTGCAAACCGTGACGCACGTAGATGTCCGCGTTGCCGCTACCGCCGCGGGTGAAGACCGTCAGCGCGCTCATGTCGGCCGGCACGTCGATGGTGTAGTACTTCCAGGTGCCTTCCAGCGCTGTAACGCTCACCGGGATGCCGGGATGCAGAACGTCCTGCGGCGGAGGCGTGCCGGTTTCCGTAAGTTCGTCCGTGTCGAGCGTATACGTGTGCAGCGTCGGTTGGACCTCCGTCGTGCTCAGCGGTGCGGTGTTGAGATTCGGCGTGACAGTGCTAGTTGTTTCATGTGTGGTCGACAACGCGCCGCTGTTGGCGTCGACGCTTGATGAGCCGCCGCCGGAGGATGCGGAATACGTGAACGTCGTGATCCGCCCCTCGCCGTCCCTGTACGTTTCGACGCGATTCTGGCTGTCGTAGCCGAATTCGACGTAGCTGGCATCGGGCTGGACGATTCGCCTGATGCGATTGCTGGCGCCGTCGTACGTGTACGTCGTGGTGTGAACGATACCGTCCGTAACGGAGTTGTCCTGCGGCGTCAGGTCGACCTTGACCTGGATCAGCCGGTCGGAGCCGTCGTAGCTGTAGCGGGTGAGCGTCTGTGTCGCGCCGTCGCTGACCACGCGGATCTGCGTGAGATTGTTGCCGCTGTAGTCGAGATAGGTGTCCTGGCCGGACGCGTCTTCGATGTGCGTCAGCAGGTTGCCGGTGTAGCTGTAGCTGATGGTGTTGCCATCGGCGTCCTGCGATGAGGTCAGAAAACCGCTGGAATTGTAGGTTTCGGTGTTACGAGCGGAACCGTCGGTCCAGGTCCACTGGGAGCTTGCGTACTTCAGCGTGTCGTGTGCCCCGTCGCCTTCGGTGCTGCGGTAACCGGTGGTGCTGTCCACATAGCTGTAAAGCACTTCGCGGCCGTCGCCGAACACTTTCTTCACCGTGCTGCCCGCAGTGTTGATCGTGCCGGTCAGCTCGATCACGCGCCTGACGATGCCCAGGCGCCAGTTGTCGTCGTTGTCGTAGTCCGTCAACCCTTGCGAGTTGTAGGTGCGCACCAGCGCGAGATCCAAGCCCAACGCGCTGAGCCTTTCATCCTGGCTCTGCACGATGAGATTGCCGGTGGCGGTGTTGACGAACACCCGGTCGTTGCCCCGGCCGACTACGGCGTTGCCGGCAGCCCCCGCACCGCCCAGGGTTGAAATGGAAGAGCCGAACAAGCCCAAGCCCGCACCGCTGACGACCGCAACCATATATTTATCCCTGAGTCTCGTTCTAAGTGATCGCCGAGGGCTCCGCCGACATTGCATCGGCGGATCCCAGCGTTGTTACTTCACTTAATCCAGGGAATGCGGGAGCGGTTTAGGGGGCGGCGCAACTAAGCACGGCCGGCCCGAGGAAGTGTCACGACGGGTGGCCGTCTGTGCCCGATCTGTTACGCATCTACGGCAACACATTTCAAGCATCTGCCCTGTGGTGTCGCGCAGAAGCCGCCTAAGTCAGCGAACAATTGCCAGATTCATCAAGAAACTCGATGAACGTCCGAGTCGAACTGGTTTTACTGTTGGCGTTTCGATGTTTGCGGCGCGTACAGCTTCCGCAAGCCATCGTTAGTCCCGGAGATTTCCATCAGCTCGCGCGCTGTAAGACACAGCAGCTTGTCAGCCTCATCGAACTGCCCCGCGAGGATCATGCGCTCCGATTGATCAATTGCGTGGCTTGCCTTCTCGTACAGATCGAGCTTTCTCAGTGGCTGTTCCGCTTCCTGCAACACGGTTCGCGCATACGGGTAGGCTATCTTCATCTCGTCCTCGCCACGCCGTGTGGAGGAAACGATGCCCTGCAAATAGCCGAGCACGTCTTCCACATCCTTTACGGTTTTCTTCGCGCTCATGGCTTGGGCCTCACAGGGGTACGCGGCATGTGCAGACTACCATTTTCGGTGATGGCTTTTACCGACGTGCCGCCATAGCGGTAGTAGTTCTCGAACTGCATGCTGATCGAACGCGAGCTCAGGATGTTCTTGTAGGACATCGCCTTGCCGTCGAGTATCGGCCGCATGCCTGGACCCAGGTTCATGTAGACGTCCGGTTTCGTATAGAGGCCTGAACCCAGTGGATCGTACAGCCACCGGTCCAGCGCAATCAGCTGGCCTGGGCCTTCTGGGACACCGATCGACTGCACATAGGCACGCACCGAGCCCTTGGCGCGATTATCAGCGTAAAGTCCTACTTGAAGCTGCTCGGGCATATCCAAAGGATAACGCAGCATTCTGTTCTCGAACTTCTCTTGCCCTTCCATCACCCCCGCCGAGAACGTGCGCGAATACCGCGCTTCGATTTCGTCCACGAACTGTTGTGGTGTCAGCTTCGCCGTGCCGATGGTCCTGATCTGATATGTCTGGAAGTCGAGGTCGATGATTCCCTGCCGCTGAAGACCAACCAGACGGACCGCGTCTCGATAGGCATTCAGTTCCGCAGCCAGGTCACGACGAACCGAACCATCGCCGTAAATTCCCGGAAAGGCTCCCAGCTGTTGCGGTGTCGGCACCTTCAGCCCGCTGCGGCCGATAGTGGATTTCAGCTTCTCGATCTCCGCCTTCAACCCCAGCTCATTCATGAATGCCGCGGCATCCGCACTGTCGCGGTAGGCTGCCCCCATGCCGGTCGGATCGAATTCCGCGAACAGATCCAACGCCGAGGTAGCGCGCGGGTTGATGCTGAGATCAAGCGAACGTCCAGCAGCATCTTTGCCGCCTCCCTTCGAGGCCTTGATGCCACCGGTCAGCTCAAACCCGAACTCATCGTCGCCAACGAAGCCATTGATCAACCCACCGGCTTCATCCAGGAATCGCCCAGGGTATAGCTGGATCGGCGCATCGGAAAACTCGCCGCTGTCCCGCTCGATACCGCCCGGCAACCATTCAGAAATTTCCAAGGCGTCGCCAGTCTGCCCCTCCAGGGTCTCAAGCCCCATGTCATACGCATCCTCGTGCGCATCACGGGAAACGCTGACGGGATTGCTGGTAAGACTGCCTGTCTCGACATCCAACGTCGGCATCTCCATTCCTGACAACTCAGCCTCGATGTTCGCGCGCGTATCGGCAAAACTTTTTTGCAAGTCTGAGTCCAGACTGCCAGGCAACGACTTCCCGATGAGTCTATCCACCGTGCTATTGCCCAGTGCATTGCCAAACGAATCCGCCAGGATCGTGGCCATATCGATCTTGCCGCCGAAGGCGCCACGCACCGCGGAGCCGGTGACACCCGCGGCGAACTGGTTCGCAAACTTGCTGATCCCTTCGGATTTGAATAATCCCCCCGCGCCCTCGCCCGCCGCCTGAGCGATCGGCCCCGCCACCGCCGAGATGGCCACGTCGCGCCAGCTGAACTTCTGTTGCAGCCCGGTTGCAACGGCGATGCCCTGTGTTATCGCGCTGTTGGCAGCAGCATTGCCTGCTGCCAACAGTACCGGATGCGCCGTGCGTGCACCGCTCAAGACCGTGCCGACGGCATTGCCGCCGGAGACCAGCGAACCCAATCCTGCTGTCACACCTGCACCGATCGCACCGAGTGCAACACCTTTCCAATCGAAGCCGTCCTGGGCGCCGATCGCAATGCCCACACCCTGGCTCACGATGCTGCCCACCGCGCCTCCAACGATTGCAGCTGTAATGCTGCCACCGGCAAGAGCACCGGCGCCCGCAGACATGATTGCACCGAAGCCGGAGGCAACGCCGGGAGCGGCGAGACCCGCCGTGAAGACCGTCACCACCACGGCAACCACCACCATCAGGATCATGCCGATGACGCCGCAGCCTTTTTTCTTCGGCTTCGGTGCTGGCGGCGTGGGTTGTGTCGGAGAGGTGTCGCCGAGTGCTTCGCTTACGTCGAAGGGCTTGAAGCTCGATGCCTTGTTGGAAATCGAGACGACTTCATTCGGCACCCGCAGCGCCGTGCCTTCCGTGAGCACCGCGTTGGGATCGTTCAGACCATTCTCTTGTGCGATCACATACCACAGCGCTGCGTCGCCAAAGACGCGGGCCGCGATGGTGCGCAGCGTGTCACCTGCTTGAACGATGACCTGCGATGGCACGGACGCCGGATAGTCCTTGGACACCGGCGTGTAGTTCACGTCGAAGTTGGCTTCGAATGCGCCGTTGCCCTGCAGCTGGCCGAAGCTGCCGGTGTAGTTGTTGTCGGCGAAGAAGAAATGCTGCGCCTTCGGTGCGTTATAGACGCCCGCCCAGCTGCTGCGGTCCACCGCCGCATCCCATGCCTGTGCGACGGTCATGCGTCCGCTGACGCCGTCGAACTGGCCCTGAATTGTAGTCAGCGCCTGCCCGTAGGCGTTGTTCGCGAAGTAGCGCGTGCGGGTGAGATCACGGGTATCCGTGAACTGCACCAGCTCGCCATTTACATTGTAGAGACGTGAAGTGGAGCCGGACAGCGGAGCCTGCGTGCCTGCGGAAGACGCGCTCTGTCCAGTTTCCGAATAGCCCTCGCCCAGTCGGTACGAGTTTGTGTACGTCGTCGTGTAGCGGTAGGAACCGTTCTGGTAGACATCCACCTTGTAGCCACGCAGCACGGAGGCTGCGTCGTAGCCGGCGTACCAGTTCCAATAGTCCGACCCCGCATCGCCGTAGGTGACGACCGATTCCAGCTGCGCACCCTTGCTCGTCGATTGGGTAATGGCGCGGCCGTCGTCGTCATAGACGGTGACAGTGGTGCGATCCACCAAGTCCGGCCCGTCTACCGCGCTGTTTATTTCGGTGAGCTGGCGCGACGCCTTGTCGTAGCTGCGCTGACTGATCGGCGTCGAGCTCCATTCGCCCCCGACGACATTGCCGGTGCTGATCTCACGCACGATCTTGTCGCTCTCGCGGCTGATGATGACCAATCGGCCCAGGCCGTCGTAAGCGTAGTACTCGCTGGCGAGACCATCCGTGGGAGTGAAATCGGCAACGGTGCGGAACTGATATACGCCGTCCTGCAGGTACTCGACGATCTCGAAGCGATTGCCGTGCGTGCGCACGCTGGTGCGCTGGCCTTTTGCGTCATAAGTCAGGATCGCGCCTTGATTTCCAGTGATGTCGACATCCGGCACGGCGCCGGCGGTGCGAACGCCCTGGCTGATCTTCACGCGATTCATCTCGTCGTAGCGGTAGTACAGCTCCTGCGACTTCGATACCAGTTGGTGATCCAGGTAGCTCGCCTGGATGAGCGTGCGATTGCCGTTGGCGTCGTATGAGTAAGTGAGGCGATAGTCGGGATCGTCAAGCGAGGCTATGCGCCCCAGGGCGTCGTACTCGATGCGCGTGTCCTGGTGCACGCGGCCGTCGATGACGACACGCTCGCGTGCCTTGCGGCCCGCGGCATCGTAATTGAAGGTGGACGTACGGTTCAGGCTGGCGAGCCCGGAACCGGCGGCGGCAGTGGAGTTTTCGGTGATCGCTTTGAGATGGCCCGCGGCATCATAGGAATAAACGCGATTCTGGCCGAGATCGCTGGTCTGCGATTCCAGCAGCCCCGCTTGGTCATAGTCATATTGATAGGTTGCACCGCCAGTCTGGAACAGGAACGCCAGCGAGGACTCGTTGACCAGCTCCCGGTGCGTGCTCATCCGGCCGAACGCGTCGTAGCTCCAGGTGGTGTAGCTCTGGTTGGCATCGGTCTCGCTGATCTTGCGGTCGAAGGCGTCGTAGACATACGCCGTGTCGTAGTTGCGCGGCGTGCGCCGGCGGATCAGGTTGCCGCGCAGGTCGTACCAGTAGTGCGTGGTCTCGCCCTCGCCATTGGTCTCCGCGATACGCCGGCCGGCCTGGTCGTAGAGATAGTTTTCCCAAACCACGTCAGCCGCGTTGGCGGCGGAGGTGTCACTCGGAAAACTCGACGCAAATCCATCGGTGTCGATCTCCCGCGCGACCTGGATCAGGTTGTCGGCCTTGTCGTAGACGTTGCGCGTCTGGTAGCCCAGCTCGTCGGTGGCCTGCAGCAAGTTGCCGTAGATGTCGTAGACGTTGGTCTTGATGGAACCGGTGATCGCATACGAGAAATGGTCGGCATTCTGCTGCCGTACCAGCTGCCCCACCGCGTTGTACGTCGCGCGCGCGGTGTTGCCCATGGCATCGCGTGTTTCCAACAGCCGGCCGTGTAAGTCGTAGAAATTGCTGGTCTGGGGCCGGCGCACCTGCTCTTCGATGCTGAATCTGGTGTCCATGACTCGCACGTTCGGCATCAGCGTATGCACCAGCTGGTTGAGCTGGTTGTACCGGTACTGGGTGATGTTGCCCGCCGCATCCTGCACGCTGATCGCATTACCCCAGCGATCTAGGGACTGCACCGTCGTCGGCGTGACGATCTGCGATTGCAGTGCTGCAGAGGCACCCGCCGTCACCTGCCCGCTGGTCGTGTTGAACGTACCTTCCTGCGTGGCAAAGTCGCTCGATGCGCCGGTGCGGCGATAGCTGATGCGATATCCGTACGAGTTGCCGGCCAGCGAATCAATGTTCACGCCGACCTGGCCGGGACTGACGTCCCATGCGTTCAGGCTAGTGACGGCCGATGGGTTGCTGAGTGGCCAGTATTGGAATGTCGCGACCACATCGAGCGCGGCCGGCTTCTGCCAATGAAACTGCTTTGCATTCGACAACTGGTAACTGACTTCAGCGACTCGCGCGTACGTGCCGTACGGATTCGCCGCGGTGGACGGACTCACTTGGTAGTAGCCACCGCCGTCTGCCCAGCTGACCGGATTGAGGATGTAGCCCGCGCCGCCCCAGCCGCCGGCATAGTCGTCGTACGGAATCTCGAAGTACTGATACACCGCGTTCGGCGGACTCGCCGTCGGCAGGGTGTCGATCGCCGGCTGTGCGTCGATCAGATCCTGCGGTGCTGCTATCTCGAACTGCGGCGCTCGCTGCTCGACGGCGCGGCCCGCCAGGTCGTAACGCGTTTCTGAACGCATCGTGCCTGCGAGACCGTTCACGGTCTGCACATTGGTATAGCTCGCCAGATCCAACGTGCTGCTGCGAATCTCCGCGGTGGCCTGGCCATTCAGATTGTAGAGATAGACCTTGTCGACGCCGTCGCCGCTGTTGGTGCGCCATAGCCGGCCGCCGTTGTCGTAGTCGTAGAATTCAGCCGTCCAGCCGCCGTCCACCGTCTTCTGTTCGATTTCACCGAAGGCATTGTACTGTGCGCGGGTGGCCACGACGGCGGGCGAGCTAGCTGCCGTCTGCCGCTCCTGCGTGACGATGCGGCGACCGAGGGAATCGTATTCATACAAGGTGACCATTGTCTCATCGACAAAACTGGTCGGAACCGCGCCCAGGTCGCTGAGAGCGCGATTGGTGACGGTCTGCCACTCCTTCACCACATCGCCGCGTGCGTTGTACGCAGCGAATCGATTCGCACCGCTTGCGTCCTGGGTTCGAGCAACGAATCCATGGCTGTTCATCAACAGCAGCGAATGACGCTCGGTGGCCGCCGTCGTTACCGCCAGCGTGTAGGTGTTCGGGTTCACCGATGCGGCACCCGCACCGTAGCGAATTTCCTCAACCATGTTGCCGTGTGCATCGCGGCGCATTTCGATGATGGGGATCAACGTAACAGCGTCGCCTCGATCGCGACCCGGTTCGGCCGTGGCCACTGCGCGGCCGAGCACGTCGTAATATGTGTAGGTGACGGCGTTGACCGTCTGCGTGCCGGCGCGAACGCCCACTTCGGTGACGCTGGTCTGGTTGCCGACTGCATCGTAGGTGAATTCGGTGCGCTTCGAATCGACGCGCATCTGCAGTATCGAGCTGTTGATGAACGCGTACTCGACGTTCGCCAGCGACTCGCTAACCTTGCGATTGAGCCGGTCGTAGCTGTAGCGGAATTCGCGATCGAAGCCTACGTCGCTGGGAATGCCCGAAGCGGGATTGCCCGGCACGCCGGGAATCGCTGGGGTCGGCGCCGCCGGCGCGGTACTGGTAGTCGCATTGAACGTCGTCAGATTCCTGGCGTATTCCTTGCTGACGACGAGATCGCCGGTCTCGTCATACTCGAAGCTTGTGAAGTAACGCAGTGCATCCACTTCCGCAGTCTTCAGGCCACGGCGATCGTAGTAGTAGTGCGTGGTGGCCCAGGCATTCGCGCTGGAATCGGCGATGGGATTGCTGACCGAGACGCCCTGCGGATTCACCAGCTGATATTCGCGTATCACGTGGCCGAAGGCGCTGTATTCGTAGAACGTCGTCGGTGCCTGCGTGAAACTTGTACCCGCACCGGCGGCCGCTCCAGGCTCGAAGGAGTACACGGCAGGCTGCACCGTGCTCTCGACGCGATTCAGCCGGTCGTAAGTCTTGGTGATGGTGCGATTTTCCGCGTTGCTGCGCAGCGCAGCCACAGCTGCATCCATGTCGCTCAGCGCAATACGATTGTTGGTGTATGTCGGGACGGAACCCAGTGCCGCAGCAAAGCGCGTCAGCGTGAGTTCGTTGCCGAACTCGTCATAGGTGTGTTCGGTGACATAGCGCAATGCATCTATTTCGTAACGTACGCGACCGATGGAGTCGTACACCTTGTAGCTGAAGGTGTCGGCGACATCGCGATTGCGCGTGGCATTTCCCAGCGCATCGAAGGTCACCCCAGTGGACAACGACACACCTACCAGCGGCGTAGTGGCCGTGAAGTCGGTGTAGCTGCCGTTGTAGATATCGACTTGCGGGAACTGCGTGGAATCCTGTCTGCCAAGCGCATCGTAGCCGTAGGTGGTCAGGCGGACCTGAGAGATGTCCTCGGTGCCGTTCGGCAGGCGCTGAATGCCTTCCTGTCGTGTCTGGACATTGCCCACTGCATCGTACGTCATCCGCGTGACAATGCTGGCGGTGCCGGTCGTGCTGCCGAGCGTCGCACCAAGGCTGGTAACGCTGGTGATGCTTACCTGCGGCGTTCGCTCTTCGAGCAGCCGGTGATTCGCGTCGTAGACATACGTCCAGGTGTAGGCGACATCGCCCGCGGCCGAACCTTTCTTGTTGGTGTAGCTGGTCTTGTTGCCGACGGCGTCATAGCCGAAGTATTCGCTGCGGCCCAGCGCATCCATCACGGACGTCACCCGCCCGGCGACATCGCGGGATGTCGCGCTGGTCTGATCGACAGTACCCTGCACGGTAATGACAACGCCACTACTGCGATTGACGAGATGCGCAAACGTGGCGCTGGCAGGAATCGTCGGCTTCGCGGCATAGACCACTTCGATGGTCTGCCGGGTTGCATCCTGGTAACGCGATTCCTTCAGATATCCTTCCGGGTCCAGCGCGAAGCGCAATCGATCCGCCGAGTCGTACCAGTAGCGGGTGGTGCGGTTCTCCGGGTTGCTCGCGTTGGCCAGCGCCCAGGTATCCAGCGTAGCCGTGTCAGTCGCGAGCGCTGTGCCGCGGGGCGTCGCGAACGCCATGGTCTCGATGATGTTGCCATTGTTGTCGTACTTGTATCGTGTCACATCGCCGAGAGCATCGACTGCGTACGTCGCGCGGCCGCGCAAGTCGTATGCCGTCCACTTCACGCGGTCGGCACTGCCGAGATTCACCGGATCGTTGCCGGCTGCAATCAGTGCAGCCGTGACGCCCGCGGTGCTGTAGTACGCAGCGTTGGAAACTTCGTTCGCATAGACCCGCTCGCGGATGACTCTGCCGTTGGCATCGAAGCTGCGCTCCGTGACCAGCGCCTGCGTGGCATTCAACGTCTCGACCGTGTAACGCTCGCGACCATCGCGGTCGTAGATCGATTGGGTGAAGCTGTCGAGGCTGCTTTCAGCAACGGAGAAATTCGCCGGGGTTACGACGTCGAATCCAGCCAGCGACCCAGCCGACACGGTGGCAAGGTAGCGGCGCGTCGAGGCGACGCGCCCCGCTGCGTCATGAATCGTTCGAGTGACGCCGCCCAGCGCGTCGAAGCTGTATTCGAGCTGGTTTCTGGCGTCGTAGACGTACCAGGTCGAATAGCCTCGCGCATCGATCTTGCGGGTGAGATTGCCATTGCCGTCGTAGCGATAGTCCGTGACTGCGTCCGGCTGGCCTGCGCCGAGGGTGACAGTTTCAAGGACTCGCCGGCCCAGGACGTCGTAATGATAGACGACTGAGCGCGCATTGGCACTGCCGTAGCCTTCAACCACCTGCACGGTGTTGCCGATTTCGTTGTAGGTATAGCTGGTGCGCAGATTGAGCGCGTCCGGATCGACGGCAACCAGCTTCATGCGTCCGTCCTTGTCGTAAGTCGTGCGGGTCAGCCGCCCACCCGGCTCGGTGACCTGCCAGACACGACCTTGCCCGTCGTATTCGTAGAGCGTCGTCAGGGCGAGACCGTCGGCATCGACAGTGCGAGTGAAGACGCGGTTGGCGGCATCGTATGTGAACGAGGTCGTCGCGCCGTTAGCACCAACCTGCGTGAGCTGCCGCCCGGCACGGTCGTAAGTGCGAGTCTCGAGCGATCCCGACGAATCCGAAACGGTGCTGAGTTTACCGTTGACGTCGTAGGTGTAGCTGGTCGTGTTGCCGGCGGCCGTCACGCTCAGTGTCTGGCTGTGAGCGTTGAAGGTGGTAAGGACGACGATGTTCTCAGGCGTCGTCACCGTCATGGTGCGCGCCGCGTCGTCGTACGAGTAACTCGTGATGTTGGTCGGCGCCACGCCATCGGTGGTCGTCAGCGTCCGGGCGAATGCGTCGTAGGTGGTGATACGCCTGCTTCCCAACGTATCCTGCGTCGCGATCTCGCGGCCCAGCCGATCATATTCGACAGTGCTGGTGTTGGAGCGCGCATCGGTGCTCGCGATCAGCCGGCCGAAGGCGTCGTACTGATTGGCCTGCGACGTGTTCAGTACATCGGGATCCCAGCGCGTAAGCGTCAGCAGGCCACGTTTGTCGTAGCTGTAGCGATGCGTAAGATTGCGGGTGGAGTCGACCTTCTGGATCTGTTCGCGCTGCTGCCCGAACGCGTTGTACAGATACTGGATGGTGGCGCCTTCGGCCGTGACAACCGACGCGATCTTGCCGATGGGGCTATAGGTGTACGTCGTCGATCCATCCAGCGTCGCGTTCGGATTGATGGTGAGCTGGTTGATCAGCGTTTGATTGAGCAAGCCGCCGACCAGTCCGGCAGTTGCAATGCGATTTGTGTAGCGCTTCTCCTGCTGCACCTGGCCCAGAGCGTTGTAAAGGTATTCCACGCGCTCGCCGCGGGCATTGACCTCGAATCGCAGATGATTGTCGGCGTCGTAGAAATAGAGCGTGACATTGGTTTGCGCATCGTTGGGGCGCACGGTGGCTGAAGTCTTACGGCCTGCAGCGTCGTACGCATAGGTAATGCCGTAGCGATTCCAAATGTTTTCGATTGCGACCGGATCGTTGGCGCCGACCAACGCCACCTCGCCTTCGGGAGTGAGTTCCTGGGTCACGCGTCCGATGAAATCGTAGCGAATCTGCGCCGTGCGCGCTTGCGCTGTGCCTTGCGCAACCGTCTTGCTCAAGAGATTGCCGGCACTGTCGTAGGTGTATCCGGTCGTCGTGCTGGAAGTGAGTGTGGCTGTGCCGCGTGTGAGAGTTTCCGTCGTCAGCTGGCCGGCACCATCGTATTGATACGACGTACGAGCCCGCAGTGCCGTGCCTGCGACCCGCTGCTTGAGTGTTGCAACGGTATCCGCGGCGAGGTAGGTGAGCCGCTGGTCGTAGCGCGTGCGCTCGCCAACATGTCCGGCGAGGTCATAGATCGTTTCGGTCAGATAACCTTCAGCGTCGAGCACGCCGGTCTGCCGGCCCTGCCCGTCATGGAAGAAATGACTGATAACGTCATGGGCCGGATCGGCCGACGTGGTCGATAGCAGGGTTTCCAGCGGACCTGCCAGCCAGTAGGCCGCGTTGGTGCGCGTGGCGTAGCCGATCTGGCGGAGCAGGTAGCCCGCCGGATCGTACTGGTACTCGACCAGGTAGCCGGCGCCGTCCAGCGTCCCGAGCAGCTTCCCATCGGCATCATAGAAATAGCGCGTCTGCCGATCGTTATTTGGATCCAGCACGACCTGCACGTCCGCTACCAGCAACTCATCGACGCTCGCAGCAATAGTCACGAAGTTCGCGTACTGCACCGTCGTCGTCAGCCGACCCGCGCCGTCGTAGATGTTGCGCGTGACGGCGCCTGCTGCATCGATGGAATCGATCAGAACTCCGGATGCATCATAGACATTGCGCGTGATGCGGTTGCCAGGAGCCGCTCCGCCCGCCGCGGTGCGTAGCGTCGCAAGCGGCACGTCGCTGGGAACGCCCTGTGCATCGACAAGGCTGGCGAGCGTTGCTGCATTCAGCAAGCCTGCGTATTCGATCGTCTTCACGACCTGGCCGGCGCGGTTGTAGACGTACTCGATCAACGAACCGTCGGCGTCGACACTGGCGATCTTGCGATCCAGCTCATCGTACAGATAGAACTGGCGAATACCGGTCTGGTCCATCGCGATGCGCAAGCGCCCGCCGGCATCGTAGGTGTACGCCGTCATTCCGGCCGATACTCCGCCGGACGCACTTTGCACGACGCTGGTCAATTCGCCCGTGCGGTTGTACGTCGAGGTGGTAACGCGGGTGTTCGGCCCGTTGTTGATGGTGGTGATGGTGCGATTGTTGACGTCGTCGTAGTCGGTGACGGTGGTGCGCGTGGCGCCGCCCGCTACCCATTGGCTGGTGCTCAGCTGGCGGCCGAGGCCGTCGTAAGTGAAGTTGGTGAGATAGTCGTCGGCAGCCGCCGTGGCTTCGCCACGCGGCTCGACGATCTGGAGCAACATGCCGCGCTGGTCATACACGTAACGCGTGACGGATGCCGTGCCAGTGCCCGCTCCGGACGTGTCGGTCGCATCCCATGCCGCGGCGGTTTGCACGTTGCCGCGGAAATCGTACATGTAGTCGACGCGCTGTAGATTCTGCAGGTTCTGGCCGGCCGCCCATGTTGTCAGGTCGCCTTCCGCAAATGACGGCGCGGTGTAAAGCGCCGCGCCGTACACTAGGCTGCTGGTGCGCTGTCCCGCCGCGTTGTAGCGATATTCGGTCACGCGGCCCTGCGCCGTGATCGTGAAACGCAGATGGCTTTCGCTGTCGTAGACATAGCGAGCTGTCAGAGCCCCCGATGCCTGCGCACTGCCGGCGCCATCCGGATCGTTCACTAGATAACGCGTTTCAGTCAGCAGCTGATTATTGATGTCATAGGTGCGCGTAACAGTCCCGCCCTTGGCATCGCGCGTACTCAGAAGATTGCCGCTCGGGTCATAGGTCAACGTCGTGACTCTATTCAAGCCGGACGGATCTTCCGTAACGCTGATGAGATTGCCCTGCGTATCGTAGGCATAGCGGGTCTCGATGCGGGAGCCGCCAGTCGTCGGACTGAGCACGCTGGTCAAACGTCCGGAAGCATTCTTGATGTATGTAGTGATCAGACCGAGCGCATCCTGCACGTCAGTCTGCAAATACGGCGAGCCGCTGGTGCCGGTGCTGTAAGTCAGCGTCGCAGGCACGACCAGCTTCATGCCGGTTGTCAGCGTGGGATTGCCGAGCGCAGCCTGCAATGCCACCACTGCACCTGCGGTGCTGGTGCCATAGATGGCTTGCGCGATGCTGGCCCAGGTATTGCCGGACTGGACCAGATAGTACGGCGGCACGCCGACCGTGGTGGTCGTCGAAACCGTCAGCGTCGCAGGAAGATTCGTCAGGTGCGCGCCAGTTGTGAGTGCCGGATTGCCGAGCGCGCTTTGCAGCGCGCTGCCCGCTGCAGGGCTGTCGACGCCATAGAGAGTGCTTGCAAGCGACTGCCAGGTGGCGCTGGCAGGAACTGTGAAGTACGCGGGAACAGAAACGATGGTCGTGGTTGTGACCGACAGAGTTGCCGGCAGGTTCGTGAGTTGATCGCCGGCCGTCAGCGCGGGATTGCCGAGCGCGGTCTGCAACGCGCTGCCAGCCGCGACGCTGTTCACACCGTAGAGCGTGCTTGCCAGCGACTGCCATGTCGATCCGGTCGGGATGACGTAGTACGATGCACCGCTGCCGCCCGAACTGAAGCGGGAATGGTAGATGGAGTTTGCAGTGCCATCGGATTGTTGCCATACAACTTCGATGTTGCCTTGAGTGTCACTGACAACATACGGTTGCCCTGCCGCGGCTGCGCTGCTTTCCAACGGCTGAACCGCACCCCAGGTGCCGTTGGTCAATCGCGCAGCATATGCACTGTTGGCGGCGCCATCGGCCTGCACCCAGGCGACAGCAGCCGTGTTGCCGCTGATGGATGCCACGACGCTTCCCCAAGTCGTCGAAACCGCGGCCGGCGAACTTTCGACAGTTGCAGCGCCGCTCCATGCAGACACCGCCACGTCGAAGCGACTTCCATATACCGAGCTGGCAATGCCGTCGCTCTGAACCCAGGCGACCAGCGCGTTGCCCACGCTGTCCATGCTTAGCGATAGCGCGCTTACAGCGTCGCTACCGGTATCGAGAGCTGCGGCAACCGCCCACGTGTTCGTTGCAGCAGTGAACCTTCGGGCAAACACATCGCTGCCCTGCCGCCATACGGCGATACCGTTGCCGTTGGCATCGAATCGCACAATGGGATCTTCAGCGACGGTGCTGGAGCTTTCCAGCAACGTGGAGGCATTCCAGGCTCCTGTGGAGCCGGAGATGGTAAAGCGCCGTGCATTGATGCTGTTGCCTGATGTCGCCCACACAACGGTGACATTTCCCTGCGCGTCGGTGGCAATCGAAGACTTGGACGATGGTGAAGCGGAAAGGACCGACACGGGCGCGACCCAGGAATCGACATCGAATCGCGCCACGGACATATTGGTATTCGTGGGTGCCGTTACCAGGTAGGCCACCGATGCATGAACACCCGAGATCGATGCGGCCACGGAACCGGGCGAGGAAACCACTGCCGTTGTCGAACCGGAAATGGTGCTCCAGTTGGACCAGGAACCGGAAATGGCACTATACAAAGCGGCGCGCGCCGTACCCTGCGTCTGCCACGCCAGAACCGCTTCGCCAGAAGCGCCGACTGCAAGGGAAAAAGTACCGATGATGCCGCTTTGAATCTGGACTGCTGCCGCCCACGTACCGGTTGCGCGCGTGTACCGCCGGACGTAGAGACCGAGACCGCCAATGCCGGTGCCGGCAATCCAGGCCGCGAAGCCGTCGCCGTTCGCATCGTAGGCCGCCTGCGGGGAAGAGGCCGCCGCGCTCGAACTCTCCAGTAAATCAGCCACGGACCAGCCGCCACTGCCACCCGCGAGTGTCGTCAAGGCACTGGCATTCAAGCTGTGGCTGTTCGCGGTGGTCTGAGTCTCGGTGGACGTCATCGCACCGTTGTTCAGGCCGTAGGCATTCGAAATTGTCTGCGACTCAGTGCTGGTGAGCGCCCCCGCATTGGCATTGGCCGCCTGCGAACTGCTGCCACCGGTCGGCAAACTGTACGAGAGAGTCGTCGTCCTGGCGCCGGCGCCGGGAACTGCATAGCTGAGATTGAGCGGAACCATCAGGTGCAAGCCCGGAGTGAGCGACACGTTCTGCATCGCGTTCTGCAATGCCTGGACTGCATTGGCGTGCGAAGTGCCGTACACGGCCTGAGTGATGCTCGCCCAGGTGTTGCCCGCGGCGACCGTATAGTACGGAGTGACGGATGTGCTGGTCGTCGTCGTGACGCTGAGCGCCGCGGGGAGATTCAGAAGACGCAGGCCGTCAACCAACGTGGGGTTGCCCATCTGCGCCTGCAGAACATCCGCTACCGCTGTGCTGCCGTACAGCGTCAGCGCAAGTGATGACCACGTCGCGCCGGCCGGAACGGTGTAGTTCGCAGTCGAGAAATATCGGCTGGTGAAGATCGAGCGTGAGCTGATGGAAGCTTGAGTCTCTTCCCATAACGCAGTGATATCGGCATTGGCATGCACTGCCAATCCTGGATTTGAAGCACCTGACGGATCGTTTACGTTGCTTCCGACAAGCTCGGCTGCGAGCCATGCGCCGTTCTGGAAGCGCACCACCCACCATTGACGCAGCTGGCTCGAGACAGTTACTGGGCACATCACAGCAAAGCCGCCTGGTCCCGCAACCACTGGAAGCTCGTTCACATTCACACCTTGCGCGGTCACGTTGGTGACTGTCGCGGTGCTGCCCCACGTCTGGGTACTAGCATTGAAATAGCGGGCATATACGCGGGAGTTCTCCCAGACCAACATTGCATTGCCCTGCGAGTCGACGGCAATATTGCTGCCGTGGAAGTGATCGCTACTATCCGGCGGTGAATATGCGAGCACATCAGGGGCTTGCCAGGTATTGGTCGCTTTGTCGAAGCGGCGCACCACCAGCGTCTCAGTCTCGGTGAAATGACCTTTCGACCAATAAGCGAAGGCGTTGCCACTCGCATCGAAGAGCAGCTTCAACTGAGTGAAATGTTCCGTGGTATTGCTGGGGTATGTCGAGGTGTACTCGTCAAGAACCTGCAATCCGCTCCAGGAGTTGGTGCTGGCGTTGAACCGATCCGCTTGAATCTGAGAAGTGTCCCCGATGGTGGTGATCCGTGTCTGGATCAGCACCGAAACATTTCCCTGAGCATCGACCTTCGCCTCGATGAAAGCGTTTTGAAAATTGGTGGCGCGCAGCTCGGGCGCACTCCACGAGCCGCCAGTCATACGGGCGGCATAGGCGTTGTAGTCTGGAACCGGGAGGCCGCCTGGAGTGGGCGATGGCTCGGTATCCGTGACCCATGCGACGACTGCATTGTTGCCTTCGATCGATGTGGCGAGATCGGCCCCCAAGCGTCCGGAATTCGACTTCACGAGCTGTATGGTGCCCCAGCCCGTAACGCTGTCGTAGCGACGTGCATAGATCAGACTTGTGTCGGGAGGATTAGTTACGTGCTCCCAGGCAACCAGAGCGTTGCCCTGGGCATCCATGCTCAGCATCACCTTTGGAACGAAAAAGGGAGTTCCACTATCGATTCGAATCGGCGCCGACCAGGTATCGGTGGCCGCGGTATAGCGGCTGGCATAGACCTCGACGCCGGAATAAGCACTGCTGCCGCCACCCGCCCAGGTGGCGAATCCATCGCCGTTGGCGGCGAACTTGATCTGGGTGAGATTGGTTCCTGCTGCCTGATTTTCGAACAACGTCGCGCCCGTCCAACCCGGCGGCGTGGCGGCTGAAGTACGCGAGTAGTTCGTCGTGACTGAGGTATTTTCGAAAGTCGTCAGCGCCGCGGTGTTGGCCGCGACCGAGACCGGCGTGCCGCCATTCTCCGAATAACTCTTCAGTCGGTACTGGCCATCGACCAGCTCGTGCACGAACGCGATGGAGCTGCCATCGGCCTGGGCGATCGAAGAGATGCGGGTGCTGGTGCCCTCGTAGGTGTAGCTGGTGGTGTAGACGCGTCCGTCAGCGACCGAGTTATCGCTGGGTGATAGATCCACGCGTACCTGGATCAGGCGGTTCTGCACATCGTACGTGTATAGCGTAATGGTCTGCGTCGCGCCGTTGCTGACGACGCGGACTCGCGTGAGGTTGTTGCCCGAGTAATCCAGGTACGTCGACTGGCCCGAGGCGTCGTTGATCTGCGTCAGCAGGCTGCCGGTATAGACGTAGCTGACGGTATTGCCGTCGGCATCGCTCGACTGAGTCAGGCGACCGCTTGAATCATAGGTTTCAGTGTTGCGATTGGAGCCGTCCGTCCAGGTCCACGTGCCAGCGTTGTTCGACAGTGTGTCATGCGCTCCATCGCCGTCAGTGCTGACGTAGCGAGAAGTGCTCGAGTCGTATTGATAGGTAACTTCGCGGCCATCGCCGAACACTTTCGTGATCGTGCTGCCGGCGGTGTTAAGAGTGCCGGTAAGCCCGAGCACGCGCTGGTTGACTCCCAGTCGCCAGTTGTCGCCGTTGTCGTAGTCGAGCAACCCTTGCGAGTTGTAAGTTCGGACCAGCGCGACATCCAGCCCGAACGCATTGAGGCTCTCGTCCTGGCTTTGAATGATGAGATTGCCGGTGGCGGTGTTGACGAACACCCGATCGTTGCCCCGCCCCACCCCGGCGTTACCGTTCGCGCCACCCACCGCCGCAACCGAAGAACCGAACAAGCCCAAGCCCGTGCCGCTGACTACCGCAACCATACTGTTGATCCCCAATCCGTAGGATTAATAACGAGGTACTCGCGGCCTAGCGAACCTCATGGAGGCATGCAGGCCAAGCTGACCTCAGCTATATCCGCGGTTACGGGGAGTGGTTTAGGGACTACGTGCGAATTGATGCGCGATTGCGCGCGCAGCGAACGGGCGCGGCGAATCCATCGGCTATGGCGAGCTGCAATCAGTGCCGAGTCATTTTCGCCAGCATCTGACTCAATGCGCTGCTGCTGGACGAACTAAGTCCGGTAACGACGCCGCGAATGATGGCCTGCGCGCGGGCAGGATCGGCGTTCGCAGCGAGCACGGCCTCGGCGAATTTCGCGGACAGGCAGGCCGGATCGAGCCGCAGCGCCACCTTGATGAACTGCTGGGCGCGCTCTCTTTCGCCGCGCATCGCCGCAACCACGGCCAGGCCGCCGTGCGATTCGGCGAAATTACGGTCGGCGGCCAGCGCCGTTTCGAAAGTTTTCTCGGCCAGATTCAACTCGCCCGACAGCAACTGCGCCCAGGCGAGCACATGCCAGGAACCCACATGACCAGGCATCAGTTCCAGACCGCGCGTGAGCTGCCCCTTGGCAGCGCCGATATCGTTCGCGAGCAGCGACAGCGCACCCATTCCTATCCAGGCACGGCCGGTCTGCGGCGCATCCGCCATCACGCCTTCGAGCATCTGCCGTGCTGCATCGAGCTGCATCTGTTCGGTCAGAAGCGTTGCCTGCGTGATGCGCGCGTCGATGCAGTGGGGACTGATCTGCAGCGCCACCTTGGCCCAGCGACCCGCGTTGATGGAGTCGCCGACGTCCAAGTACATCAACGCGTAGACGCCAGCGAGTGGGCCGTCGGTCAGGGCGACTTCGGTATTCTCGCCGGCAATATCGGCGGCCGCGTCCATCTCGCCAAGGTGATGCAAGGTCGAGACGAGCAGCCGCACCACTCCGGCGTTTCTCATGCCGGAGCCGTAGCAGTTCTGGAGCAACGGCTGCGCCTGTGCGTACTCGGCCAGGCAGTAATGGCAAAGCGCGCGGTTCATCTGCACAGCCATGTCCCGGCCGACCTGCTGTTCGAGATTCTCCAGAATATCGAGCGCGCCGCGATAATCGCGCTGGCCGATCAAGCCGGTCGCCTTGTCGAAGTGGCCGAGCGGGTCGGCCGCATTCAACGCCAGGGCGGTTTCCGCGAGCTGTGTGACGATGTCGAACTTGCCAAGCGCAGCCGCCATATCGACGCATTGACGACGTAGCGCACCGTTCGCCGGGTCGACCTGCAGCAGGTGCATCAATCGGCCCAGTTTCCCCGCCAGCTCTTCCTGATTCGTATCCGTGCGCATGCGTTGTGTCCTGGGCCTGCCTGTGACCGCAGGCCCAGCATACAGTCGCTGCCATTCAGTGCAAAGTGCATTGGTGCTCGGCTGCGGATTGCCGGCAGAACCGCCTTACCACACGTATTCGAGCTGCACCCAGAACTTCGTCGTATCCGTCAGCAATCGATCCGCCTCGTAGTCGGCGTACTTGACCATGCCGAGAAAGCGATGCCACTTCGCCTGAACCTGCAGGTTCAGCTCCGTACCGTAGTCGAATGAAATGCGTTCGGCTTCGTACGTGTGATAGCTCGCCTGTGCGGTCAGCGTGTCGAGCGGGCCCACGCCTTTGAGCGTCACTCCGGCGTTGACGTAGCGGTCGTCGATGCCGTTCGGCGGTGTCACCAGAAACTTGTCGGCCCAGCCCTGGAATTTGTGCAGCGTCGCCAGCGGCGTCGTGAAGCCTTTCACGCCGTTGCCTTCGAGCACTTCCATGCCGACGCCGAGCGAGTATTGGCGATACGTGCCGGTCAACTCCAGCAAGTGATAGTCGGCTTCGAAATTGATCGGATTGTCGCCCGCGTCCTTCTGTGTCGCGTACGAGGCGATGTAGCCGATCTTGATCTTGCTCAACGGACGCTCGCCGGCAAATCGCACGCCGTAGGTGTCGGTTGAATCGCGCACCGCGGCCGGCACACCTCTGAGAGGATCGATCTTGATCCGGTAGCTGAAGCCGGTGAGCTTGCCGATCGGAAACTGGTAGGCGACGTTGGCAAGCAGGCTCTCGCCCTCGAACCGCCCCTGCGGCGATTCTTTCCCGTAGATGCGATTGACTTGTTCGACATACGAAACGTCGAAGGTCAGGTTTGCGATGCTCTTGTTGACGACGCGCAGCGCATCGAACGTCTGCTCGTTCTGGCGCCAGCCCACGTTGCCGACGAAGCGATGGTCATCGAGCACGATGCGCTGGCGGCCGAGCGTCACTGTCGTGCCGGGCAGTTTCGTGTTGACGAGCTGCAGGCGGTTGATCTCGTAGGTTTCCGGATCGGCGACGATGGGATACTGCGTTTCGCCGTTCGTCGTGCTGTTGTAGTCGCTGGTCAGCGGCACGATCAGGTCGCCTTCCACCAGCAGGGCCGTCTCCCACGCCTTGCCGGTCTCGAAGCCAAGTCGCGTGCGCAGCGTGACGGCTTCCGCGTCGTTCGCCATCGGCGTCTGGTCGACACCTTCGTAGCGCAGCCGCGTATCGAAGATGGGTTTGGCCTCGCTGATCGCCCCGCCGATGGGGCCGAAGCCGTCGGCTTGTGCGGCGCAAGCAAACATCGCGCTCGACGCGGCCATCACCGCGTAGCTCGTTCTTGCTGACTTACTCATCGTTCTCTCCCATGTTTTGCCATGTCTTTGAATTCTGTGTGTTGCTACGCCGCATCGACGTGATGCTGGCGGTCGCAATCCGCCAGGAACGCCAGCAGCTCGGCGCGGTACTCGTAATACTTCGGGTGATCGAGCAGCGCCTTGCGCGTGCGCGGCCGGGGCAGGTCCACCTGCATGATGTTGCCGATGCGTGCATGCGGGCCGTTCGTCATCATCACGACGCGGTCGGCCAGCAGGATGGCTTCGTCGACGTCGTGCGTGACGCAGATTGCAGTTACGCGGTTTCGCTTCCACACGTCCATCAGCACTTCCTGCAGATCCCAGCGCGTCAGCGTATCGAGCATGCCGAACGGTTCATCCAGCAGGAGCAGCTTGGGTGCGAGCGCGAAGGCGCGCGCCAGGCCGACGCGCTGTTTCATGCCGTTGGAAAGCTCGCTGGCTTTACGGTCGAGCGAACCGCCAAGACCGACGCGCGCGAGATAGTGCTCCACCGTATCGCGCCGTTCCTGCGCGCTGATGTGCGGATAAACGCGATCGACACCGAGCGCGACGTTCTCGCGTGCGGTGAGCCAAGGCAGCAGACTTGGCGCCTGGAACACGACGCCGCGGTCCGGGCCGGCAGACGTCACTTCGTGACTGTCGAGAACGATGCCGCCGCCGCTGAGCTCAGTCAGTCCCGCCGCCATCGACAGCACCGTGGATTTGCCGCAGCCGGAATGGCCGATCAGCGAAATGAATTCGCCCTTGGCGATGTCGAGCCGGAATTTGTCGACGACGGTGAGCGGACCTTTCGGCGTCGGATACACCTTGGTGACATCGTAGAACTCGACGAACTTTCCGGAGTTCTCGGCGGGCTTCGGGTCGGTTGCGCGGCGCGAAGCTTTCGAGACCGATCTGGGCACGACGTTCGGCAGCGCGACGCCCTCCTGTGCATCGCTCGGCCGCTTCATGCCGACGTCGATCAGGTATTGCGTGATTTCCGCGCGCAGCCGCTGATACGACTCGCTGCGATTGATCGCCATGCGGTCGCGCGGCCGCTCAAAGTCAACTTTGAATTCCTGACCCAACGTGGCGCGCGGACCGGGCTTCAAGGGGATGATGCGATCGGCTAGCAGCAATGCTTCGTCGACGTCATTGGTCACGAGCACCACTGTCTTGCGATTCTGCCGCCAGATGGCTTCGATCTCGTCCTGAAGCTTTGCGCGCGTCAATGCATCGAGCGCCGACAACGGCTCGTCCATCAACAGGATTTCCGGATTCATCGCCAGCGCTCGCGCGACGGCGACGCGCTGGCGCATACCGCCCGACAGCTCAGCGGGCCGCCGGTCTGCCGCGTGACTGAGGCCGACCATGTCGATGTATTTCGACGTCTGCTCGCGCCGTTGCGCGGCGCTCCATTTCGCGAACACGGCATCCACCGCGAGCGCGATGTTGCCTTGCACGGTCAGCCACGGCATGAGCGAGTAGCTTTGAAACACTACGCCGCGATCCGGGCCGGGCTGCGTCACCGGCTGGCCGCGCAACAGGATTTCGCCGCGATCCGGACGGATGATGCCGGCGATCGTCGAGATGAGCGTCGTCTTGCCGCTGCCGGAGAAGCCGACGATGGCGACGAACTCGCCCGCGGCAATGGAGAGATTGACGTCATGCAGCACTTCCGTGCGCGCATTCGCCGGGCCGTAACCCTTGCAGACGTTCTTCAATTCGAGCATTGCAGTCGCGTCGTTCATCGTGCGACACCGAAACTGCACGCACGCTGCAGCGACAGCATGATGCGGTCGAGCACGAAACCGATCAGGCCGATCGTGAACACCGCGACCAGCAGGCGCGCGAGCGAGTCGGAGCTGCCGTTCTGGAATTCATCCCAGACGAATTTTCCCAGGCCCGGATTCTGCGCCAGCATTTCCGAAGCGATCAGCACCATCCAGCCCACGCCCAGCGACAGGCGCATGCCGGTGAAGATCAGCGGCAGCGATGACGGGATGACGAGCTTGACCAGCTGCGTCGTCCACGGCAGGCGCAATACTTTCGCAACGTTCAGCAGATCCTTGTCGATGGACGCCACGCCGACGGCGGTATTGATGATGGTGGGCCACAGCGAACACAGCGTCACCGTGATCGCGGAGATCAGGAACGATTTCTCGAACATCGGGTCCGCCGTGACGTACACGGCGCTCACCACCATCGTGACGATCGGCAGCCAGGCCAGCGGCGACACCGGCTTGAACACCTGGATCAGCGGATTCAGCGCCGCGTTGATCGTCGTGGACAAGCCGC
>Ga0307509_10000177_pt1 | contig 100248 bp, 70 predicted proteins | sample 10_EM_MG_FD_202245 | JGI IMG/M metagenome (GOLD analysis project Ga0307509, IMG submission 202245) | Populus trichocarpa ectomycorrhiza microbial communities from riparian zone in the Pacific Northwest, United States - 10_EM | ecosystem: Host-associated > Plants > Roots > Unclassified | place... | reverse complement strand
CACACCCGTTCCCATCCCGAACACGGAAGTTAAGCTCTTCAGGGCCGATGGTACTGTAGGGGCAACCCTGTGGGAGAGTAGGACGCTGCCGGGGTTTTGAAGGCCCACTCGCAAGAGTGGGCCTTCTGCTTTTTCGGCCGTAGATCTCATCGCGGACATGCCCAACCAGGGCTGTGGTGGTCTCTGGGCTTGCTCATTCGGTGATGGTCTCTGGGCTTGCTCGTGCAGTGGCGGCCTCTGGGCTTGCTCGTTCAGTGGTGGTCTCTGGGCTTGCTCGTTCAGTGATGGCCTCTGGGCTTGCTCGTTCAGTGATGGCCTCTGGGCTTGCTCGTTCAGTGATGGCCTCTGGGATTGCTCGTTCAGTGATGGCCTCTGGGCTTGCTCGTTCAGTGATGGCCTCTGGGCTTGCTCGTGCAGTGGCGGCCTCTGGGCTTGCTCGTGCAGTGGCGGCCTCTGGGCTTGCTCGTTCAGTGGTGGTCTCTGGGGTTGCTCGTTCAACGGAAGGCTCACTCGCGGGAGTGGGCCTTCTGCTGTTTCGGCCGAGTGCCGCTGCGGACATGCCCTCTAATGCCGTGGTGGCCTCTCGCCTGGATTCGTTCAGCGGAAGGCTCACTCGCGGGAGTGGGGCCTTCTGTCGTCTCGGCGTTGTTCCGGCGGGCACGTCGACCCAGGTCGTGGCCAACGGACGGAGCCAGGACCGCGTCGACCGTGCGCTGGACAGCCGGGATCGGCTACGCGGCCGTCCGTTGATCACGACTTGGGCCCCTCGAGAGCGAACTGCCGTGCGGTCGCGTAGCCGATCCCGGCGGCCCTCTCGGTGGTGAGAGTGGTTCGAGATGGCAGGACGAGATCCACAGCCACGATTTGCCACATGCCAATCGGCGCTGCGGTGGTCTGCGGGCCCGGCCGAGCTTCTGGGGCTTGGAGGTCGCATGGGGGCCGAGGTGGTCGCTTTCGAGCCACGCTCCGGGGAGCGGCGAACCCCGATCGATCTCACCATTCGCGGTCCGTTCCCGTGCCACCGGAACGGGCCGGCACTGCGGTACGCGTCTGTTTCTGGCGTGTGTCCATATGCGCCATCGCTCGGTGAGGGAAGCTGCGTTCCACGGGGCTCAGCTCGAGGGTGGCGCGACCGCGACCAGATGGATGTCGCGGTGCGTGAAGGGGTTCGGTGCCGTTTGTGGACGTAGTTTGCCAACGTTAGTTTGCCAACGTTAGCCAGGTCCGCTCACGCGGATCTCACAGCGAACGCTTCAGGCGGACACCCGGGTCGCGTAAACTCCGCGCCCGGAGGGTGTGATGAGAACAGCAATGGCTATGTGTGCGGTTATTGTGATGATTGGCTGTGGTGGGGGCGGCGATGGTCACCCGGCGATCCGCACGTCACAGGACTCGGTGTGCGACGACGTGGCGGAGGTTGCTTGCTACAACATGTATCGATGTTGCTCGGAGAGCGAGATCGAGGACATCCTGAGTGTCACCGATCCCCGGACTCAAGATGAGTGCCACGAGGACGTCGTCACCCTGTGCAAGCGCAACCTCGTGACCATCGACTTCTCGATCAAGAACAAGCACTTGAAGTTCGACGCCGAGATCATGAACAAGTGCCTCGAAGCGATCGTGGCGCCGACCGATACATGCAGCGCGATCAGCTCGATGGAGCCGTGGACCGAGGCCTGTCTGGAGAGTGCCTGGAGCGGTACGGTCGAGCCTGGTGGGGCGTGCGACTTCCCCAACGAGTGCACGAAGGATAACTTCTGCAGCGCGGGGCGCCTGTGTACCGCGCTCCCTGCCGAAGGGATGGCCTGCTCAATTCAGGGTTGTGCCTCCGGCTTGTACTGCGACGCCACCGAGGTGCCGAGCGTCTGCCATGCCCAGCTCGCGGCGGGTGGCCCATGTTCTTCGGTTGTGCAGTGCCAGAAGGGTCTGTACTGCGACACGGCCTCCGTCACCCCGGTGTGCACGGCACGTCACGCGATCGGTGAGGCGTGTACGGGAAACGCCACGTGCGAATCCGCCACGTGTCTGCCTGGAACCTGTGCAGACTCGACCAGCACCTGCTTCACCGACGCCAACTGCAACGGTCACTGCGCCGACGACGACAGCTTCTGTACGACCGACAGTACGTGTTCATCCGGCATCTGTAGCGGCGCCGGGACCCTGTGTTTTTCTCAAGCGGACTGCCTCACCGGTAGTACCTGCGAATTCCCCGTGAAGTGCCTCCCGGCCGAGTGCGTCGGCAACGTGGTATGCGCGGAAGCCCATGACTTCGTGAGCTACTGCGAAGGTGCGTTGTCCGAGTTGCCGCTGTTCCCCGGAGGTGGACAGCTGGGTGGTGCGCAGCTGGGCGGGGCGCAGCTGGGTGGCAGGTAAGCGGGCGCCAGTACGCTCGACAATCACATGAACGTGATGCGCTGCCGGCGACGGGTGTCTCCGCTGGGATACCGACGGCGCGATCAGGTGCCCGGTGCTGATTTCTGAGGGGTGCAGCCGCGCTCAGATCCACCCTCAGCGATTTCGACCAGTTGCGAGCCGCGACGCGCGCCGCTCAACTTCGAGGCGAAATCCGCGTTCAATGATTTCGATGCCTTGTGGCAGAATTGATCGTGGCTTTCATTCCGGATGTGAGCCGATCTGCACCCATTCTGAGCAGCGTCGTTCGGTACGGGCGACGATTGACCGTGATCAGCGCAGGATGCGGAAGCTGCGCGTCCCCAGGCGCACTTCGTCACCGCTCGTCCCCACCCCGAAGAGCTCGAGCTCGCGGACGCCGTCGGGGAGTACCGATGTTGGCACGCGTAGGGCCAGCATTCCGTCCGCGGTAGTCACCCCGTCCTGCGCCCACAGCGGCGCGCCCGCGCCCGGGATCCGCACGCGATAGCGCGGAAACGATTCCTCCGTGTCGACCAGCACTGACAGCGCGATCACGCGGCGCCCCGTGACTCGCACCTCGGGCATCGCGCCGCCGCGCGTCGTCGGGACGAGCGTGAGCGCGACGACGTCACCGTCGGCGTCGCCACCGTGCCCAGCATTGCCGCGCCAGGCGACCGCGACCACCAACACAGCGACCACGGCGAACGCACCGAGCATGGCCACGACCGCTCGCGCGCTGCGCCGACGAGGGCGGCGAGCGCGCGAGCGCGCGAGCGTGCCGAGGTCGCGCTGCAGGTCGACGCGCTCGCGCAGCCGCGGCGAGGCGGCGAGCCGGTCGGCGAGCCGTTGGCGCCGGTGCGCGTCGAGCTGGCCGCTCGCGTAGGCGTCGAGCAGCTCGTCCTCGGCGAGCCGCAGGGCAGCCCACACGTCGTCGTCGGCCAGCGCGTGATCGATCGCCGCCTCCTCGAGCTCGGACAGCTCGCCCAGGAGATACCGCATCAGCTGCTCGTCATCGGGGCCCTGTGGCCCAGACGCCCCTGCGATCGACGTCATGGCGCGGTCCTGGAGGAGGACGGGGCTGCCGGCGCTCGAAGGCTGCGTCCCAGGCCGTCGCCCAGGCGATCCGCCAGACGATCTCGAACGCACTCCTCGATCTGAGCACGCACGCGGTGGACGCGGATCCGCAGCGCGTTCAACGCGATCCCCAGCTCGTCGGCCAGCCGCTTGCGATGGTCGATCCGCTGGCGACCATCGTCGGCGTGATATTGCAGCAGGAAACGCTGGGTTCGCGGCGGCAACGTATCGAGGCACGCCTCCAGTGCCGCCAGCCGCGCCTCGCGCACGGCGACGTCGTCCTCGGGCGCCGGGGCATGCGTCGTGGTGTCGTCCCCCGCCGGGGTGTACCGCGCAGCCCGCTTGACCGCCTCGAGGTACACGAACCGCGCGACGCCGAACGCGTAGCGGCGCGGCTCATCGGTGAGGATCAGCTCGCCGTCCGCGAGCTTGGCGGCAACGCGATTCAGGGTCTCGTCGGTGAGCTCCGGTGCGTTCGCGCAGCCCTTCCACTCGAAGAAAAACTGCAGTCTGCCGCGCAACTCCTCGTAGGCCGCTCCGCCATCGCCGCGGCCTCGCGCCAGGAACACGAGCAACTCGTTCCAGGCAGCGGCAGCGATGCTGGCGACGCGCGATCCTGACTCGCTACCTCCGGATGGCATTCTCGCAAATTCTGGTGGTCGTCCGTGGTAGACGCAAGCGCACACCGGGTGGGTCTGCCGCCGTGCGGTGTCGATGCCATGTGCGCCGAGGTCGCACGCGCGATCGCGGACGCAGCAGACACGGACGTGTGCGACCAGCGTGCGATTCACCGGGAACCAGATCGGGCGCCCGTCACCGGAGATGAGCTTGCGCGAGGAGCTCAGAGGGTCGACCCGTTGGTTTGCTCCGATCAAAGAGAAGACGCGATGCTGCGCCTGGCCCAGTGCCTCCGCGAGGGCTGGCTGGTGATCCGTGACTACAGCGCAGCCCTGCGCTGGCTGCAACGGGCCGCGGGTGGGCGGCGCGGCAGCCGTCGGCCTACTGCGCGACATCGAAGCAGCGTGATCCGACCGCCCCGCAGGCCGACTGGTCCGAGCATCACCGGTGCCGTCTCGGGTGGATCCGGATCCCGCCGCTGCCCGGTCATCGCCTACGCGGACAGATGGGTCACGGTCCCGCCGCGACGTGGATGCGAGTGAGGCGGCCGGTCGTTGGCATCGACTGCGGCATGCTGTGCACCAGGCGCTCGCGCGAGCGACGGCAGGCCGGCTGTCGGCGACGACGAACGCCGCGAGCTCGACGGTTGCTCCGGGCCCTGTCAGAATCAGTGCTCGAGCTCCACGTCCACGCTCGAGGCCGACGCGACCGCTTGCTTCATCGTGGTGAGTCACATCGTCTCGGTCAACGGGCTCGGCGGCCGCATAGGCTGGGTGACGCCGAGCCCGAGCGGCGTCGACGGCGGCGTGGTCGACGGCGGTGCGGAAGATAGCCAATCAGCGAAGCTCGCCCCGGATCGATGGCGCTTGACTCGGTGCCTCTCGATCGGGGCCCACCGCTCGGCGGGCTCGGTAGCACAGCCGGAGGTCGCGAGCCGCGCGCCTTCGCGATCGGCCGCGGGAGATACGCCGAGCGTGCACGGCGCGCGGGCCGGGCGCAGTGCGTCATCGCCGCGAGCTGGAGATTGCATGTTTCGTACACCTACACTTGCGGAGATATTCTGCTCTGGAATCAGTACGACTGAGTACCCATGCAATGGGGGCGGTCGATGGCTTGACGCCTGTTGCGCCACCTGAAACATTCGCCGCTGTTCGCACGATGTTGTGAACAAGGACGGCCTCCCATGAGTCATTTGCGTCGTCGCGCGCTTCCCTGTGCGCTCGTGGCCTTGGCCTGCGCGGCCTGCGCGGATACGCAGCGTAATGCCGTGCTCGATGCCGGGGCTGCGCCCGATGCCGGGGCTGCGCCCGATGCCGGGGCTGCGCCCGATGCCGGGGCTGCGCCCGATGCCGGGGCTGCGCCCGATGCCGGGGCTGCGCTCGATGCCGGGGCTGCGCTCGATGCCGGGTCGCCGCAGGTCACGTTCGGCGACGGCGGCGCCTGGGCGTTCGACGAGGCGAAGGGCACGATCGCGAGTGGTGACGCGATGCATGGCGCACCGGCCTGGACGGTCGGCAAGATCAACACGGCGCTGCATCTCGACGGGGCCGCGGACTTCATCGAGACCAAGCAGCCTGCGATCGACGGCACCAGGAGCTTCTCGGTCGCAGCGTGGGTCCAGCTCGACCGCGTCGATGCGGCGGGAACGATCCTGGCGCTCAACGGCGAGCACGCGAGCGGGTTCGCGCTCGGCTATGTCCCTGTGGCGGGCGACCGGCCCGCGGGCTTCACCGCCAGCTTTACCGCGAGCGATGCCGATGACGCCGCGACGACGCGCGTGATCGCGCCGTACGCACCGATCGCCGACGTCTGGTATCACGTCGCCGCGAGCTACGACGCCGCCGCGCAGCGCGCGGTGCTCTACGTCGACGGACGCAAGGTCGCCGAGGCCACGGTCGCGGCGACGTTCGCGGCCACGCGCGGCACCAGCATCGGGCGCGGCGTTCTGGCGAGCGCGCCGGCGGCGTTCTGGCCGGGCACGCTCGACGAGCTGCGCCTGACGGCCGAGGTGTGGTCGGAGAGCGACGTCGCGGGTGATCGGGCCCGGGCAAGCTCGATCACGCCGGTGCGTCCCCCGGCGGTCCCGCTGGTCGTGCGCAGCCCGTACGTGAACGTATGGATGAGCACCGACACAACCCCGGGGCACTGGCCGACGTTCTGGACCGGAGCGATCAAGGCGATCACCGGGTATGTACGTGTCGACGGTACACCCTACGTCTTCCTGGGCTCGCCGGGCGGTGGGGTGGCGCTCGCGCGCCAGATCCAGCTCGAGGTCACCGCCACACAGTCGCGCTTCGTGTTCGCCGCGGGCGGGGTGAGCCTGTACGTGAACTTCATCTCGCCGGTCGACGCCGACGATCTGCAGAAGCTGTCCGTGCCGTTCGGCTACATCCAGGTGCAGGCGGTGTCGGTCGACGGGGCTCCGCACACGACCAGCGTGTACCTCGACATCTCCGGCGAGTGGGCGCACGGTGATACCGGCACGCAGGTCGTCTGGACGCGCGAGGATCTGGCGGCGTCGCCGCAGGCGATGACCGCGTTCGCGGTCCACCCGATGACCCCCGGCACGCTGCGCGAATCCAACGAATATGCTGCGTGGGGCACCGCGGTGTTCGCGAGCGCCTCTCCCGGGGTCGTCTCGCAGGCGGGCTCCGACGCGACGGTGCGAGGTGCGTTCACCCGGGGCGCCACGCTGGATGGGACGGTCGACTCGCAGCAGCCGCGCGCGATCAGTGATCGGTGGCCCGTGTTCGCCTATCAAGCGGACCTGGGTTCGCTCGGTGGTGTGCCGAGCGAGCCCCGCGTGTTCGCCATCGGCAACGTGCGCCAGCCGGCCGTGAGCTACCTGGGGGCGGACGTGGCACCGCTGTGGCAGGCGTTCTGGCCATCGTGGCAGGCGATGGTCATGGCCAGCCTCGCCGACGCTTCGAGCGGCGACCTGGTGGCCCGCGCCGACGCGCTCGACCGCAGGATCGCGCCCGCCGCGGTCGCGCTGGGCGGCGCTCACTATGCCGCGCTGTGCGCGCTCGCGCTCCGGCAAGCGTTCGGGGGGACCGAGCTGGTCGGTAGCGCCGCTGATCCGTGGTTGCTCATGAAGGAGATCTCGTCGAGCGGGAACCTGCAGACCGTCGACGTGATGTATCCGGCGATGCCGGCGTTCCTGTACGCGAACCCGGCGCTCGTGCGCTTGCTGGTCGCGCCCCACATTGCCTACGCCGAGTCGGGCCACTGGCCCGAGCTGTTCGCGGCGCACGACCTGGGCGCGTCGTACCCCAATGCGAGCGGGCACGACGATGGCGGCGGTGAGAACATGCCGGTCGAGGAGTCGGCCAACATGCTGCTCATGACTGCGGCGTACGTGGCGGCCGCGCCGGGCGCGGAGTCGGGCGCGTACGCGTCCGCGCACTACGAGATCCTCACGCAGTGGGCCGATTACCTGGTGGTGAACGCGCTCGATCCTGGATTTCAGAACCAGACCGACGACTTCACGGGCTTCATCGCACACAGCTCCAACCTCGCGCTCAAGGGCATTCTCGCGATCGGGGCGATGGGGCAGATCGCGCGCACGCTCGGCAATAGCGTCGACGCCGATCATTACCAGTCGGTGGCGCGCGACTACATCACGACGTGGTCGATGCTGTCGCAGGACTCGGCGAGCTCGCATCTGCGGCTGGCGTACGATGGCGAGGACCAGACCTGGAGCCTCAAGTACAACTCCTACCCGGATCGCCTGCTGAAGCTCGGGCTGATCCCCGCGGCGACCCTGGCCGAGGAGACCGCATGGTACGTGCAGCAGCGCGCCGAGTACGGATTCCCGCTCGACAACCGGCACACCTATACCAAGGCGGACTGGGAGCTGTGGACCGCGGCCGGCGTGAACGACCCGGCGCTGCGCCAGCAGATCGTCGATGCGCTCTACAAGTTCGCGGATCGAACGCCCCAGCGCGTGCCGTTCACCGACTGGTACGACACCGAGGGTGGCACCCAGACCGGATTCGCGGCGCGCCCGGTGATCGGCGGGCTGTTCTCGCTGATGACCTTACCTCGCTGACGGCCGCGTTGGCTTCGCAGCGGTCGACCCGGGTGCATCGCGGTGGCGCGCATCGCGGTGATAGCTCGTTCTCGACCGGCGGTCCGTGATCGTCATATCATGGAGGCCGTGCAGCCATGTCTTGTCGCCATCGTCCGTGCGGTCGCCGCGGGCCGTGACGTTCCGGACGAGCTCGAGGCCGTGCTGGCCGAACGCGTTGCCCGCGGGACAGCCGCATGGCCCGGCGTCTCGTTGCCCGGCGACCGCTTCGTCCAGGCGATCGCGGAGCGGCTGCCACCGGACGTGCCGGTGGCGAACGCGCTCGAGGCGCTCTACACGGACGACCTCTATCTCGCCCGCGGTTGTGCCGAGAGTGATCCGGCGGCGCTGGCTGCGTTCGAGCTGCATTGCGGGGCGCCGATGGTTCGCGCGATCGCGGCCACCGGAGCATCGGCGTCCGAGGCCGAGGATCTCGGGCAGGTCATCCGCCAGCGCTTGCTGGTGCCGCCCGCGGCGGGCGGGCCGGCGCGAATCGCCAGCTATTCCGCGCGCGGAACGCTGGTGGCGTGGATCCGCGTGGTCACGACCCGTGAGGCGGCGCGCGCACTGTCCGTGGCCCGCCGCACGGTCCAGGTCGGCGACGACGAGCTGGCGCGGCTGATCGCGCCGGACGACGATCCCGAGCTCGGCTACCTCAAGCGGCTGTATCGCGACGAGTTCCGCTCCGCGTTCCAGGCCGCGGTCGAGGCGCTCGATGATGGCGAGCGTCTGATGCTGCGCCAGCACACGCTCGATGGCCTCGGCATCGACCAGCTGGCCGCGCTGCATGGCGTCCATCGCGCGACCGCCGCGCGACGGCTCGAGGCGGCCCGCGCGTCGATCCTGCGCGCCACGCAGCGCCAGCTGATGGACCGGCTGCAGCTCAATCGCGCCGAGCTGGACGGCGTGTTTCGCTTGATCGTGAGCCAGCTCCACGTCAGCTTGCAGCGGCTACTTGGCTGATCGACCGGGCTGCACCGCCACCGCCGCGCTTGCCGTGTTGCTCGATCCGGATCCGGGGTGCCAACCTCGCGCCGTCATCCAGCGCTGGAGCCGCGCGCGTTCGGAGGTCATGCGTTCATCGGACGCGATCACGTGCCACGCGTCGTCGATCAGCGCCCGGCCGCGTGTGACGTCGCGCTTCGCGTCGATGAGCGCCCGCCCGAGCAGCGCGCGGATCCACGCGCTGCCGCCGGGGTCCTCCGCGGGATCCGAGCTCGTCGCGTGCTCGAGCGGCTCGATCGCCTGCGCTGGCTGGCCGAGCTCGAGCACCGCCTCACCGAGGATGCGGAGCTCCTCGTACGGCCGGTACGCGTCGCCCAGCGCGCGTGAATACATGTCGTACGACGCGCGCGCGGCATCGCGCGCGGCCGCGAACTGGCGCTGACCGAGCCGGACGAACGCGATGCTGGCCAGCGTCCCGGCGATGTGGGGGTGCTCGGCGCCGAGCTGCTTGTGCTGGCGCGCGAGCACGCCGGTCAGCACCGCGAGCGCCTCGTCGTGCTGGTCGAGCTCCTCGAGGCTGGCCGCCAGCGCGGACAGCTCGCTGAGCGTGGTGGGGTGCTCGGGGCCGAGCTCGGCCTGCTCGATCGCGACCGCGCGGCGATGCAGCGCGACCGCCTCGGCGCTCTTGCCCTGCCACGAGTACACCAGTCCGATCGAGCCGAGCACGTGGGCGACCTGGACACTCTCGGGACCGAACGTGCGTTCGTAGATCGGCCGCGCGCGCTCGTAGGTCGCCACGGCCGCGTCGAACTGCCCGGTCATGTAGTCGGCGTTGGCCAGCGCCTCGAGCGACCGCGCGACGTCCGGGTGGTCATCGCCCAGCAGCGCGCGCTGGATCGCGAGCGAGCGCTCGAAGTACGGCCGGGCGATCGTACCGTTGGACTCCTGGATCAGCGAGTGGCCCATCGCGCGCAACGGCTCGACGAGCGCGAGCGCGTGCGTGCCCTGGTGGGACTCGATCAGCGCGATCGCCGCGGCGAGGTCGCGCCGGGCATCGACAAACTTGCCCGCCGCGATCTCGACCGAACCTACCGCCTGGAGCAACCCCGCCGCGAGGGCCGGCGGGTTGCCGACGCGTTCGATCGCGGCCTGCGCGCGTTGCTCGAGGGGACCGACCTCGGTGAACCGGCTGAGGTCATGGCCGAGCACGACGATCGAATCGGTGAGGGCCACCGCGACCATCGTGTCGTGGCGGCCGGCTTCCGCGGCGAGTGCCGCCTGATCGAGCCACGGGCGCGCCTCGGCAAACGCCCCGGTGTCCTCCGCAAGTAGCCCCGCGAGCTCGAGCGCCTCGGCCTCGAGTGGGCGGTAGCTGACCGCGCGCGCTTCGGCGACCAGGGGGCGCACGGCGGCGAGCGCGGCCACGTAGCGCCCGGCGGCGCGGGTCGCCCGGACATCGGCGAGCCGCGCGCGGGTGGCCGCGACGCGCCGCTGGGTCGTCGGATCAGAGGGGATCCGGACCGGGCTGGTCAGCGCGGCGACGTCGGCGCACGCGGTGATCGGCGATAGCGCCGTGGCGGCGCCCACGGCGTGCGCGGCGGCGCTCGGGTCGGCGATCGCGAGCTGACCGGCGAGCGCACCGAGCTCGTGCAAGCGATCGTCGAGGCAGCTCATCCGCAAGCCGAGGACTTCCTCGGTCTGATCGCCACGCACGCGGGTCGCTTCACACGCCGCGGTGCGCATCTCGATCCACTGGGATGCGTAGGCGTCCCCGAGCCGGGTGACCTCGCGTGCGGACGTGGCGGCGAACGGCGCGCCGGTGGCAGCGAGGCCCGCCTGGATCGCGGCCTTGCGGTCTGCGTCCCAGATGCCGCCAAGATGCGTGGCAGCGCCACGACAGAGTGGGGGCGATAGCCCGGTTCGGAGCGCGATCACCGCGGCCACCGCGGCGACGGCCGCGGCGGCGGGCACCGCCGCGAACAACCAGCGGCGCGGCCGCGGCGCGAGCTCTCGGATCAGCGCGTCCATCGACGGAAACCGATGCTCGGGCCCTTCTTTCGGTCGGTCTGTCGCCATAACCGGCGACAACCTGTACGGAATCGTCGTTCGAAGACTCGCGACTTCCGAGCTATCGAACAATGCCGCAACGGCATTTTCGACACCCCTTCACTGCTGGAGGCAGTACACCCGGTGCGGCGTGTCGCATGGCCGGCTCTCGCTGTGAAAGTAGTTGAAGCCTGCGGTGCTGTCGGGTGTGCCCACGGCGCCGGTCTCCGAGGCGTTGCTCCAGTCGTTGCAAGTGGTCGGCGTGAACATGCCGGCGGTGTTGGGCTGATCGCTCCCGGTCCAGATCCGATCGTTGTGGTCCAAATACTTGAGCGTTCCGGTCACGTCAAAAGCCGCGACGAGGTTGCTGCCGGCGAACAGATCCGCGGTCCGGGCGGCGGGCGGCACGCCGTCGGGGCGCACCCACAGCGGCCCGGCGGTATCGAACCGCTGGCTGGCGGCTTCGCCGATCAGGGACACCAGCGCGAGATAGTTTCCGGGAAAGCCATCGGCCATCGCCTCGCTCTGGCACAGCGCATCGGCCTGGCTGCGGCCCATCGACGGATCGAAGGCGCCGTCGGACGCAAACGCCAACCGCCCGGCGATCACCGGAGGCACGATCTGGGACACCGCGGCGGTGCCGAAGCAGTACACGTGCAGATCGGTGCTGTTGCACGTGTCGCTGAATGAATTGGTCCAGCCACCTGCACCGGACCCGGGCTGGCCGAGCGCCGCCATCTGCATCGATGTGTTGTTGGTGAAGCCCAGGCAATTCGCCGTGGCGGAGCCGTCGGCGTCGGTCCCGGTGACTACGCGCACCGCGGTCAGGTCCTGGCCGAGCGAGCCGAGTCGCGGCGGATAGAGAATATGCGTCGTGTCGTTCGGCGAGTCGAGCACGGGGAGCCCGTCGAGGCGGACCCAGCCGCGCGCCGCCTGGATCCGGTCGCGGGCCGGCGCGCCATTGCTCGACAACCACGCGATGTAGTGATTCGCGTCGGGGAAGCCGCGCTCGCTGGCCTCGGTCTGGCACAGCGTATCGCCTGCGAGCACGCCCTGCGAGGTGTCCAACGTGTTCGCCGAGATGAAGACGTAGTTCACCGATGCGAAGGTCGCACCGACGTTGCGCGCTTGGTTCAGGATGATAGTGCAGGTCGGTGCGTTGGCGCTGGCCGCGCAGTCACCGGTCCAGGTCTGGAAGGTGAAACCTTTGCCGGCGATGGCTGCCGCCGTCAGCGTGATCTGGGTGCCGCTTGCGTAGGTGTGCGAGCACGCCGTCCCGCAGTCGATCGCGCCGTCGCTGCTCGTCACCGAGTGCGCGGCCGCGGCACCGCCGCTCGCGACCACGGTGAGCGCGAAGGAGGAGGGCGGCGCGTCCGGATGACCGTCGCTGCCGCCGGCATCGGACAAGGTCGGCTCCGTGATGCCGAGGATGCTGCTGCAGCCGACCAGGAACCCGGCGGCGATGACACAGGACATGGCCTTCATGGAGAGGATCCTGGATTCCCGGGCAAGCGTATCACGAGGGGCCGGCGGCGCTGCCACGACCGACGGAGACCCGCCTAGCGCGCTCGCCGGCTGAGCGGACCATCGACCAGCGCAGCGCTGCGGGTCCTGGCTCCGCGATCGCGATCAGCGGATGCTCGTGGTCGGGCTCGCCAGCGCGTGCTCGACGGCGGCGCGCGCGCTCGCCGGCACGAGATCGGCGAGCTCACGGACCGCGATCTCGAGCAGCCGGCGGGCGGCGACCGGGACCGGCGCCCGCAACGCCACATCGAGCTCGCGCCCGAGCTCCGGCAGCACGAGGTCCAGGCGCCGGGTCGCATCGAGGTCATCGAGCCGCGCGGCGACATCCCGGGGGAGCCGCGCCTGAAGCAGGGTGAGCAGGTGACCGAGCGCCTTGACGCGCACGAAGTGGTGGCCCGACAGCCGCTCGCCACGGGCGTCGCGGTAGGTTCCGACGACGAGCTGGGTCAGTAGTTCGCCCATGTGCCAGGCGAGGTCGGGCGGAGCGGCGGCGGCGGTCGCAGACACCTCGTGGACCCGCGCCATCCGGGCGGCGACCTCGCCGCGATCGAACGCGACCCGGTAGCGGTTGACCCGGGCGACGGCGAGCTCGTCGAGATCGAACACGGCAAACTCGGCCAGGTGGCCTCCCGTGTACAGGACTTTCACGCCGTGCGCGGTCTCGCGGAACGCCAGCGCGATCGCAGCCGCGTCCGGCAGCCACGCGAGGTCGGTCCGGTAGCGCTCCTGTGCGCCGCGCTCGGTCACGACGAAGAAGTCGTGATCGGAGAACGCGTCCGGAAGCGGCGGCTGGCCCGAGCTCGAGCCGAGCAGCACGATGCCCAGCACATCTGGCGCCTCGACGAGGGTGGCCAGGAGCGATGCCGTGAAGGCGCGATGTGCTTCGGGCGTCATGTCCCAACGATTGTGGCAGGTCGCGTGGCGCCAGCGTGGCTCGTGCGGCGAGGTTCGCCCAGCCCCGATCGTGCGCTCGCGCGCACCGCGTGCGTCAGCCTCGACGGAGGCCGAGGGGACGCGTCACGGTGTGCACACCGGGTTGGTGATCACCGATCCTGGTCCGTGGGTGCCCAGCAAGTTGGTCTCATGGACGGACACGCGCTCGACGACGCCGCGGTCGGCAAACACGCCGAGCTCCGTGCAGCCCAACCCTGTCACGGTGGGGCAACAGATGCCCGGGGCGGCCCTCGCCACCTCGATGCCGAAGCTCATCGCCCTGCTGTTCGGGTTGCCGGTCTTGAGCTTGCAGAACGCGTCCGCGTCGCCCTGCCCGCAGCCGCCGTCGCCGCCGCTCCCACCCCAGGTGCCGCAGCTGCCAGCGCAGTAGAGCTGCGAGATGGCCGAAAAGTCGAAGCGGCAGGTCTGGTCGCTGACCGGCACGACTTGCGACGGGCTGACCGGCGGGTCCGCCTCTTCGCCTGGATCGAGGACCCCATTGCCGCAGCGGGCCAGGGTGCAGTGGCTGCTGCATCCGTCGCCGTCGATGACGTTGCCGTCGTCGCATTCCTCGCCGGGATCCACGAAGCCATCGCCACATCGAGGGATGGTGCAGTGGCTACTGCATCCGTCGCCATCGAAGACGTTGCCGTCGTCGCATTGTTCGCCGAGATCCACGAAGCCATCGCCACATCGAGGGATGGTGCACCGGCTACTGCAGCCGTCGCCATCGAAGACGTTGCCGTCGTCGCATTGTTCGCCGGGATCCACGAAGCCATCGCCACATCGAGGGATGGTGCACCGGCTACTGCAGCCGTCGCCATCGAAGAGGTTGCCGTCGTCGCATTGTTCGCCGGGATCCAGGATCCCGTTGCCGCACCGGGTCACGGTGCAGTTGACGTCGCAGCCGTCACCATTGATGAAGTTGCCGTCGTCGCATTGTTCGCCGGGATCCAGGATCCCGTTGCCACACCGGGGCACGGTGCAGTTGGCATTGCATCCGTCGCCATCGATGACGTTGCCGTCGTCGCATTCCTCGCCGGGCTCGACGATCGCATTGCCGCACTGGCTGCCACCGCACGACTCGACGGGCGTGTTGCGGCAGAACGCGGTCGCGCCGTTGCTCACGCACTGGTCGACGGTGCACGCGTTGTTGTCGTTGCACGGCGGCGGCACCGATGGGGTCTGTGCGCTGAACGCGCCCTCCCCGGTGACGACGCTCTGCGCGCCGATCGCGATGCTCTGGGCCCACGCCGCTCCGGTCAGGCTCGCGGCGGTGCCCGTGGCGAGCTCGCCGTCGGGGACGAGCAGGTGGGCGTGGACCTGGGAGCCGTCGCCGATCGCGACGTTGCCACCGACCTCGAGGCGAATGTCGCCGGCGGACATCGGATTGACCACCTGGGGGTACGGCGCGATGATCGCCCCGGTGCCGGCGGTGACGTCGCCCGACACCACCAGCACGACCGGCTCTGATGGCTGGAGCTTGGCACCATCGGCGAGGATCAGCCGGCTCAGGTGATAGACCCCGCCGTTGAGGTTCAGCGTCGAATTGGGACCCAGCGAGATGACCCCGTACTGCCCCGGGCAGAGCTGCTTGGTCTGGGTGGCGGCCACCGCGACGTTGGTCGTCCCGGGGGCGGTCGCGAGGAGGCCCGGGACGAATGGCAGCGCGGTCGGATCGAGGCCCAGGGTCTGCTGCGCCGCCACGCCGGCGACGGTGATGTCGTTGCCGAAGATGTGCCCCACCGACGCGGACGCCCGCACGCGGACGGTGTTGGCCAGGACGTTGCCGCCGCCGCCTTGCGACGAGTTGACATCGAACACGACCGAGCCATCGAGCCCTGCGCTGCCGACGTCCCCGAACACCTGCGCGAACAGGCCGATCGTGACGGTGGTTGTCGCGTTGAGGGTCAGGTTCAGGTTGCTCGGGAGTGGCGCGCTGATGACCGGCTGCGCCGTGGCGCGGGTCGAGGGTGGCGAGCCCGTACAGCTGATGAGAGACAGGGTGGCCAGCGCGAACAGGCCGGCGCGACAGGTAGCGAGTTGTTCACGAGATCTCAAGGACGCCTCCACGATTATCGAGGGCCGGTCCTTGGGAGAACAACGCAGCGGGCAAGACCACCCCAAGACCGACCTCATAGCCCGCTGTTGATCGCGGCAACGTAGCTCAGGGGCGGGTAACGATGCAACGCTCACGGCTTCGTTTGATGCACGCGCAGCGCCATGCAGCACCCGCCCGCTCGGATCGCCGCGTGACCACCGTCGTCGACACTGCCGGAAATCGTGGGTTTGTCCTCGACGCAGTGTAGCGCAAAGATCGTCGTAGATTGGCAGCAATCGTGGGACGTTGTCCGCCCGCGCGCTTACCACGGGAAGCGTTCGAGTCGACCATCGGCACATGGGTGTTATCAATGACTGATGATCATGAAGACCTGCGTCTCGATCGCCGCCGCTTCGCGAAGCTGTCGATGATCGGCCCGGCGTCCGGGCTGGCCACCGGGTGTGCGGGGCCGGCCCGTGCGCAAGTCCGCGCTCAGGCTCACGGCAACGCTGGCTTTACGCCGCTTCGCAACAAGCCACTCACGATCGGCATTCTGATCTTTCCTGACATGGACCAGATCGACTTTACGGGGCCGTTCGAGGTGCTGGCCCGGGTCCCGAACGCGAAGGTCCACGTGATCGGCACCGAGCGAGGGCCGTTTCGCGACCACCTGGGCCTGATCCTGACGCCCGAGATATCACTGGACGAGGCACCGGCGCTGGATCTCCTTCAGGTCCCCGGCGGCCCTGGACAGGAGGCGCTGATGCACAACGAGCGCGTGCTCGGTTTCGTCCAACGCCACGTGGCCGCCAGCAAGCCGGGCCAGGTCGGGAAGGCTGGGCCCCGGTCACGGCGGGCGCGTCGCAACGTAGATCCCGGTGCGTCCATCGCGTTTGCTCGTGATGTAGAGCCTGCAGCCGTCCCCCGACACGTCGCTCGGGGCGTCGAACCCGGACGTGTTGACCGAGTCGAGCGGCGCCAGCATGCCGAACTCCGTGGCGCCAGGGGCGCGCTGGGCCTGCCATATGTCGACGTCGCCCAGCCCGCCGGGGCGATCCGACCCCCAGTACAGCGTGAGCCCGTCGGCGGACAGGACGGGATCGCTATCGTTGGTCGGGCCAACGATCTCCGTGACCACGGTGGGGTTCGTGAAGCCGGCGGTCACGCTGCCCACCGCGCGAAGCACGGTCTGGGTGGTCTCCACCGTCCGGACGAAGTACATCGTGCTGCTGTCGCGGGTGATGTACGGCTGGACCTCTGACGCGGTGGTGTTCACGTTCAGCGCTGCGTGTGGGCTCGTGAAGTCCGACGTTGACTCACTGCGTGATGCCTGGAAGATGTCGTTGTTGTTCGTGCCCTGGTAGGTCGCGAAGAACAACGTAAAGCCGTCGGGGCTGATCGCCGGGTTGTACTGATCGCCCGCGTTGACGTTGGCGAGCACCTGGACGTTCGAGAACGCAGCCGTGGCGTTCGGGCGGTGTGCCGTGTACAGCAGCTTTTTGCCGGTCCGAGCACTGAAGAAATACCCAGTGGTCTCGTCGGGTGACAGCCGCAGGCTCGCGTCCTCGATGGACGGCATGAGGCCGTCCACGGCGACCGGGGCGCCGAACGGCTTGGCGAGATCGCATCCGGTCGGGGCGTCGTTCCCGCTGCCCGGCTCGTCGCCCACGCAGACGCCGCCGAGCGCGCCGGAGGCCGCCTCGTAGCGCTGGCCGCTGGGGCAGTCTACGTCCGAAAACGAACAGAACCCCAGGGGTTGGCAGACGTCGCCGGCGATGCACTGGTCCGAGGTCTTGCAGCTGAATGCCGCAATCGGCCGCACGCACCCGACGTGCACCACGAGCAACAACACGCAGGACCGAAACCTCATCGCGACTTCTGGTCCGAACACTATCATCCGCAGGACGCTGCACACGTTCGTTGGAGGATGGATAGCAGACATGCTAGCCTGGGGTTCATGCTGGCCGGCTGTCCCGTCGAGACGGCTCGGAGAGAGAAGTACGAGGTTCTGCGCCCGCTGGCCGTTGGTGGGATGGGTGAGCTCCACCTGGTCCGCGCGCAGGATCCGGAGCGGCCCGACCGGCTGATGGTCGTCAAGCGGCTTCACCCCAAGCTGGCGATAGATCCGGACTTCGTCCAGATGTTTCTCGACGAGGCGCACATCGCATCGACGCTGCGTCATCCCAACGTGGTCGAGGTCTACGAGGTCGGCCAGGACGCCGGGCAGTACTACATGACGATGGAGCATCTCCATGGCCACGACCTCCGTGACGCCATGGGGCGGGTCGCCGGCTGGAACACGACGATGCGGAACGCCCCCATGCGGATCGATCAGGCACTCTCGATCGCGCGGGCGGTTTCAGCGGGGTTGCACTACTCGCATGAACGCACCGACGCGGAGGGGAAGCTGCTGGGGATCGTGCATCGCGATGTATCGCCGCATAACGTGTTCTTGACCTACGACGGCGGCGTCAAGATCGTGGACTTCGGGGTTGCCAAGGCCAACGTCCGGCTATCGCGAACCCGGACCGGTGCGCTGAAGGGCAAGGTCTCCTACATGGCCCCCGAGCAGGCCAAGGGCGAACCGCTCGATCGCCGAAGCGACTTGTTCTGCATTGGAATTCTGCTGTGGGAGATGACCACGGGGCGCCGGTTGTACCGCCGCAGAACCGAGCTCGAGACCCTGAACGCGGTGGTCGATAGCCGGCCTCCACGACCGTCGCGCATGGTCGCAAACTACCCCCGGGATCTCGAGACTCTCGTGATGAAGACGCTCGCGCGCTCGCGCGACGACCGGTGGGCGACCGCGGGAGAGCTGGTCGAGGCGATCGATGAGCTCGCCCGGCGGCAGCGGCTCGTGGTGGGGCCGCCGGCGGTCAGTGCGCTGATGGCAACGACGTTCGCCGATGAGCTGGGAGCGTGGCGCGCAGCACAGTCGGCCGGTGTGTCGCTGGGCGATCACCTGGTTGCCCAGGCCGCGCTGGCCGTGGCTCACGACGACGACGACGACGATGAGGAGGGCGCGATGCCGGCGGTTGCGCTCGGCACCATGGCGGGCGAGTACTCGGCGCGGCGCCGCCGGTTGTGGTCGGTCGTCGCCGCGGCGGTGGTGACGGTGGGGATCGGCGCCGTGTGGATCGTGAGCGCTGACCACGGTGCGTCGCAGGAAGCCTCCGGCGCGGAGCCCAGCGCGGTAGCGCCGATCGTGACCGCGGTTCCACCGACCCCGACCGCTGTGTCACCGGAGCACCCCATGCAGCCTTCTGCTCCACCATCGACGGCTGCTGTGCCGGTGCCGACGACGGCTGCGGTGGATCCGACGGCGCCGGTGCCGACGACGGCTGCGGTGGATCCGACGGCGCCGGTGCCGACGACGGCTGCGGTGGATCCGACGGCGCCGGTGCCGACGACGGCTGTGCTGGATCCGACGGCGCCAGTTCCGACGACGGCTGCGCGGGTTCCGACGGCGCCGGTGCCGACCGCCATGCCGCCGCGCGCGCGACCGCCGGTGCCGACCACGCGACCGGCGCCAAAGGCGATCGCGTCGCCCCGTCCATCGATCGATGTCGCCGAATCCCATCGGCCGACCCTGCATGCGAAACCGGCCGTGATTCCCCCGGCAGTGAAGCCCCATGCGGCAAGACCGCCCGAATCGGGGCCAGGCGCTGCCGCCGTCGTACCCGCCGCGGAACCACCGCCGCGTAAACCCGATCGGCGCAAGTCCACGCCGACCCTCGAAGATCTCGACAAAGTTCCTCCGTGAAGCGGGCGGTTTTTGCGCTGGCACTCACCGTGTTGTGGACCGCGCCGGTTGCGAGCGCGGCGCCGACGCCACCGGTGGATCACTACCAGGTGGGAAAGCGGCTGTTCGAACAGAAGCGCTATGCGCAGGCGCTCGAAGAGTTTCGTCAGGCGCTCTCGCTCACGCCGCGGCCCGAGGTCCTGTACTCGATGGCGCAGACCCAACGACTGCTCGGCGACTGCGCGAGCGCGATCGATACCTATCGAGCGTTCCTCGCTGCACGCCCCGGGGAGCCTTTGGCCGAGTACGCGCGCGCCAACATCGAGCGCTGCGAGCGGGAGGTCAAGCCGCCGCGCGAGGCTCCGCCGGTGCGCCCCGTTGCGCCGCCCGCTCCGTGGTACCGCGACGTCGCCGGTGACCTGCTGGTCGGCGGCGGCCTCGTTGCCGGAGCCGCCGGCGTCGTGGTGTGGCGCACCGGGCGAGCCGCGGCGACCCACCTCGCGGCGGCTCCCGACTACGAGACGTTTCTTGCGCGCCAGGCCGCCGCAAAATCGGCGTACACCGAGCAGCGCGTCGGTGTCGCCGCGATGATCGCGGGCGGTGCGGCGGTGATCGCGGGCGCGATTCACTACGTCTACCGGGCCCGGTCGTCGCACCGCGAGTCATCGGTCGGGGTCGCGCTGAGCCCGACCGGTCCGATGCTCGTCGGTCGTGGCACGTTCTAGCGAGTCGCCGACCGCGGGGCGTGACGCTACAGCGTGTCGTTCGCGATGCAGACCGCGGCGTCGAACGCGCCCAGGCTCGTGGTCGTGGCCCCGTGCGTGGCGGCCACGGCGCTATCCTCGATGGTCTTGCGGGCCGTGCAGGTCGACGGCTCGGCGAGCACGACCGGGAATGGCGTGTTGATGATGCCACTGACGTCGATGTCGTCCATGTCCCACCCGGACAAGATGGTGTTGAGATCGGTTCCGATCCGGAACCGCAGCAGCACCGACTGACCGGCAAGCTGCATCCCGAAGTCGAGCGTCAGCAGCCGGCGCGCCGGGAATCCGGGGCTGGTGCCACTGAACGCCTGGCGACCCTCGAGCGGATTGGAGCCGCCGAGCGCGAGCGGCCCGGTGTATCCGGGGTTGACCCCGAACGTGGTGACGTCGGCCCAGGTCGCGCCGCCATTGGTCGAGACCTCGATCACGCCGCCGTCGAACAGGACGCCGGGCGTGCCCTCGAGGGCGTAGGCGTGCGACATCTTGAAGATGAACGGCTCGGTCGTGCTGACCTGCAGCGCGGGCGACACGAGCTGCGTGTCGGACGGCAAGCCCGCGTTCTTGCCGAACAGCGAGTGGTTACCATTGGCGGCGGTCGCACGACCCCAGAGCGCCGTGGCGCCGTCGCCGGTAGGCGTCCACGGCGACTGCTTGGCCTCGACGTTATCGACCTTGACGGCGTTGGCGATCTCGTCGATGCCGGTCAGCGTCGTGAGCCCGACCGTGACGCCGTTGCGGTCGCACGTGCCGTCGCCGGCGAGCCGAAGGTTGATCGTGATGTTCGTATTGCGCGGCGCCGTCGGCAGCACGGTCACCGGGATCGTCAGATCGAGGGTGTTGAACGGCTGCACCGACGGAAGCTGGATCGCGGCACCGAGCCGGACGCCCGGGCTCGCGGTCGTCGCGGTGATGCTGACCTGCTCGGCGTCCACCACGCCGGTGTTGACGATGGACACGCGCAGCAATCCCGACTCGCCGGGATCGAGCACGCCGTCGTGGTCGCACGACACGCCGTCGTCGATCAGGCTCATGCTGCTGACCGTGAGCTTGGCGGCCAGGGTCCCGCTCTCGACGACCCCGACGTTGGACGGCACCGAGTTGCCGGGCACCACGGCACACGAGCCGGCGCCGCGGCCTGCGAACGCCGCGGCCATGAGCAGCATGTCGTCGCTGTCGAGCCCGCTCGCCGCCGCGAGGATCGCATCGCGCGCTTCGGTGAACGTCGCATCCGGCGGCGTGAGCAGCAGCCCGGCGACGACGTAGTCGGACATCCGACGGCGCGCTACCGGGACATCGTGCGCGTCGATCAGCACGTTGAACGCCTCCCACATCAGGCTCGCCCAGACCTCGCCCGAGTTATGAGACTCGCTGTTGCGACCGCCCGGGAAGCCCGGCGTGTTGGTCGGCAGCGGGGTTCCGTCGGCGATGTGGCGCAGGCTCAGCGCATTCTTGGTGCGGTCGAGGCTGTACGGGAACCGGCGGATGCCGAAGTACGCGTTGTCGGGCGTGCCGTCGGCCAGCGCGTAGATGCCCTCCGCGTAGGTGCCGTCGCGGTTGTCACCTTCGCGCAGCATCAGCATCAGCGCGTTGAAGTCGCCCCAGCCTTCGCTCATGCCGCTGCATTGCGATCCGCCGTTGCAGTCGGTGAGCCGGTGATGCAGGTAGTGGCCCCATTCGTGGGCGACCACGGTGTTGTCGACATCGCCGTCGCGCTCGGGTCCGTTGCCGCCGGTGTTCCACAACAGCATCAGCATCTGCGGAGACGCGCCGTCGGCCGGCGTGCTCATGAAGGCGTTGTTGCGCACACCAAACGGCGCGCCGAACTGCGCGAGCACTGTGAGGGGATCGCCGCCCACGCCGCCGCGGCCGTAGTTGTCGACCTGGGCGTTGCCGGTCGCCTCGGTGAAGCCCGAGTCGTACCACCAGTCGTGCATCCAGTTGGTGAGGAAGAACGTGTTGACCGTGCCGGCGTGGAGCTGGTCCTCGGACGACAGCGGCTCGACCAGCGGATCGTAGGTGTAGTTCAGCACGCGGCCGGCCCTGACCTGCGGGCGGATCTCGCCTTCGTCGAAGGTCCCCGAGCCGTCGAAGTCGGAGAACGCATCCACGTTGTTGCCCGACGTCGTGGTGGCGTTGTCGGGCAGCCACTTGTCGAGCGTCTGGTTGAACGCCTCCATCACCACCAGGTTCTGCTTGCTGAAGCCCGGCTCCGATCCGTCGGGAATTCCGGTGGGATGCGGCGCGAAGCTCTCGAGCGCGCCATCGAGCGGCCGCCGGTTGCCGGTGGTCTCGGCGTAGGCGCGGTACACGAATGCATCGGACTGCATGAGGTTGGTGTCGCCGAGCATGCCGTGATCGACATCTCTGATCAGGTAGCGGTGCGACACGGGGATGACGCTGACGACGCCCTGGGCGTCAGGCGGGGCGGCGCCGCCGACCTCGATCGCCCACGCCGCGTCGAGCTTGTCGCCGATCTTGGCCAGCTCGCGCCGGGCGCGCGCGCTGGTCACCCGCAGCGATGGATCCGCGGCGACCGAGAGCTGCTGCCAGCCACCGCGCGAGCCGAGCGCCGTGATCGCGGGCCGCGCACGCGTGGTGCCGTAGAGCGCGTCGAGCGCGGCGTCGAGTGCCTGGCTCGGTGATGACACGAAGCTCGGCTTGGTCATCGCCGGCAGCAGCGTGCCGGACACCGCGACGAGCGAGCCGTCGGATTGCATCATCACGTGGAGGTCGCCGTCGTGGAGGGGGACGCCGTCGATCTGCTGGGCGAGCTTGACCACCGTTGCGCCGTTGCGCAGCCGCTGGGTGCCGTTGCCGGCCAGCGTCATCGATGGTGCGTGCTGTCCCCACAGCGGCGCGAGCGCCGTGACGTGGTCGCGCGCGGCTTGCTCCGGCGCCATCCCGGCGGTGGTGGTAGCGCGGGGCAGGACCGACCGCATCAAGCGAGGCGCGCCCGCGGCATCGCTCGCCATGATGGACACGCCCATCTTGACGGCGATCTGGTCGCCGGCCGTCGCGGGGCGATCATCGCCAGGGCTCGTAGGGGTGGTGGGACCGCCCGGGCCGCCGGGCGGTGGCGTAGGGGAGGAGCCCGCAGCACAAGCGGCTGCGAACAGCAGTGATGGAATGGCCAGCGTACCCAGACGGATCATACGTTGTTCTCCTTCGCGAGGACGACTAGGTATGGCTCAATGGGACCTTCAGTGAACGCAGTATTGGTTGTCCGCTGCTAACTAGCATGCGATGCGTATGGCGCAGGTCGCAGGCGGGAGTACATCGCTGAACCCCAGTCCGCGATACCGAACACCGAAATCGTCGTCGGTGATCGCGGCAAAACGGCATGTGGTGATGCCACGAGCGATGATGTTGTCGATGCGTACTCGCATGCGCTCAATGAACAACGCGTTCATGCGTTGTGATGCGAGACGGGAGATCGCCGCGCTCGCGGTGCCGCCCTGACCTCACGCAGTCGACCGCCACGAATGCAAGCGAGTCGGCCCTCTGGAGCCGTGCCGGGCGCGACGATGTCGATCCGGCGGACGGCACATCGATGCGGGCACGAACTGCGCGAACCAGGGCAACCACGTCCTCACGCGATGACGGTAGCGCATTTTGCGCTGGGGCAAAATGCCTCCGGCCACTCTCTGCGGTGGCTACCGTGGGCAAGCCTTTGGCGTCAGGTCACGCGATCCCCGGCGTGATCCACGGCGTGATCGCCGGATCGATGAGCTGCCGTACGTTCAAGATCGACGTAGATCGCCCTCCTTCCTCCGGCACCTTGGGCCAAGGCGCCGGTGAGATGGCCTCGATATGCAGCGAGCTGGCGGCGTCGTTGACTGCATTGTCGACCAGGCAGCGGTCGGCTGCGGTCGCGACGAGACTGCCGCCGCCGGGATAGCGCGGCACGGTGCACCGACCCACTGCGCCCCAGATGCCCGGCAGCAGCATGATGTATTTCGACCCGACCGCCCGGGCCTTCGCATAATAGGCCTTGATGAAGCTCCAGCGCGGCGCATAGCCCCCGTTGATCCAGCCGCCGTTGGGGCAGCCGATCTGCGGCCCGCCGGCGCGCATGAACTTGACCTTGATCTGGCTCAACAAGGTCTGCGCGGGCGTGGTCGCGTTCTGGGCCAGTCCGTAGATGAAGCCAGTCGCCCGATGGGTGGGCGTGCCTCCATTCAGCGCAAAGTTGACCGTCACGGTTTCATTGGCCGCCGCGGCGATCCCCGGCGGGATCGCGGGACCGACCAAGACCATGACGAGCGCGCTCATCCCCAGCCACCGCACTATCGCGTTGCGTCCGTGTTTCAACATGAATCAGCTCCTGCACAGGGCAATGGCGAGTCTTGCGATTAGCTATGATGACAAATTCCATCGCGATGGATCGCTGCCATGGATCGCTGGTTTGTCGGGACCTCCTTCGGGCGACGCGCGCTCGCCGGCAACCGTCGGGTGGGTCGCATGATGCGCGCCGTGTCGATCGCTGTCGCCGTCATCCGGACATTTGTCAGGTTCTCATGCAGCCGTATGCGGGCGACACCGCGATGGCTCGGCGCGATGTCGTTGCCCAGGCGCAGATGGGACGTCCCGATCCGGAGCGTCATGTTCGCTGTTGCACGGGCCAGCCGCGGCCGCCCGATGGCGCGTGAGCAAGCGGCGAATCGCGAATACAACGCAGCGCAGCGAACTCAGCGGCGAGCGTTCACGGTGTGTCTGCGATGCCCTGAGGGCTTGTTCGAAGATCGAGCAAGTGGCACGCTGGCGCCGAGACCGTTGCCTCGGTCGCGCCGTTCGACGCACACGAGGCCTACCACGTCACCCGTAAGTCACCTGTATCCACCAGAGGCACGACATGAGTAGACTATCGCCGCATCTTCGACGCATTGGGTCAATGGTGATGGGTGGTGCGGCGCTCGCCGTCATCCTGGCTGGCTGTGGCAAGCCGAGCAAGTCGGCCGCCACGGGCGACCCCGACAACGGTACGACGATCACGATGTGGACTCGAGCGGCGACCGAGGCCCAGAGCCAGATCCTCGTCGAGGCCTACAACGCCTCGCACAAGAACAAGGTGGTGCTGACCGTCGTCCCGACCGACAACTACGCGCAGAAGATCGCCACCGCGGCGGGCGGCAAGGCGCTGCCTGACCTGTTCGCCGCCGACGTGATCTTCGCGCCCAACTATACGTCGAAGCACTTGTTCCGGGACATCACGGCGAACATCGACGCGCTCCCCTTCAAGGACAGCCTGGCGCCCGCGCACGTCAAGCTCGGGACCTTCGAGGGCAAGAAGTACGCGGTCCCGCACACCATCGATCTCTCGGTCCTGTTCTGGAACAAGGAGCTCTACGCCAAGGCCGGCCTCGATCCGGAGAAGGGCCCGACGTCGCTGCGCGAGCTCGCCGAACATGCCAAGAAGATTCAGGCGCTTGGTGGCGACATCAATGGCACGACGCTGGGTGGCAATTGCGGTGGCTGCGGCGTGTTCACGCTGTGGCCATCGGTCTGGGCCGCGGGCGGCGACGTGATGAACGCCGATGGCACCATGGCCACCTTGGACAGCAAGCCTGTCAAGGACGTGCTGGCGATCTGGCGCCAGCTGTACGCCGATGGCGTGGCGCAGCCAGGCTCGAAGGACGAGCAGGGTCCGACCTGGGTGGGCCGCTTCCAGTCGGGCAAGGTCGGCGTCGGGCCGATGCCGTCGACCGCGCTCGCCATGATGGATGCTGCGGGGCTCAAGGTCGGCGTGGCGCCGATCCCCGGTCCCGATGGTGGGCAATCGACCTTTGTCGGCGGAGATGTCATCGGCATCTCGGCGACCAGCGGCAATCCCGAGGCCGCGTGGAACTTCCTTGCATGGTCGCTCTCCGACGCTGCACAGGTCGAGGTGCTGGCCAAGCACAAGGATCTGATCGTCCGCACCGATCTGGCGGAGAACAAGTACTCCGCCGCGGACCCTCGCGTGGTGACGAGCCTCAAGGTGATCGCGCCGGGCAAGACGCCGTTTGCGCTGAACTTCAACCAGACGTTCAATGACCCCCAGGGTCCCTGGTTGGCCACCATGCGGGGCGCTCTGTTCGGACCCGACCTCGACGCGGCCCTGGCCGAAGGCAACGTCAAGGTGACGGCCTCCCTCAAGCAGAAGTGATGACCTCACGCGTCACGCTGCGCCGGCACGAAGGCGATAGCTCGACGGCCGAAGCCGGGTCGCGGGGCCTTGCTCGAGAGTCGCGACAGCGATCGCCGGGAGCGCCTCGCTGGTGAGCTCCGTGGTCGGATCCGACGCAGCCGCGCAACCAGCCGTCGCGCCGTCGCGGGCGTCGGGGCGCCGAGATCGCCGCCAGCTCATCGGGCTGGCGTACGCAGCACCGGCCGCCGTGGTCGTGGGCGTGTTCTTTCTCGTGCCGCTCGGGCTGGTGCTCTGGATGTCGCTGCACGAGTGGCCGCTGGTCGGCGAACCCGCGCTCAACATGCCGGCCAACTACACCGCGATCGCCGACAATCCGCTGTTCGTCGATGCTGTGCTGTTCACCATCAAGTACACGATCATCGTCACGGTGGTGCTCTTCGGGGCGGCTTTCGGGCTGGCGCTGCTCGTCCAGCGGCGGCGTCCGGGGGTTGGCTTCTTCCGCACGGCGTTCTTTCTCCCCGGTGCGGTCGGCTTCGCCACGGCCTCGCTGCTGTTCTATGGCCTGCTCAGTCGCGATCTCGGGCCGCTGAACCCGATCCTGTCGGCGCTCGGGATCATCGATAGCCCCGTGTCCTGGGTGAGCGGCAGCTCGGGCCTGGCCTTGGCGTCGTCGATCGGGCTGGTGGTCTGGCGATTTGCTGGCTTCAATATGCTGATCCTGCTCAACGGGCTTCAGGCGATTCCCGACGATGTGTACGAGGCGGCCAGCATGGATGGGGCAGGCCGGTGGCAGCAGTTCACCGGGATCACGCTGCCGCTGATGCGCCCGACGATCGCGCTCGTCCTGATCTTGATGGTCAGCGGCTCGCTGCTGGCGTTCGAGCAGTTCTACATCCTCACCAACGGGGGGCCGGACAACAGCACCACCTCGATCGTGATGGTGATCGTGCGCGAGGCATTCACCCGGTTCGATCTCGGGTCCGCCGCCGCGGTGTCGGTGGTCGTGCTTGGCGCGTTGATCCTGATCAATGCGCTGCAGATCCGCGTGCTCCGGCGCGGCCACCGCCCGGAGGGCACCTGAGGATGTCGGTCCGCGCGCTCGGCGCTCGCGCCGGCTATTACACCACGATGTCGGGGCTGGCGATCCTGTTTCTGTTCCCGCTGGTGTGGGCCGGCTGGGCCTCGGTCAAGCCGACGCCGGGCAGTGGCCAGCAGTCCGGTTATGGGTTCGGCAACTTCATCAAGCTGGCGCACTACGGGCAGGGGTTGTCGACGTATCTGCTCAACAGCACCCTGGTGGCCGTGATGACGGTCATCGGCACGCTCGTGGTGTCCACGCTGGTCGGGTACGCGTTCGCCCGGTTCCGGTTTCCCGGACGCGATCTGCTGTTTCTGGCGATCCTGGCCATCCTGATGGTGCCGTACCCGGCGCTGCTGATCCCGCTCTACGTGCTGCTCGGGTGGCTGGGACTGCAGGACTCGCTGATCGGACTGGCGCTCGTGCTGACGATGTTCCAGCTCCCGTTCGCGGCGTTCATCATGCGCAACTCGTTCGACGCGGTGCCGAAGGAGCTGGACGAGGCGGCGATGCTGGACGGCTGCTCGTCGTTCGCGGTGCTCACGCGCATCCTGCTGCACGCGGTCCGGCCGGGGCTCACGACCGTCGGCCTGTTCGCGTTCCTCGCCTCGTGGAGCGACTTCGTGGTCCCGCTGATCCTGGTGTCCAGCCCCGACAAGGCGCCGCTGCCGGTGGCGGTGGTCAACATGCAACAACAAGTCCTCGGGAGCATCGACTACGCCGCGCTGGAAGCCGGCGTCGTGGTGCTCGCCGTTCCGTGCGTCGCGCTATTCCTGATCCTGCAGCGCGGATATGTCGGTGGCTTCATGTCCGGTTCGCTGCGCGGCTGACCTATCCCTATCCAGTGTGGAGGAACCGATGACGATGATTGGCCCGACCAACCCATCCCGCGGCGTGCTGCGACCGCTGGGCCTCGACGAGGTGCGGCTGACCGACGGGCTGTGGGCCGAGCGCCAGCGACTCAACGCCGCGGCCGTGTTGCCGCACTGTACCCAGTGGATCGAGCGCGCCGGCTGGATCGGCAATGTGCGGGTGCTCGCCGCTCGCGGTCCGGCTGCCGGACGCCAGGGCCGCGAGTTCTCCGACTCGGAGGTGTACAAGCTCCTGGAGGCGTATTCCTGGGAGGCCGTGCGGTCCGGTGACGCCGCGGCCAGCCGCGTGGTCGCCGACTGGGGCGCGACGCTCGCCGCCGCGCAGAACCCCGACGGATACCTCAATACCAACTTCGGGCGCCCGGGCCAGGCCGCGCGCTACTCCGATCTCGAATGGGGTCACGAGCTCTACTGCTACGGTCACCTCATCCAGGCCGGTGTGGCGCGGCTGCGCGCCCACGGCACCGACGATCTGGTCACGGTGGCATGCCGAGCGGCCGACCACGTCTGCACCGAGCTCGGACCCCGCGGCCGCAACGCGATCTGTGGCCATCCCGAGATCGAGACCGCGCTGGTGGAGCTCTACCGGGCGACCGGCCAGGAGCGCTACCTGGCGCAAGCGCGGCTGTTCGTGGAGCGGCGCGGGACGGGCCTTCTGGCTCCCGGGCCGTTCGGCCGCGAGTACTTCTCCGATCATGTGCCGGTCCGCCAGGCGACCGTGTTCGGCGGCCACGCTGTGCGCGCGCTGTACCTCGCCAGCGGTGCGGTCGACGTCGCGGTGGAGACCGGCGACGACGCGCTGCTTCGGGCCGTGATCCAGCAGTGGCAGCGCACCGTGGCCGCGCGCACCTACCTCACCGGCGGCATGGGGGCGCGGCACGAGGGCGAGTCGTTCGGGGACGACTTCGAGCTCCCGCCCGACGGAGCGTACGCCGAGAGCTGCGCCGGGGTCGCGTCGGTGATGCTCGCGTGGCGGCTGCTGCTGGCCACGGGCGAGGCACAGTACGCCGAGCTCGCCGAGCGCACGCTCCACAACGCGATCGCGGGCGCGCTCGCCGCCGACGGCCACGCGTTCTTTTACGTCAATCCGCTGCAGCAGCGAGTCGCCGGCACGCCACCGGATCCCGACGCGCTCAGCCCGCGTGCGGCGACCGGCGTTCGTGCACCGTGGTTCGAGGTGTCGTGCTGCCCGACCAACCTCGCGCGGACCTTGGCCAGCCTGGGCGGCTACACGGCGACCGCCGATGGCGCCGGCGTACGTCTGGAGCTGATCACCGGCGCCGAGATCCGGACCGCACTGCCAGGCGATCGCCGGGTCGGCCTGCGCGTCGTGACGGGATATCCACGGGACGGCCGGGTCCGAGTGCAGATCACCGAGTCGGACGGAGCCCCGTGGCGCGTGTCGCTGCGAGTCCCGAGCTGGGCGAGCGGCGCGATCCTGACCGTGGATGGTCAGCCGCGCAGCGCGACGGCCGGGCAGTACGCGCAGGCCGAGCGGGTCTGGCGTCCCGGCGACGAGCTCATCCTCGATCTCCCGATCGCCCCGCGCTGGACGTTCCCCGACCCGCGGCTGGACGCGATGCGCGGAACGGTGGCGGTCGAGCGCGGCCCGCTGGTCTATTGTGTGGAGTCGCTCGATGTTCCCTCCGGCCTCGATCTCGATCGAGTCGCCGTGCTCACCAGCGCAGCGCCGGTCGACGCACCCGCCGCGCGTGATGACGCCGCCCCGCCGGCGGTGAACGTCCCTGCGGTCGCCGCAGCGGCGGACGACCCGCCGTCCTGGCCTTACGGGGCTGATCGACCCGCGGCAGCCGACGCCGGGGCGCAACCTCTCCGCATGATCCCGTTCTACGCACGAGCCAACCGCGGGCCGGCTGCGATGCGCGTCTTCCTGCCCGAGCGGCGGACCGACGACTGACGCGAGGGGAGCGCCGTCGTTGTGGCACCAGGAGCAACGACCTCCGGACGCGACCTCACGATGGGCCCGCCCGGAATATCGTCCTCACATTCGCGGTGCCAGCGGTGACGAGTCCATTGGCACCGTGGCGCGGTGTGGGACCGGGGGCGGGAATGTCGTGCAGGGCATGTACCTCGAGCTTGGCCGCCCGAGGGCAGCCTAGGACGGCGTCTTCCACGGTGTCGGCGGCGCCCACGTGCGCGCCGGTTTCCGTCATGGCTGCTGACGTGCACGTGGCTTTCCGTCATGGCTGCATTCGTCCTGGATTGGCTGGATTGGATCACTGATCTCGTACTGGCAAGCACGTGGCGACCGATACCGGCACGCCGATATGTCGAGCAGGTGTCCGGATCACAACGGCTCGTCATCTTCACGGTCGACGCCGCACCGATCCGCGGCTACCGTGCCGATCGTCCGTGGTGCCGCTGGGCGGCATCTCCGCCGGACCTGGCGGCATGACACGGCCACGAGGCGATCCACGAGGCGATCCACCACACGATCGGAGCGACAACCATGACGACATCATCGAAGACCGAGCCAACCAAGCCGACGACGATCACGGAGCACGAAGCGCAGGACGTGGAGCGAGCGAACGCCACGGGGCGACTCCCCGTCGTGTTTGTCCATGGCCTCTGGCTTTTGCCCAGCAGCTGGGACCGGTGGGCGACGGCGTTCGGGGAGGCCGGGTTCGCTCCACTGACACCGGGCTGGCCCGACGATCCGGAGACCGTCGCGGAGGCGAACGCGCATCCGGAGGTGTTCGCGAACAAGACCGTCGGCCAGGTCGCGGATCACTTTGATCAGGTCATTCGCGGGCTCAAGAAGAAGCCGGTGCTGATCGGCCACTCGTTCGGCGGTCTGCTGGTGCAGATCCTCGCCGGGCGCGGGCTCGCGTCCACGACGGTGGCGATCGATCCGGCGCCGTTCCGCGGCGTGCTGCCACTGCCGTTCTCGGCGCTGAAGTCGGCCTGGCCGGTGCTTCACAATCCGGCCAACCGCAAGCGCGCCATCCCGCTCACGTACGAGCAGTTCCGGTTCGCGTTTGCCAACGCGGTCAGCGAGACCGAGGCCAAGGAGCTGTACGCCACGTTCGCCGTCCCCGCGTCGGGCGCCCCGCTGTTCCAGGCCGCGGCGGCCAACCTCAATCCGTGGACCGAGGCCAAGGTCGACACCGAGACCGCCGATCGTGGACCGTTACTGATCATCTCGGGCGAGAAGGACCACACGGTCCCCTGGGCGATCGCGAACGCCTCGTTCAAGCAGCAGAAGGGCAACAAGGCCGTGACCGAGATCGTCGAGATGCCCAACCGCGGGCACGCCCTCACGATCGACAGTGGCTGGCGCGCCGTGGCCGATACGGCGCTCGCCTTCGTCCGCCGCTTCATCTAGCCAGTGATCCGGAACGGGCGCTATCCGATCCGGCGCCACGACAGCGTGCGTGTCACCGGCTCGCCATCGGCCGCCGCGGTCTGTAGCTCGATCGTCAGCCTGTCACCGGCGACCGTCATGCCGCGCGTGAGCACATGGCCGACATTGTCGTTCGACAAGGCGCCGACCAGCCGCTGCGTGACCGTCCGGGCGCGATCGTCGATGGTGTACGTGCCAAAGTAAGCGTCGTAGCCGCCCTGGGCCCGGCTGTTGTTGGCAGCGGACGCCGGCCCGTCGACGAGTGGGCCGGTGCGATCGCGCTTCATGAACTGCGCGGCGAAGTTCCCGGCACGGTCGTAGATCAGCAGCGCGATCGGATCGGCGCCCAGCGACGGATCGATGCGGGGTTCGCCCGTGGCCGTCCGGTCGCTTCGCGACACGAGTTGCCACGTGCCGGGGAGCGTTTCGGACAGCGGTGCTTCGGACCGCGGCGCTTGGGATGGCGAGGTTGACATCTCCCGAAGTGTAACGTCCCCGACGTCTGGGCACGATACGCGGCGGGCTCACCAGCGCAGAGACAAGCTGGCTTTGCCTCCTCGGACGACCGTCGGGCACCAGGTACCGGGGGACGGCTCGGCCTTCCCCTCGAATCCCGGGAGTGCACACACCGGATGAGCTCGTACATTCCATGACCACCGGCCCCACGAGCGCAGTAGTATCGGCGGCATGGGGTTCGACTCGCGAAACCAAACGACCGGTGGCGAAAGCGGAGCGGATGGGGGGCAACAACCCCAGATGGCGGTTGGGAAGCAGACCCTCGTCGAGCAAGCGCACGGAGGAGCCGCGGAGCATGGCGCGTTCGAGCCAATGCAATCCAAGCCGATGGAGGCCGGCTCGGGTCCGCTGAGCGCTATCCGCTTCAGCGATGATCCCGAGCTCGTCGCGGTCGCCGAGGGCACCAAGACCCTGGCGCTTGGCGCGAGCGGCATCGCGGTCACCAAGGTGCAGCGTGCGCTGGTGGAGATCGGCCAGGCCACGCCGGTCACGGGAACCCTCGATGCATCGTCGATTACCGCGCTGAAGTCGTTCCAAAAGACCAAGGGGCTGACCGAGAGCGGAGCTGTGGACAAGGTCACCATGCTCGCACTCGACGCTGCGTTCACCGACTACAGCGCCGAGGGAAAGGTGCTGAAGGGCATCACGTCCCCGACAAAACCCACCCAGGGAACACCGTTTGCGGTGGGAGCGGCGCCCGCCGAGTTGCTCGCCGGTACCCACGTGCCGAACGCCGCCGAGCGCACCGCCGTGACATCTGCGCTCTCTACAGAGGCCAAGCGCGATCCGGTCACGAACGCGCTACCGACCTTCACGCGGAAGGTGAGGGGCGAGGACTACGGCGACCGCGTCGAGGCGGCCGTGAACAAGGTGGTCGATGCCCAGCTCAAATGGGCCAAGCCGATGGAGACCGACCGCGCCGCCGGTCACGTCTATGACTGGGGCGATATCGAAAAGGTCGGGGTACAATCGAAGGCGGCGGCGGACGCAAGTTTTGGTTCCTACGCGACTGGCAAGGCGCTCAAAGCCACCGGGGTGGACGCCAAGATCAAGGACGCATGGGAGTTCAAGGAACGGGCGCTCGCCGCTGATCCTGGGGAGGCAGACGACAACGCGCGCTGGCGTGTGACCAAGATTCTCGATGGCCATCAGGCGATCACGGCGATCGACACCGAGCATGGTGCCGTACAATCGCGCGCACCAGAGAAGGCCATCATCGACGCGATCCGCACCAAGATCGCGACCGCCCGCAAGGCCGAGCTTGTCCTGATCCACAAGGCGTGGCCGGCATTTGCTGCTGGCAACGACGTGTTTATTCAGCGCGTCCAGCATACCGACGCGAAGGGGGCCGTCGACAAGGCCGAGGCGCGTACCTACATGTGGAAGCAGTTTCAGACGATCATTCACGAGTACATCCACACGATCGAGCACCCCGAACACGTGAGATATCGAGCGACGCTCGATGCCCAGAAAGGCGGCTTTACGCTGCGTGAGGGAACGACTGACTATTTCACGAAGATCGCCTACAATAACACCGACCGTGCGAACGCGGCTCTGCGCAAGGAAGTCGAAGGCCCGTTTCACGAGCCGGGGGTGGTGCAGCCGGTTCCACCGCTCACTACATATCGCGAATCTGCGAACGCGGAGCGTGCGGCCGGCATCGTCGGGCTTCCCAACCTGTGCGGTGCGTTCTTTCTCGGGCGCGTCGACCTGATCGGGAAGATCTGACGGGTGCGCCATACCCCCACGCTTGGCTTTACTGTCATCGCCGCCATGGTGCTGGCCCCCGCTATCATGGTTGCTTGTCGCCCGCGCCCCGCTGGCCCCACTGGAGAGCCCGTCATGCCCACCGATCCTTGCCACAACGCCGTGAGCCAGCTGCTGTCGAAGAACCTGTCGAGCTGGCGCGGCTTGCCAGCGCGTTGCACGCTGGCGTCGCTGACGTCGCTGGAGCTCGGGGCCGACGACAACGCCGCGGTGCTCGGCGAAGCGAAGACCCCCGCCATGTATCGCCGCGCCCGCGCACCGGCCTACGCGGAGACGCTCATGGTGTGGCTGCGCGACGGTGCGGTCGTGCGGATCTCCGTGGATCTTCCGGCGCTGCCCGATGTCGCGGCCTTGCTGAAGACGTTGGGCACTCCTGATATAAAGCTCGACGCTTGGCGCTCGACCACGCCGGTGCGGTCCCCGGAGGCCGAGTGGGTGTGGTCGACGCGCGGCCTGGCGCTCGTGCTGTCGACCGATCGCTCGAATGTGCGGCAGCTCATCGTGTACCCATCAATGACTGTCGATGCGTACCGTGCACAGATCCGCTTCGATGAAGCCCCGCGCGAACAGCCCATGTAACCACGGCACAGCGCGATCGCACGGACACCCGCGATGCGAGGCCGCTGGTCCCGCGGATCGAACGTGTGCAACATCTGGAGCGGCGCCAGGATGCGCGCGTTGACCTCGGTGCTCCAGTCGTGACCGGTGACCTTCTTGATGATCATGCCGGCGAGGATGTAGTTCGTGTTCGAGTAGCTCCAGCCCGTGCCGGGCGCGAAGTTCGGCGGTTGCGCGACGGCGATCGCGACTAGCTGCTCGGGATCGTAGTGCCGGAACCGCGTCGCGTAGTACTCCGCGGCCGTGTACCCCGCCAGCAGCTCCTGGGTGTAGTTGTTGATGCCGCTAGTGTGCTGCAGGAGGTTGCGAATCGTGATCTGCGTGCCGTCGTTGCCGTGACCGGACACCACACCGGGAAGCCAGCGGTCGATGGTGTCGCTGAGCCGGACCTTGCCTTCGTCGACGAGCTGCAACATCACCACGGCGACGAACGTCTTGGTGTTGCTGCCCATCCTGAACTGGGCGTCGAAGCTCACCGGCGTGGTGCCGTCGAGTCGCGCGACGCCGCTGTGGGCAGCGATGCGCTCGTGGCCATCGCTCACCTGGCCGACGGCGCCGACCACGCCATCCGCGTGGAGGACGTCGAGGTGGTGCTGCAGCCGTGTCCGTAGCTCGCCCGGGTGCGAGGCCGCCAGCCCGCTGGCCTCGAACGCGAGATCAGGTGCTCCAGCGTCGTCTCGGTCCCCACGCGTGCCCGCGCTGTGCTCCACGTGCACGTGGGACGAGGATGACGCGAACCGCGCGCCAGGGTTATCGAGCGCGGCCGTCACCTGGCGCCGGTAGCTCCGGCACCCTCGAACGCCGATGACGCCTCGCGGCGTCGCTTGATTTCGTCGTCGGTGACCGCTCTTGAGATCTCACGTACCGCGCCATAGCGAGCGCGGCCCGACATCATCCATCGAGGATTGATCCCCGGTCGCCCCCGTTCTAACGCGACCAGCGCTGGTTCGCGCCGCCGTTGCAGGTCCAGATCTCGATCAGCGTGCCGTTGACCGTTCGCTGGCCGATCACGTCCAGGCACAGGCCCGACTGGACGCCCACGATGGTGCCGTCGGTGTTGACCCGCCACTGCTGATTGGTGCCGCCGTTGCAGTCGAAGATCCCGACGGGCGAGCCGGCCGCGGTGGCGCTGTTGGTGACGTCCAGGCACTTGTTGTCGTAGACCCGCAGGGCGCCGTTGGCGAGCTGCGTCCACTGCTGGTTGCTGCCGCCGTTGCAGTCCCAGATCTCGACCTGCGTGTTGTTGGTCGTGCTGACGTTCGGCACGTCGAGGCAGCGACCGGACTGAGCGCCGACGAGCTGGCCCGACACCGGCGGCGGGGGACCGTCGACCGCGACGATCGACAGGTTGTCGAACTGCGCGGTCTCGGTCTGGCTGGTCCCGATGCCGACCTGTCCCACGGACCAGGTGCTGTCCGTCACCGTGGCGACCGTCGTCGCGTCGATCTGCGCCGTGATCGTCGTGCCGGAGAACGTCAGCGCCAGCGTATGCCAGGTATTGGTGCCGAGCGCGGCCACGCTGCCACTGCGAATGATCGTGTTGGTGTTGTTGACGTTGTTGCGGAACAGCGACCATGCGCCGGTGTTGCTGACCCGCAGGTAGTACGCGTTCAGCCCGGCCGGGCCGAACGCATGCTGGATCCCGGCGCGTCCGATGAGCTCGACGTAGCCGGCCTGCTCGAGCAGCACGTCCGACGAGACCTTGTAGTTGCTCCAGCCGACGTCTCCGAGCAGCGCATACGGATCGCTCAGGTCGTCCCAGGTGATCGGCGCGCGCGGCGACATCTGCCGCACGCAGCGGCCGGCGCGGCCGGCGCCGCACGTGGTCACCTCGAACACGCCCTGCATGTCGGCCAGGTAGCGCGCCTCGGTGCCGGTCGCGTACGCGTCGTAGCTGTCGGCGTAGGGCAGCGCCATCGCGGCGGCGGCCGGGCTGGTGGCGGTGCCTTTACCCGGGACCGTCGTGCTGGTCAGGGTGTAGAGCGTGCCGGGCTGGAGGGTGACGGTGAAGCTGCCACCGGATGGCGTGACATCCGTGGCGTGGACGAAGTAGTCGGCCGGGTTACTCGAGCCGGTGACGGTGGACCAGACGTGGACGGTCGACGTGGCCAGCCCGCCGGCGACGGTGGCGGTGAACGTCTGGGCGGCCGTCGCGTCCATGGTCTCGATGATGGTGCTGTACGCGCTGGTGGTCGGCGAGCGCAGCGTCACGTAGCTGCCATTGGCCCGGTTGCCGCCGAGAAACCCGGAGGCGCTGTCGAGGTAGCGCCAGCCGGGCTGCGTGAACTGCGTGGTGTGCGCCATCACCCAGGCGTTCTTGCCAACCGAGTATGCGCCCGACCACGGCTGGGCCGCGAGCGCGACGCCCATCGTGGGAAAGGGAATGTTGGGCGTGATCGCCGCGATCACCGGCCAGTTGATGTACGCCGTCATCTTGCCATCGAGGTAGCCGCGGTTGATGCCGCGGGCGAGCGCGGTGGCGCCCAGGTTGTAGTCGTCCGAGCCGTTCTCGCTGGCCCAGATCTTCTTGCCGGACGCGATCGCGTTGGCCGAGCTGGGGCACGTGGTCTGCGCGCTGCGGTAGCCGCACACGTAGTGCGAGCCGAGCACGTCGATGGCGGCGGCGTAGGCCGGGTCACTCACGACGAGGTCGGCCGGGGCGAAGCTGGTGTCATCGGCGACGATCTGGACGTTGCCGTAGCCGCGGCTGCTCAGCGTGGTGTTGAGGTTCTCGTACCAGCTCGCGTTGTTGCCGCGCTCGTTCCAGCCACCGAGGTAGTCGATGGTCAGGCCGTGGCTGTTCTTCGCGCAGTCGAAGAAGCTGACGTAGTAGTTGATCATATCGGTCGAGAAGAACGTGCCGTTGCCGATCCAGCCCGGCGCGCCCCACGCCAGCGCGTAGAGCTTGATGTTCGGGTTGCGCGCCTTGGCCTGCTCCATCAACCACCACTCGTAGCCGCGGTTGCAGTTGAGGTCGGTCGCGATGTGCTGATGGCTGGGCTCGGCGCCGCTCGTCGAGTTCGTGTCACCGCCGACCTCGACCTTGAGGATCTGCATCGCCGCGCCGTAGCCCGGCTTGAACAGGTAGTCGAGGATCTGGCTGCGCTGGGGCTCTGGATAGTCGAACAGCAAGCGGCTGTTGCCGCCGCCGCCCGAGATGGCGCCGACGCCATCGAACGTGCGACCGGTGGCGTTGCCGTCGATCGTGATCGTGGTCGTGACGGCGGAGGTCGCCTGATCGAGCGCGGGCGCGGGCGCCTCGTCGAAGCATGCCGATAGAATCGCGGGGGCGAGCGCGCACCCCAGGGCAAACCAACGGTTCAGAGAGGTCATGAGATCCTCCGGATCGGAAATTGGATACGAGGCCAACCGGCCTGTACGCGAATGAGGACAGACCTTCCTCCCCGCCGCCGCTCGGCGCAAGCTGCGTAGCGACGTTTGCTTGCACACGTGGGATGTGGGCGCCGCGGCGCGTCGAGCGCGGCGTCGAGCGCGGCGTGTGCCCGGTGTGGGCGTCTGAGCGCAGCCTGTCACCGAGATGCCGGCCGGTGCGCAGAGTCACGCACGATGGGAATGTGATAGGACTGTAATGAGTGGCACCATCAAGCCACGCTGAATCCGACCTTCACAAGTCGATCATTGACATTCACCTGGCCGGGGCGTATCGCTGACCCGGACTACCGGATCGTTGTAGCGCGACGCGACACCCCGTGCTCCGTTCCGCTCGCGGCCGCTCGGCGAGCCAGCCCGGCCATGTTGCCGGTTCACCCGAAGGAACCACCCGAATGAGAACCCGTCCATCCGCGACCGTGAACAGGCTCGCCACGCTGATCGCGGTGTGCCTGACCGCCACGACCGTCATGACGCCGGCCGCCAACGCAGCGGTGACCACCAACCAGATCGCGGCGCCCCGCCCACCGATGGGATGGGCGTCGTGGAACAGCTTCGCCGCCAGCTTCGACGAGACGACGATCAAGGCGCAGGTCGACGCGGTGGTCGCCGCCGGCCTGCCGGCGGCGGGCTATCGCTACATCAACATCGACGAGGGCTGGTGGCAGGGTGCGCGGGACGCCGCCGGCAATATCACGGTCAGCGCCACGCAGTGGCCCGGTGGGATGAGCGCGATCGTGAGCTACATCCACAGCAAGGGGCTCAAGGCCGGGATCTACACCGATGCCGGCAGGGACGGTTGCGGTTTCTACTTTCCGACCGGCCAGCCGGCCGCGCCCAACACCGGCAGCGAGGGCCACTACCAGCAGGACATGACGCAGTTCGAGCGCTGGGGCTTCGACTTCGTCAAGGTCGACTGGTGCGGCGGCGATGCGGAAGGGCTCGACCCCCAGACCACGAACCAGGCGATCAGCGCGGCGCTCGTGGCCGCGACCGCGATCACCGGGCATCCGATGGTGCTCTCGATCTGTGAGTGGGGTCGCCAGAACCCGTGGAACTGGGGGGCCGGCACCGGCACGATGTGGCGCACCAGCACGGACATCATCTTCTTCGGGCAGTCGGCCTCGTTGCCGCCGGTGCTGTCCAACTTCGACCAGGCGCAGCATCCGACGTCGCAGCACACCGGCTACTTCAACGATCCGGACATGCTCACCGTCGGAATGCCCGGGCTGTCGACCGCACAGGGCCGGACCGAGCTGAGCCTGTGGGCGATCTCGGGGGCGCCGCTGCTGGCCGGCAACAACATGGCCACGATGACCTCCGCAACCGCGGCGAGCCTGAAGAACGCGGACATGATCGCGATCGACCAGGACCCGCGCGGACTTCCCGCGGTGAAGGTCGCCGAGGACGCCGTCGGGCTGCAGGTCTACACCAAGGTGCTGTCCGGGTCGGGGCGCCGGGCCGTGCTACTCCTCAATCGCAGCGCAGGCGCGGCGACGATGACCGCGCGCTGGGCCGATCTCGGCTTGACCGGCGCGGCCGCGAGCGTGCGCAACGCATGGACCGCGACGACGGTAGGCGGCGTGGCGAGCAGCTACAGCGTGAGCGTTCCGGCCGGCGACTCGGTGCTGCTCACGGTCACCGGGACCGAGGCGGGATCGACGACGTACGAGGCCGAGGCGGCGGGCAACACGCGGGCCGGCTCGGCGGCGCCGGTGGCGTGCTCGGCGTGCTCCGGCGGCAGCAGCGTCGGGTCGATCGGCAACGGCAGCGCGAACACCCTGCGGTTCAACGGCGTCACAGCCGGCGCGACCGGCCTTGCGGTCGCGACCATCGCGTACGTCAATGGCGACACGGTCACGCGCACGGCCACGCTGGCCACCAACGGTCAGACGCCCACCGTCGTCGCGTTCCCGCCGACCGGCTCGTGGACCACGCCGGGGACCGTGTCGGTCATCGTCTCGCTGGCCAGCGGCAGCGGCAACGCGATCACGCTGTCCAACGCGTCGGCCTGGACGCCCGACCTCGATGCGATCGCGATCTCGCCGCTGCCGGGCAGCAGCGGGTTCGCGGTGGTCGGCGCGCAGTCCAGCCGGTGCCTGGACGTCAACAACAACACGATCACCAACGGCACCCAGACACAGCTCTGGGACTGCACCGGCGGCCCGAACCAGACCTGGGTGTACACCGCGGCCCGGCAGCTGATGGTCTACGGCAACAAGTGCCTGGATGCCAACAACAACGGCACCACGAACGGTACCGCGGTCATCATCTGGGACTGTAACGGCCAGACCAATCAGCAGTGGAATGTCAATGCCAATGGTACCATCACTGGTGTGCAGTCCGGCCTGTGCCTGGATGCCAGTGGCGCCGGTACGGCCAATGGCACCCACCTCATCCTGTGGGCGTGTGGCACCGCCACGAACCAGCAGTGGTCGAGGCACTGACGCGAGCCGAAGCGCGGGTTGCCGGAGGTCGGATCGCCGGGCTCGCGTCCGTGCCGGTGGCCTCACCACTCGAGCGCGACGGAGCTCGAGCGCGGGGCGGAAAGGCTCGTGTTGCCGCCGATGAGCGTCGGCGCCGGGAGCGCGAACGCCGCCAGGTTCTGTTCGCGGTCATGTGCCCTCGACCTCGCTCCCGCTGGCCTGACCACATAGCGTCGTGGCGGGAGTGCGCCACACCGGTGCGGCGCAGCCTGGTGTGGATCGGCACGAAGGTGCTAGCGTCCCACGTCCATGGGGCGGGCTCTACTTTTGTCTTTTGTGGTTGTTGCGGCAGTCATCGTTCCGTCGTCGGCGCGGGCACAAGTCAGTGTCTGGCTCCAGGAGGGAGTGAGCGGCTACGGCGTGTCTTCCAGTATCGGGCTCTCGAATGGCGAGACCGATCTCGGGGTCGAGGTCGGGTATTCGTACCGCGGATCGCTCGAGCTCGATCTCGATCTCGGCTGGGCGCATGCCGATGGCGATCCGGCGATCAGCGGCTCTGACGTCGACGGACTGGGCGTTGGAGGCGGCGTGCAGTTTCACCCGGTGAAGCAAAGCAAGGAACTCCCGCTCTCGGTCAACTTGCAAGCCGCCTACCGGAACCTGTTCTACTTCAGCCAGATCTTGGATGACGCCGGGCTGTCGGTGTCCGGATGGCAGACGGGGATCAGCGCCGGCGTGTATCGCTTCGTGCCGCTTGCGCCTCGGATCGGCGTGACGCCCGAGGTCGACGCCGGGTGGTTGCACTCGTCGGCGACGCTGTCGCGCGGCAGCGACAAGATGACGGACACGAGTGAAGACATTCAAGTGGTGGTCGCTGCCAACTTTGCGTTTCTCGATGGTGCCGGGCGCATCTGGGGCGTGGCGCCCAAGATCACCTTTGGCTCGCTGGCCACGAGCTTTGGTCTGTCTGTGAACTTCGTGATGCCAAAGCAATAACGCCCGATCACTGGTCGAATACGGTTCCCGTCTTTTTTGCAGGCGCCGCGGCCGGCGGTGGGGCCACGGGCGGGGCGATCGGCGCTGCCGGCGCACCCGTGTCGGGAGAAGGTGCGGGGGCGGGGGACGGCGCCCGCGGCGGATACGCGGTCGGCGCAGGCGCCGGACTGCCTGGCGTGCGTGGGGCAGGGGCCGATGGATCCACGACCGGTACGGCAGACGGTAGCTGCGACCGCGATGGTGCGATGAGTCCTGGAATCGTCGGCGCCGCCACGTCGGCCAGTGACGCGGGCGTGGGCGATCTGGCGGAGCGCGGGCGCGGCTCGGCGCGCGCGGGAGGCTTCGCAACCGGCGCCCGGTGCGTGACCGCGTTGCTGTGCGGGTCAGGTGACGGTCGCAACGTCACACGGACAGTCTGATCATGGTCGGCGGTGATCTCCGAGCGGAATGGCAGGTAGCCGGCCGCGTTGGCCGTGACGATGATCGGCGTCTGCGAGCGTGCCCGGCGCAGCTGTCGCTCGGTGAGCGTCTGGCCATCGAGGCGAAGCTCGACGCCGGCGGTCGCAGGCTCGACCGTGAACGCCAGCGAGACGTCGTCGCGCGGTGGTGGGGTGGCAGCCGGCGGCGGTTCCGGAACCGCGAGCTTTGCGGGGCTCACCGCCGCGGCGGGCTCTGACGCGGTGCGCGGCGGCCCGGCGACGACCCAGATGCCTGCCAACGCCGCCGCGACGACGACGGTCGCCATGATCCACACGCGGCGGAACCGCGGTCGCGGCGCGACGACGAGCGATCCGGTCGCGATCTGCGCCGGATCCTCGGATCCGGGGACCACGACCGACCCACCGGCGCCGGTCGCCGCGGGCTGCCAGGCGATCTGCGAGCCGACACTCGAAGCCCCGCGCGCCGGGCTGGACTCGGCACCAGGGGGCATTCCGCTCCCGGGTGCGGGGGGCACCGCGGGCGCCGCGCCGCCGGGCAGCGACGCCACGGTGGCAGCCGCCGCCCGGATCCCGCCGGATAGCTCGGTGCTCGCGAACCCCAGCGCGAGTCTGGGGCGCGCGCTGGGCGGCGCATTGGCGAGCGCATCCGCGAGCTCGTGGGCGAACGCCATCACGCTATCGGTCCGGGCGGCGCGATTCTTCGCGAGCGCGCGCCGGAGCGCCTGCGACGCGGCGGGCGGCACCTCCCGACGCAGGTGATGGACCTCGGGCGGGTCGACCAAGCAGACGTTGTACAGCACCGCCGCCAGCGTCGGTCCATCGAACGCCCGCTTGCCGGCGAGCATCTCCCACGCGATGGCGGCGAGCGCGAACACGTCGGTGCGCGCGTCGATCTCGTCGATCCTGCCCTCGGCCTGCTCCGGTGCCATGTAATACGGCGTGCCCAGCAGCGCGTCCTGCCGCGTCAGCACCAAGGATGAATCGAGCACCTTGGACACGCCGAAGTCGAGGACCTTCACGTAGTCGTCGCGGCCGTCGCGGTTGCACAGGAAGATGTTGTTGGGCTTGAGGTCGCGATGAACGATGCGCGCCCGGTGCGCGGCGTCGAGCGCCGAGCTCAGCTGTTCGACGATCCGGATCACGACGTCGATCTCGAGCATGCCGCGCCGGCGCAACCGCGCCGCCAGATCCTCGCCCTCGAGCAACTCCATGACGAGGTACGCCATGCTGCCTTCGACGTTGAAGTCGTGGATCTCGATGATGTGCTCGTGGGCGAGCTGCGAGGTGATCTCGGCTTCGCGGCGGAACCGCGCGAGCACCTCCGGGTCGGTGGCGTAACGCGGTGTCAGGACCTTGATCGCATAGCGCTTGCCGGCCAGCCGCAGGTGGGTGGCCTGGTAGATCGCTCCCATGCCACCGTGGGCGATCGATCGCACGACACGATAGGTGTCTGACAAGTTGCGGCCGACCAGCACATCGAGCCCCTCCACGGCGCCAGAAGTTACCAGAAAACGCGCGCATGGCAGCTGACAACGCGTGCCGCGCGTGACGGCAGCCCAGCACAGCAACGGCCATCCGGAACGAGACAAACGAGACACCGTCCCCATCAAGCTCGCCAGATCACTGCGTCCGGTTGTTCGGGAACGAGACAAGAGCGCCACCGACGGTGCCTCCGGTGGCTGTAGCCTCGCATGAATTTTCACGATCGCTGGTTGACGCGTTCGCAGCACCGCGGTCTTGTTGCTCCAGTGGCCGGTCCGACATGTGCTTCGATCGCCGCGGTGCTCGCGATGCTGGCGGCGACAGCGCGTGCGGAGGGTCCGCCGGCGCATCCGCCAACCCCTTCGAGCCCCGCGCTGCCCGAGCCAGACCCGCTAGACCCAGGCGCGTCGCTCGTGATCTACGTGAACGCGACGACGCCGTTGCACGGCTCGCGCCTCCCCAAGGATCACGTGCCGGCGAACGTCCAGACGATCTCGGCGGAGGATCTCGCCGATCACAAGAGCCTCGACCTGTCCGGCTACATGGCAGAGGCGGTCGGTAGCGTCCACGTCAACGACGTGCAGGGCAATCCGCTGCAGTCGGATGTGCAGTACCGCGGCTTCCTCGCGTCCCCGCTGCTGGGCGCGCCGCAAGGCCTGTCGATGTACCTCGACGGCGTCCGGTTGAATGAGCCATTCGGTGATACGATCAACTGGGATCTCATTCCGTCCAACGCGATCCGATCGGTCAATGTGATCCCCGGATCGAATCCGATCTTCGGTCTGAACACGCTCGGCGGCGCGCTGTCGCTGGAGACCAAGACCGGGTTCTCGGATGCGGGCGCCGACGCGACGCTGCTGTCCGGTTCGTGGGGGCGCAAGCTGGTCCGCGCGAACGCCGGTGCCCACAACGACCGGTTCGGGATGTTCGCCGCGGCCGAGGTGTTCGACGAGGATGGCTGGCGCGATTTCGCGCCGACGCGATCGGAGCACGTTCTGGTATCCGGTGCGTACCGGGACGGGAGCACGACCGGAGATCTCTCGCTGATCGGGGCCAACACCCGCTTGACGGGGAACGGTCCATTGCCCGAGCAGCTACTTGCCACCGACCGCGCCGCGGTGTTCACCGCACCCGATGTCACCGAGAACCGGGTGATCATGACAACCCTGCGCGGCGAGCACGCGCTGTCGGCTCACCTCCGGCTGTCCGGCACGAGCTATCTGCGGACCAACCGGACGCGGTCGGGCAATGGCGATCAGCGCGACTGGAGGGAGTGCGCCGCAACGCCGGGCGCGCTGTGCTCGACCGATGACCGCGGCGACGAGTCGCCGGTGCTGGACAAGGCGGACATGCCGGTCGCGTTCGACGATTCCTACGATGCCGCGTATAACCGGACCGAGACCCGGCAGACGAGCTATGGGGGCGCCGCGCAGCTGACCCTCGACGCGCCGGTCGCCGCACGCGAGAACCACCTGTTCGCCGGCGGCGACGCCAGTCAGAGCCAGATCCGGTTCCGCTCGCAGACGACGGTCGGAACGCTCGGCGACGATCGTGTGGTCACCGACGCCGGCTTCGTGGATCCGGTGTCCCCCATCGCGGTCGACAGCACCGTCACCAACCTGGGCGTCTACGCGAGCGATACGTTCTCGATCCGTCCCGATCTGTTCCTCACATTGTCGGGGCGATTCAACCTGACGCGGCTGTCGCTCGACGACCGGATCGGCGACGCGCTGTCGGGCAATCATTCGTTCCACCGGCTCAATCCGGCGGCCGGGATCAGCTATCAGCCCCAGCGCTGGCTGGGCGGCTACGCCAGCTACAGCGAGTCCAGCCGGGCCCCGACGGCGGTCGAGTTGACGTGCGCGAGCCCGGACGATCCATGCCGGCTGCCGAATGCCTTCGTGTCGGACCCACCACTCGCCCAGGTGATCGCGCGCACGGTCGAGGTCGGTGTGCGCGGCGCCGCGCGGCCCGCCGGCGTCACGCTCGGCTACGATCTCGCCGCATTCCACACGGTCAATTCCAGCGACATCCTGTTCATCACCTCGGGGATCGTGGCCAACCAGGGCTACTTTGCGAACGTGGGCGAGACGCGTCGCCAGGGCATCGAGGCGGACCTGACGGGCCGCGTCCGGCTCGACGGCGATTCGCGCATCGACTGGGCGGTGTACTACACGTTTCTCGATGCGACCTTCGAGACCCCGTTCATGGCGCTGAGCGAGACCCACCCGGATGCGGTGGGAGGGCTCATCCATGTCCCGACCGGTGCCCACATACCCTCGATCCCCAAGCACCTCGTCAAGGTAGCGTTGGGCTTCCGCTCGTCGTTTGGGCTGTCTGCGGGCGTCAATGCCATTGCTAGCAGCGGCCAGTATCTTCGAGGGGACGAGGCGAACTTGCTGGCGCAGGTTCCCGGCTATGTCGTCGTCAATGCACGGGTCGCATATCGCGTGTGGTCGCACGCGTCGATCTTCGTCCTGGCGAACAACCTGTTCGATACCAAGGACTCGACGTTCGGCGTGCTCGGTGACGCCACCGAGGTCCTGGGCCCGGCCTACGATAGCCCGCGGTTCCTCGGGCCGGGCGCCCCCCGGGCGGCGTGGCTGGGCGTCGAGCTGCACGACTAGCGTATTGAGCGCCGCTCGTGGGCCGCGCCAGCGCGCAGCGCCAGAAGCGCTACTCGCAGCCGGCGTAGAGCGCGATGCTGGAGGTCTCGGCGACGATCTCGAGCGTGGTCTGCTGCAGGTAACACCACTGGCTGCGGCCAGAGAAGGTGTAGGTTCCGACGGGCAGCGTGAATACATTGCCGCTGCGATCGTCGGCGGTGAAGCTCTCGCCCGTGGCCTGGTTCTGGGCGGTCACGCGGATCGAGCTGTCGAGCAGGAGCTCGGTCGGGTGATAGAAGTCGTAGATGTCGTAGCTGAGCTCCGCGGTGACGATGTCATCCGCGCGGACGGAGGATGCGGTACCGAGGACGAGCAAGGCGACGATGGCAGAGGCGCGAATCATGACGTTCATTCTGTACTCCAGGTGGACAGGCTTGTATCGAGCGGCCTCCGTTTACCACAGGCGGTGTAAGTCGGTGTTGCTGGGTGTCGATCCAATCGCGGCCAATCGCGGCCAATCGCGGCCAATCGCGGCCAATCGCGGCCGAAGCCACGTTCAGCGGCTTCACCGTCGGCTACTGAACACCTCGGCAAGGAAGTCGAGGAACGCGCGGACCTTCGGCAACAGATGGCGATTCGGCGGGTACAGCGCGTGGATCGGCCAGCGCGCGAGCGTATGGCCCGGCAAGACGCGGACGACCCGGCGCGCGCGCAGATCGGCCGCGACGAGGAAATCGAACGCCGAGACGATGCCCCGCCCCGCGAGCGCGACGGTCCGCAGCGCTTCGATGTCGTTCGAGTGAAAGCCGCCGCGCGGCAGGTGCGCGCCATGGTCGGCGTCGGCGAACCGCCACGGCGCCGGGTGGCCGTCGCGCAGGAACCCGAGCAGGTGGTGGCGAGCGAGATCGCGGGGATGGCGAGGCACGCCGCGGCGCTCGAGATACGCGGGCGCCGCGACCATCACGATCTCCGCTTCGCCGAGCTTCTTCGCGATCAGGCTGGTCGAACGCACGTCCCCAACGCGCACCGCGACATCGGCGCCCTCGGCGACGAGGTCGACGAACTGGTCGCGGGCGGTGAGCTCGACCTGGAGGTCGGGATTGTGGCTGAGGAACGCCGGCAACCGCGGCATCACGAGCACGCGCGCGATCGAGACCGCGCAGTCGACGCGCAGCGTGCCGCTCGGGCGCTTGCGCGATCGCGCGAGGTTCGCGCGCGCGGCCTCGAGATCGTCGACGACGCGCGCGCACTGCTCGTAGAACGCACGGCCGTCATCGGTGAGCCGCAGGGAGCGCGTGGTGCGCGCGAGCAGCTGCGCGCCGAGGTCGTCTTCGAGCGCGGCGATCCGGCGGCTGACCGCCGACGCGGTGACCCCGAGCTTGCGCGCCGCGGCGGCGAAGCTGCCGGTCTCGACGCTCGCGAGCAGGAACGCGATGTCCTCGTAGAGCCCCATTCGTGATCAGCTAGCACGAGTGTAGTTCTCGTGGCGGTGATACTCGCGCCGGTCGCACGGATCTACGGTGCGAGCATGAAGGCTTGGCAACTCGAACAGCTCTCGCTCTCCGGACTCGTGCAACGCGACCTCCCGATGCCGCAACCCAAGGGCCGCGAGGTCGTCGTCAGGATCCGCGCGACGTCGGTGAACCCGCGCGACGTCGGGCTCGCGATCGGCGCGTACGGCCCGCAGGCGCTGCCGCTCGTACCGCTCGCCGATGGTGCCGGCGAGGTCGTCGCGATCGGTCCCGAGGTCACGCGGGTCGCGGTCGGCGCGCGGGTGATCGGCACGTTCGTCCACGGCTGGATCTCCGGACCGCCGCGGCGCGAGCTCGCGGCGACCGTGCTCGGCGGCCCGCGTCCCGGCACGCTCGCCGAATTCGCGGTGTTCGAGGATGCCGGGGTCGTCGTGATTCCCGAGGCGCTGACGTTCGACGAGGCGGCGACGTTGCCGATCGCCGGCGCGACCGCGTGGCAGGCGCTGTTCGGCGATGCGCCGGTGCGGCCCGGTCAGACCGTCGTGGTGCAAGGTACCGGCGGCGTCGCGATGTTCGCGATCCAGCTGGCGGCGGCCGCGGGTGCGCGGGTGATCGCGCTGTCGAGCAGCGACGACAAGCTCGCGATCGCAGGGCGGCACGGCGCCGTCGAGCTGGTGAACTACACGACTACACCCGCGTGGGACGAGCGCGTGCGTGCGCTGACCGCCGGCGACGGCGCCGACCTCGTCGTCGATACATCCGGCGAGCTCCGGCGGTCGGTCGCGGCGACGCGGCCCGGTGGACAGGTCAGCGTGGTGGGACTGCTCGCCGGTGCGCGCACCGAGATCGAGATCGTGCCGCTGCTGGTGAACCACATCCGGCTGCAGGGCATCCAGACCGGCAACCGCACGCACCTCGAGCAGCTCGTCGCTGCGCTCGTCGCGAACGCCATCCATCCAGTGATCGATCGCGCGTACGACTTCGATGCCGCACCGCGCGCGTTCGCCGCGATCGCAGAGCGCGAGCGCTACGTCGGCAAGCTCGTGATCCGCGGCGCGTGAACAAGCGGGCCCGATCAGGTCCGCGGCGACAGCGTCGGGCAGCAGCTCGGCATCACCGGGCGTCACTTGCGGCGCGTGTTCACCAAGAGCGTCGGGGTCGGCCGGAAGCAGTTCGCGCGCCAGAACAGCCGTGGAGCCCCGCAACGTAGCGATCGCTCGTCGCGGTAGCCCGGCTACAGCGCGATCGGGTTGTCGGTAAAGTCCGAGGTATTGCCCAGCGCGGCATTGAAGGCGTCGGCGAGCACGCCCATCTGACGAAGTGCTGCCGCGTTATCGGCGCCGGAGAACCCTTTGATGCCGGTCGCGACGGCGGCCGTCGTCGCGGTGGCGCACGTCGTCTGGCAGCTCGCGCTGACTTGCTGGCAGATGTTCTGGATCGGGATGGCTGGGTTCAGCGCCACCTGGCGGCCGTCGAAGCCGAAGCGATGCTCTTTGCCCTGGACCACGACCTCGAGCAACTTGGCGTTGCACTGGATCGGGGCGGTGCCGCCGCCCGTGCCCGTACCCGTGTCCCCGAGCTTGCTGAATGTGGTGATGATACCGAGTGCCTTGTTGAAGGTGTCGGCGAGCACGCCCATCTGGTGGAGCTTCACTGGATCGCTGTCCTGGAAGCCCTTCACGCCGGTGGCGACTGCCGCTGCTTCGGCGGTCGCGCACGTGGACTCGCAGCTGCTAACAACCGCTTTGCAGATCCGGTCCATCGGAATGCTCGGGTTCAGCGCAACCTGCTGCCCGTTGAGGCCAAAACGGTTCTCGCGACCCACGACGATGACCTGGAGAGGGCTCGCCTGGCAGACATTCACCAACTCGGTCTCGGTCGGTACGTCAGTGGGCTGCGACGTCGCGTCGAATTGCGATACGCAACCGGTAGTCGCTGCAAGAAGACCAACCGTTGCCGCAAGCAAACAGTGACTCATGTTCATTAGAGCTCCATGGGTAGGGTGGCCCGCCGCCCCCTCCGGGGCGTCCGGCTGTTCGGTGCTGGCCGACCAAAATGCAAACTGCAAGCCACTCGTGACGGTAACCAAGCTATCGGAAACAGCTTTTCGGCGAGCATCTCCCCGGGATTCAAATGCCCACATTGTCTCCATTTCGGGGGTGAACTCCCCAGCGAGCCCGGTGAACGGTTGCTCACCGGGGTCTCCGACCCGCTCGGGATGACACACGTAGTCGGCCAGCTCGTGATCCGCGGCGCGTGATCGCGGCAACGTCGACGCCACACAAGGTCCCGCTCGCCGACCTCCGGGTCGGTCGTACCCAACGGCACGACGAGCTACCGGATCGTCGAGGCGGTGTGACGCGCAGCGCGCGGGGTGCGACCACGCGGCCGGCGCGACCGGGCGTGATCTGGCGCGAGCTCGACATCTTCGACCTCGCGGCGGTGACCGCGGCGATCACCACACCGCTCGACGTGTTGGTCAGCGCCTATCAACCGGGCAACGCCGCGACGAACTTCGACGACACCGTCGAGCGCTCGATCCGACCGGCGACCGCGGGTACCGCGCGCTCGATCGCATCGAGCTGGTCGAGGATGCGCGTCATGTCGTCCGCGCGCGATCGCCAGAACAGCGGCGCATCGGGGTGCTTCGAGGTGCGGAGCGGGAGCGTCTTCGAGTCGAGGTGCGTGGGCTGGATCACGACGAAGCCGTGCGCTGCCCAGTAGTTCGCGAGCGGCGCATAGCCATACAGCGAAGAGACGTAGTTGGACGGGCCGTGGCCGTGTGACAGCAGGATGATCGGCAGCGCGCCGCCGCTGACAGGTGCGGTGACGCGCAGCTGGAGATCCACGGGGCGGCCGGGGACCGGTAGCAAGATCGGGCTGACCGACAGGACAGGTGTCGTCGACAGGAGGGTGGCGTGGTTCGCGTCGCTCATGGGATCCTTGGTAGCGCCGGCTGTTCGCGGCGTCGGCCGCGTGAGCGGATCGGGACGGCGATCGTCAGTGCAGACAAGTCCGATCTTATCGACGGGGCGAAGCCTGCTCTTGGCAGACCCAGTGTTAGCGTACGACTCACACGGGAGGTCTCGGCATGTCCAAGGTAATGTTCGTGCTTGTCGCCATCGCGCTGTCCGTAGGCTTGGTGGGTACGCCCACCACACAGGCGGCCGGGGGGCCGCCCTGCGAGAGCTGTCTCCAAGAGTTCAGTGACTGTCTCGATAACGCAGCTTCGCATGCGGAGGAGGCGGAGTGTGTTGCCGAGTTCCACGCGTGTCGCTTGGCCTGCTGAGGAGACCGCGCACGGCGTCAAGGCGCCCTACGCGAGCGGTCATCTCGCCGAGCTCGCCGTGTTCGTTCCCGACAAGCTCGCGCTCGCGCTGCTACACGTGGGGGGTGTGAGATTCGAGCCAGGCCGCGATCTCCGTGAGATCGGCGCGATCGGCGATCACCTTCTGAAGCAGGAACGCCTCGCCGTCTGCGGCGGTGACGACGAGGCGGTGCTTGTTCATCCGTAAGAAGATCGCGGTGAGCGCAAAGGCCACGCGTTTGTTGCCATCGATGAATGGGTGGTTTATTGCGAGGCTCTGTAGCAATGCGGCTGCCTGTTGCCAAAGCGTGTCGTAGTAGCCGGTCTGGGGCCTGCCGAGCGCGCTCTGAAGCATTCCAAGATCGCGAACGCCGGGCTGACCACCAAAGCGCTCCAACACGAGCCGATGCAACTCGAGGGTCTCTTCGAGAGTCGGAAACAGCGTCAGTTTCACTTGGCAAGACGCTCGAGGAGCTCAGCATTCTCGTTGAGGACATCCGCCATCGCAGATCGGAACGCCGGGCGCACTCGATATTTCGCAAGGTACTCCGTCACGGCTTCCGTCACGATCTTGGAGATGCTGCGATCGGTCTCGGCCGCAAAGCTACGCAACTCGCGCGCGACGCGTTCGTCGATCTGGGTCGCAAACTTGACGGCCTTCATTCAGGTACTGTAGATACCGCGTCATGACACGTCAAGAAGTTTCAAGAACGCATGCGCAACCATAGCGCCCCGGCCGTCGGATGTCCCTTTCAGGAGATCCTTCCCGGGGCTAGACGATCTCCATCTCGACCTGCGTGATCGCCATCCGTGGCCTGCCGCTGGGTCCGAAACGCGCAACGGCCGGGTCGCCCCGGCCGTTGCGTCGTCGCTGGTGTTGTTTGTTGCGTGTGGCAGTTACACCGAGCGGAGGAAGGCGATCAGGTCGGCCTTCTCGGCTTTGGTGAACCCGATGGCGAACCGCTCATCGTAGAAGTCGACGACGGCCTGGAGATCCGCGGCGAAGCCGTTGTGGAAGTACGGAGCGCGGGGCGCGAGGTTGCGGAGCATCGGGCCCTTGAACCGGCCGATGTGGCTCCACTTGCCGTCGATCAGCGCGCGGCCCGGGTCGGTCACCTTCACGGTCTCGCCGGTCGTCTTGTTGCGCAGCGTGTAGAGCGGCATGTCCGCGGTGCGGCGCGACTCGTCGACCAGGCCAATGTTGAGCGGCGCGACGATCGAGTGGCTGCCGCCGTTGGGCGTGTCGTGGCACGTCGTGCACGTGCCCACGAGCTTGGCCGGGGTGCCGAACACGGCCTCGTCGTTGATGCCCGAGACGCCCACGATCGAGATCGGCTTGGTGTTGAACAGCGCCTGGCCGCGGGCGATCTGGCGGCGGGCGGCGTCGTTGTAGCCCTTGGCCTTGGTCCACGCGTCGTAGATGTTGAACACGATCGGGTTGAATGGCGCGTGGGTCTTGCTGTCGCCGAAGTTGTCGTTGATGCCGATGTAGAACGTCTCCTTGAGGATCTGCGCGGGGCCGCCCTTGGCGCCCTGCTCGTTGAGATGACCGGCGTTGCGGTCGATGATCTGCGCGCTCGCGAGCGCGGTGATGAAGCTGACGATGGATGCCCGCTGCGCCTGGTTGAGCGGCTTGCCCTGGGCGTGGGCCACGGTCGCGTCGCTCGCCTGGGTCAGGAACTCCGACTCCACCGTCGCGCCGGGGACCACCTCGCGGCCGTCCCACATCACGGTGCTGTCGAACTTGAGGTTGGTCGTCGGCAGCGGGCGGCGGAACAGCGACAGCTCCTTGTCGCTCGCGAAGTGGTAGGGGTCGTCGACCTTCTCCAGGGTGAACTCGGCGTTCGCCGGGATCGGCAGGCCGATGCGAATCACGCCGCGGTTGAGCAGCATGCTGTACGCCTGGCGCCGCTTGGCCAGCGTCGAGACATCGGCGTTCGGCGAGTTCGAGCCGTCGACCGTGCGGAACACCGCGCTGAGCCCGAGACCGTCGTCGTACTTGCCGCCCGCCGACAGCTCGAACGTCGCCCGCAGCTGCTTGGGCGTGATCGTCCAGCCCACCGTCGGCACGTGGCAGCTCACGCAGCGCCGGCCGTTGGTGCCGAGGTCCTGAAAGAACTCGTTGTCGAGGTCGATCGAACCGTGGGCGCTGACCGTGGTGAACACGCCGCTCGCGTCGCCCACCGGCACGTTGTTCGGCAGGTCGTGGTCGTTGTTGCTGCAGCGCGCGACGATCGCGTCGTACTCGGTTGCCTCGTCGGGCAACGCGTCATCCGAGGTCGATGTCCCGTCGCCCTCGGGCTGGTCGCCGTCGGCGATGCAGCCAGCAAACACCATCCCGACGAAACCACTGAGTGCGAGCGCCATCGAGGACTTCATGCCGGACCCAATGTGCATGCGGCTTGCCAGCGCGACCTCGAGCACAGGATGGCGTAAGTTGTTGAAAGTAAATCGCTGCGCATGGTCGGCGCCCTGGCTCTAGGCTTTGTCCGCTGGACGTCTTTAGGTCCAGGGCCCGGGGCGATCGAGGGGCGATCGAGGGGTGATCGAGGGGCGATCGAGGGGCGATCGAGGGGCGATCGAGGGGCTGGACGGGCGATCGAGGGGCTGGACGGGCGATCCACTACGCGCCCGTGGTGGCGTCGATCGCCGACGGCGGGCGTGCCCTGCGCACGCCGTACAGCACGATGCCGATCGCCATCCACAGCACCAGCCGCAGCCATGTGGCGCCGGGCAGGCTCGCCATGAGCCCGATCGAGACCACCACCGATGCGACCGGGACGAACGGTACCCACGGCGTACGGAACGGCCGCAGCAGGCCAGGCTGGCGACGTCGCAGCGCGAGGACGCCGAGCGAGACGACCACGAACGCGAACAACGTGCCGATGCTGACCAGCTCGCCGAGCACCGCGATCGGCGTGAACCCGCTGGCGATCGCGACGATCCCGCCGGTGACCAGCGTGGCGACGTGGGGGGTGCCGCGGCGCTCGTGAACGCGACCGGCCCACGCCGGCAGGAGGCCGTCCTGTGCCATCGCCATGAAGATCCGCGGCTGCGCCAGCATCGTCACGAGCATCGTGGAGCTCAGGCCGGCGATGATGCCGATCTTGACCAGCATCGACAGCGCGTTCATCACGCCGCTCCACGCGCTGCCGGCCGCCGCGTCGCGCGCCGCGTCGATCGCGACGGCCATCGGTGCCGGTCCGCGCAGATCGGGATAGTGGACCAGGCCCACCATCACGGCGGATACGGCGACATAGAGCACCGTACAGATCACCAGCGAGCCCAGAATGCCGCGCGGCATGTCGCGCTGCGGATTGCGCGCCTCCTGGGCCGCGGTCGACACGGCATCGAAGCCGATATAGGCGAAGAAGATCACCGCGGCGCCGCGTACGATGCCCGACCAGCCGAACTGGCCGAACGTGCCGGTATTGGGTGGAATGAACGGCGTGTAATTGCCCGGGCGAATGAACGCCGAGCCAATGCCGATCACGAGCAGGATGATCGCGACCTTGACGAACACGATGATGGTATTGACGGTCGCCGATGTCTTGACGCCGCGGACGAGCAGCCACGTGACGAGCATGGTGATCACCACGGCGGGCAGGTTGAAGGCGGCGAGCGCGGTGTGGCCGTCGGTGGTGGTGAGCACCGTGCCGGGCGCGGCGCTGATCACCGCCGGCAGGTGGATGCCGACGTCGGCGAGCAGGCTCATGGCGTTGCCGGACCAGCCGACCGCGACGGTCGCCGCGCCGAGCGCATACTCGAGGATCAGGTCCCACCCGATGATCCACGCGACCAGCTCGCCGAGCGTCGCATACGCGTAGGTGTAGGCGGAGCCGGCGGCCGGCACGCTGGACGCGAGCTCGGCGTAGCACAGCGCGGCCAGCGCGCTGGCCACGCCGGCGATCACCATCGAGAGCACGATGGCGGGACCGGCATTGGCGGCGGCGGCTTGTCCGCTGAGCACGAAGATGCCGGTGCCGATGATCGCGCCGATGCCGAGCGCGATCAGGTGGAGGGGGCCGAGCACCCGGCGCAGATGCCCTGCGTCCGGTGCCGCGTTCGCGGCGATGAATGGTTTGATCGTGAACAGGCTCATGACCGGAAGGCTAGGAGTCGCCCCGGACGCGAGGCTATGCCGCTACCTTCGCGGCGCCGCCGCGCGGTGGAAGGTCGCCGGAGGTGTCGCGGTCGTCGCGGTCAGGTCGCCGGCTGGCACAGCCCGACGTCGAGATCGTCGCGCAACCGGTAGGCGTGATGTGCCGTGACGATCGCTCCGGAGTCGCGCAGGCGGCAGCGCAAGGTGTGGATGTGGCGCGCCGCGAGGTTGGTGGCCTCCGCGCGATCGACGCCGCGCGGACCGACCCGCTCGCCGACGCCGATCACCGGCAGGCCGTCGCCGCGCGCCACGCGGTCGGTCATCAGGGCCAGCCACGACGCTGCTTCGTGGCTCGGGGTGCGCAGCGCCAGCCCGCGCGCCCGCGCATCGTGGTCGACGAGCCGGCCGCCGAGCTCCCATCCGTTGGGATCGACCCACAGCAGCAGATCGAGCTGGCTCGCCAGCGCGCGCCGCTCGGCATCGTGCGACGACGCCCGCCACTGCGTGTGTGCGCCGGTCGCGGGTGCGACCGACAGGGTCAGTGGAAACGCCGTATCGAAGAACCGAACGAGCGTCGGGACCGCGGTGGTTTCGAGCTCGGCTTTGTCCATCACGTCGCGCGGATCGAAGCCGGCGTCCGCGAGGTCGCGCCCGAACGTCGCCGCATAGCCGCGCTTGTTGGACAGGAAGCGAACCTGCGGCGGTCGATCGGCAAACAGGCCGCGCACGGTCGCCGCCAGATAGATCGACTCCCACCAGCGATCCGCCGGCACAAATGGCAATGTACTCAACTGTACGTCTTGCACGACGATGCCGCCGGGCCGCAGGTGCCGCGCGATGCGCCGCGCGAGCGCCGTCAGGTCGGCCGTGTCGGGACCGGGCTGGACCACGAGCAGTGCCGGATATTGCCGGTGGCAATCAGCGATGGCCGCGTCGGTATCGGGACCTACGCGATCGAGCACGACCGCCGCGAGCTGCGCGATCAGGTCGGGGCGCGATGCGGCGATGGCGGCCACCAGCTCGACCGTGTGATACAAGTGATCTTCGACGACGACGAGCGGCCGCCGCTGGACCTGCGCGTCGAGCCACTTCATGCGCGCCATTGTATCGCTTCGCCGCGGCGTCGGTGTGCTGTACATCGGCGTGGGGGTGTTTGTCGGGCTCGCCGTGTTCACCGCGCGGTCGACCTGGACCACCTGGCAGGAGCGCTCGGGCGACGAGCGTGCCGCCGCGGTGTTCGATCTGGTCGCGGCGCGCACGCGGCCGCGGCCGACCGATGCGCCGGGAGCGATGGCGTGGCTGCGCCTCGAGCTCGACCGGTTCGGCGGGCGCGAGCACGACCACGTCCGTCAGGCGCGGTATCACAGCTTCTCCACCGGCGGCGACCGCGTGCCGGAGTCGCTGGTGCCGCTGCTCGCGGCGATGCGCGCCGCGCCGATGACCGGCGACGCAGCTCCCGATGCCACCTGGTCGCAACCGCCGCCGGGAGCGACCGCGGAGCGCGGGTCGCTGCGCGAACAGCGCGCGCTCGAGGTCGCCGGCCATCCGGTGGTGTTCACGCGACGGCGAGCGGCGAGCGCCGCCGAGCGGGCGCCACAGGATGCGTTCCTCCGGCGCGTCGTCGGTCCGTTGGTCCGCGCTCGGACCGAGCTCGATCGCGTGCTCGCCGCGTCGCCGCTGCCGTCGGTACCCGGGGAACGCGCGCCGCGGCCGGTGCGGCTCTATGCGGTGGCCGAGGACGGTACGCTGGTATCCGCGCCGTGGGCCGAGCGCGCGTGGCCCGATACCGCGTCCCACGAGCTCGCGCTGCTGAGCGTGCGGCCCGGGCATCCCGCGTTCGCGCCCGACGAGTTCTTCTTCGGATTCGATCCCGCGAGCACCGCGCCGCAGGTCGCGTATTCTGGATTCTACCTCGACGTCGCCGGACGCGGCCTGGTCGCGACGATCCTGCTGCCGTTCACGACGGCCGACGGCTGGCACGCGATCCTCGCGCTCGACCTGGCGTTCGAGATCGACTGGCGCGCGCTGGCACGCGGCGTCGCGCCACCGGTGATCGGCGCGGCGCTCGAGATCGACGGTCCAGGTGCGTCGTGGGCGGCGTTCGCCGCAGCGCTTCCCATCGACGCGCCGGACGCGCTGCGCAGCGCGCTCGCCGGCCTCGCCGCCACCGCGGCCTCCGCCGAGGATGGCTCGCCGCTCCGGCACGGCGTCGTCGACACCGGCGCGGTGGCCGCGTTCCAGGTCTCCGATCGGACGTGGCTCTTGATGGTGTTTCCCAGGGCGTCACCGGCGTTCCCGGTCGTGCCTCTGGCGCTCCTGACCGGCCTGCTCGCCCTGCTGTTCACCGGGTTCGAACGCAATCGCCGGCGCGCCGACGTCGAGCGCAGCAAAGCCCAGCGCGCGTTCGCCGAGAAGCAGAACCTGCTCGACACCATGCAGGTCCCGCTGGTCGTGGTCGATCCCAACACCGATGTCGTCGTGTCATCCAATCGCGCGGCCGAGGCGATCGGGGTGCGCGCCGGCCGCTCGTTCGCCGAGCTGGTGTGGCCGGACGACCGGGCGCGCGAGCACTACCAGCGCATGCAGGTCGCGTCCGCGGCGCCGCGCCGCGCGTATGGCGTGCCGGTCGCGGTGCGCGACGACGATGGCCACACCGTGCGGCGCTACGCCGTCATCCGGTCGGTCGCGGTGACCGCGCAGATCGAGGCGCTCGCTGCCGACGAGCGGCACCGGCTCGGCGTGGTGTTCGTGCTCGACCGCGAGGCCGACCTGGCCCTCCTGGCCGCGGACATCGCCGGTGACGCGCGTTGCGAGGAGCGCCGCCGGCTCGCGGGCCTTTTGTCCCACGGCGTCGACGCGCTCGCCCGTGTGCTCGAGCATGTCCTGGACGCCCCCGATCGCGGCGCCGACGTGCGGAGCTTCGCCGCCTGGCTCGCCGAGTACCTCGCGCGCCGCCTCACGGTGACCGCGTGGCTGCTCGATCACTGGGACGCCGAGCCGCCGCTGGCGCACGACGTCGCGGTCGACGGTGCTCAGGCCGCGGCGACGATCGCGCGGCTGGCGTCGGTGTTCGAGGTCGCGCGCGGCGATCGCGGGCTGCGCGCCCGGCTGCACTGGGACAACGGGACGCTGTCCGGATCCGCGTGCGCCAGCGTGCTCGACGTCGCGATCGACTGGCCCACCGACTACGTCGTGACCTGCCCGGTGCGCGGCGGCTTCGGCCTGTTCGTCGGCGAGCTCGTCACCAATGCCGTGCGCCACGGGCGGCCGGCGACCCAGCCACGCGTCCAGCTGCGCTGTGATCGGGTCCGCAAGGAGCTGACGCTGCGGATCGACAATGCGATGGATCCATCGCGGCCTCCGGGCCAGGGCAGCACCTACGGCGGCCTGGCGATCCTGCGTGCGATGGCGCGGCTGTTCGAGTGGCGCGAGATCGCATGCGGCCCGTCGGGCGATCGCTTCGTCGCCGCGTGGACGCTGCCTGCCTGCGAGGGCGGCGGCGCCGGCGACGCGGATTGACCGAGGGACAGCGCCAATCGCTGGCGACGATGGCTACCTGCGGTCGGCAGCGCTACTTCCTTTGATATGGATGTCCTTGCCCAGCTGCTCAAGCAAGGACTGCACGCCCGTGTATCCATAGAACTGGATGTAGCGCCACAGTGGAGGGGCTTTGTCCACCGATGGATCGACTGGCTGCTGCTCCGCGATGCGCTTGACCCAGTATCGAAGGTACGGCTCGAACGCAGCCGCTTCGAGTAGTCCAGCTTCGACGAACTGATTGAATCGCGGAGTTGCTGGCCTTCATCGTCTTTACTTCGCTCGCAACAAGCTCGGCGCACTTCCAGCGTTGCGCCTTGGCGTACTGGAGATATCCAAAGACCAGTGCCAGTGCTGCGATGATCGTACCCGCGGCTTTCAGCGGTTCCAGAACGCTCATGATGACCACCTCGCGACCCAATGCATACGCGCACCTCCCTTGGTTCGTGGCAGGATAGCACGGCGAGGGGCACCGGGGAGCGGCTTGCCGGTGGCCGCGTCAGCCTCGAGTTGACCGCGCCGCTGTTCGTCCACCCCGGTGGTTTCGGATCCGGTCAGCCAGCGCGCAGCTGGGCGTGGGGTTGCTACCGTCGGGTGTACGCTACCGTGGAAGCTATCTCGGCGCTCCGGGCATGCCGTGTCGCGGCGTGGATCGCGTTGATCGCGTCGCGATGAGGAGCGAGCCGACAATCCAGGATCCATGGCGATCTCTCCGATCCGAGGTCCGGCGCCGATGCGGCCGAATGACGATCGCTCGGAATGACCCTCTCCCGGTGTGCATCGCCTCATTGCATGGGCTCCGAGGTCGAGATCAGGCGGCGTTCAGAGCCACATGATCGCTTCGTTACCGCGTGGACGCTCCCTGCCTGCGAGGGCGGCGGCGTCCGCGACACGGAGTGACCGAGGGGCAGCGCCAATCGCCGGCGACGATGGCTACCTGCGGTCGGCAGCGCTTGATGCGGATGTCCCGAGCCTCTCAGGCGCCGGTCTCGGGCCACAGCCGACGCAGCTCGAAGCCGTCGCGCAGCGCGGCGATCGACGGATAGCGCTGCGCGCGATCGAGCCACAGGTATGACTTGCGCGTGCGCCGCGCGCCGAACGACGTGCACAGCAGGAGCGCGGACGGCCCGGTCGGGACGAACCCCTCCTCCTCACGATCGTGGCCGTGGACGAGCACGCTGAGCGGGCACCCGGGCTCCGACAGCCGGGCGAGTAGCTCGACGTCCTGGCCGCGCGAGAAGCCATAGCGCACCATGGCCGAGTTCAGCACGTCGTTCGTCGCGCCCTCGGTGTGGCGGTATCGCGTGCGCTCGAAGTCGGCGACTCCCGCAGGGATCGGCGCACCGTGGGTGACGGCGATGCCACACGAGGCGATGCGGATCACCACAGGCCAGCTCGCGAACCGCCGGCGCAGCTCGGTGACCGTGGCGGGCGACAGCCGCGCTTCGAGATGGGCGGCCTCGTCGCCGTGGAACTTGTGGGTCCGACGACCGCCGATATGCGCATGCTCGTGGTTGCCGCAGATGCTGAGCACGCGATCGCCGAACCGGTCCATGAGCGCGAACAGCGCCTCGAGGATCGCCGGGGTCTCGTCGCGGTAGGCATAGAGTGGCTCGCCGAAGCGGTCGGTCGCGTTGCGGCGATCGCCGCCGTCGGGCGGGCCATGCACCCAGTCCCCGGCGGAGATCCACATCGGCTGCTCGCCGCGCGCGTCGCTGGCGAGGAACACCTCGACGAGCCGCTCGAAGTCGGCGAGGTTGCCGTGGAGATCTGCCGAGATCAGCAAAGGGCCGCGTGTGCTTGCGACGGTCACCACCTTCGGCCCCTCCTCCATCACACGTCCATGGTACCCGAACCCGCGGCGGGAGACACAAGCGTCACGCCCGGCCATCTGCGGCAAATCCGCCGACGCGCCGCGACACCGTGACGGGCGCTACGGGCCCAGCGGGACCGAGACGCCGCTGCGGGTCGCGAGTGCCTGAGCGTAGATGTAGTGTGCGGCCGCCAGATCCTCGACCGCGATCCCGAGCGACTTGAACAGCGTGATCTCGTCCGCCGAGCGCCGGCCCACGAGGCGGCCGAGCAGGACCTCGCCGAGCTCGCCGGCGATGTGGTCGTCGCCGATCGCCCCCTCGGACCTGGCGAGCAAGAAGTCGCCGGACTCCGCCCGCGCGGATTCGCGGCGGTCGACGATCAGGCGGGCGCGGGCGACCGCGGCGGAGTCGAGCTCGCGCGCCGTCGCGAAGCAGGCGCCGACCGCGTTGACGTGCGTCCCCGGGGCGAGCCAGGCGCCCTCGAGGATCGGCTCGCGGGCGGAGGTGGTGGTGCAGATCAGATCGGCGCCGGCGACCGCGTCTCGCGGCGTCGCCATGACTTCGACCGGCACGGCGCTGGCATCGGCGAACCGCTGCGCGGTGGCCCGGTTGCGGCTCCACACCCGGACGCGGCGGACCGCGCGGACCGCGCGCATCGCGGCCAGGTGCGTCTTCGCCTGCACGCCAGCGCCCAGGATCGCGAGATCGCCGGCGTCCTCGCGGGCGAGCGCGCGGGTCGCGGCCCCGCTCACCGCGGCGGTCCGGATCGCGGTGATGCTGCTGGCGTCGATGATCGCGATCGGCGTGCCGTGCTGGAGGTCGAACAGCATCACCACGCCCTGGTGCGAGTCGTAGGCGGTGCCGTGATTGCCGGGGAAGATGCTCACGATCTTGAGGCCCAGGCTCGCGGGCTGGCCGAGGTATCCGGGCATGAGGCCGATCATCCCGGTGCGGTCGGGCATCCACACCATCGAGCGCAGCGGCAGCACGGCCTCGCCACGGCTGGTCGCGCGCAGCGCTTCGGCCATGACGTCGATGCAGGCCGCCATCGGCAGCAGCCGCACCACATCGGCGTGTGAGATCACCAGGACGTTCATCGCGACGCCGTCACCGCGCCGAGCGCGCGCTCGGGATCGACGTTGCCGCCCGAGACGATCGCGACGACGCGTGCGCCGGGCCGCGCCTGGATCTTGCCGGCGAGCAGCGCGGCGGTGGCCGCGGCGCCCGCGCCCTCGACGTAGAGCTTGGCGCGCGTCATGAGGACGCCCATGGCCTCGATGATCTCGGCCTCGGTGACGCTGACGATCTCGTGGACCGCCTCGCGCGCGATCGCGAGCGGCAGCGCACCGACGAACGGCGGGGTCATGCCGTCGGCGAGCGTGTCGGCGGGCCGGGGCGCCGGCACCGGCTTGCCGGCGGCGAGCGCGGGCGCCAGCCCCGGGCCGGCGGCGAGCTCGACGGCGATCACCCGGACGCGCGGCGCGAGCGCCTTGATCGCCGACGCCACGCCGCCCAGCAGGCCACCCCCACCGACCGGGACGATCACGAGCTCGACCTCGGAGACGTCCTCGATGATCTCGAGGCCGATCGTGCCAGCGCCGGCGAGCACGACCGCATCATCGAACGGATGCACGAACGTGAGCCCGCGCGCGGCTTCGACCTCGCGTAGCTTGTCGAACAGCGTCGCGCGATCGTCGTGGAGCACGATCTCGGCGCCGTAGCCGCGCACGGCGTCGAGCTTCGAGCGCGGCGCCGCGGTCGGCATCACCACGACGCACGGCGCACCGACGCGGCGAGCCGCCCATGCCACGGCCTGCGCGTGGTTGCCGGCCGACACCGTGACCAGCCCCCGCGCGCGCTCGGCCGTCGACAGCGACAGCACTTTATTGAGCGCGCCGCGCGGCTTGAACGACCCGGTCTTCTGGAAACACTCGCACTTGAGCTGGAGCTCGACCCCGGCACGCGCGCCGATCGTGAGCGCCGTGAGCACCGGCGTGCGGTGGATCGTGCCGGCGAGGCGTTGCGACGCGAGGCGGATCTCGGAGAGTGGGATCATGGGAGGCCGCGACGATAGCGCGAGCGCGGATCGAGATGCGACAGGTCCCCACCAAGCGCAGCGCGTCGAACCATGCAAGAGCCGCTGAACACCAGGCACTACGAGGGACTGCCGGGTTTATTCGATCGTGTTTCAGCGCCCGGTGCCGTCCGTGATACGCGCGCTCTCCGGGAGCTGCGGCTGGGCGGTCGAGCGGTAGGGACCCCCTTCGAGCGCGCGATCGTCGTGATCGCGGACGGCGTCGAGGATGCGCTCGGAGGCGTCGCGGGCATCGCGTGCGTGCGCGCCGGGTGCGAGCCGCGCGGCCAGCCGCAACGACGCATAGGCCAGGACGGCCTGGGCCGGGTTGGCCGCGCCGAGCCGGGCGACGTCCTCGGGCGTGTTGCCATCGGCGACCTGCGCCCAGCGGCCGGCGACGTCGGCCTGCAGCACCGACGCCAGCGCGCTGTCCATCTTGAGCGGATCGCAGCGCGTGCCGAACGCGCGCAGGTGGAAGTCGCTGCGGCGCCGCTCGCGGGCGCTGCGCACCGAGCGCCAGGTCCATGTCCACGCGGTCAGCGCGGCGAGCGCACCCGCGGCGACCACGCCGCCGACGCCACCGGCGGCCGCCGCGCCGACCGCAGCGATCGGACCCCACACCCGCGCGTACCCCGCCAGCACGCTGCGGCCGCTCATCTGGACGGCATGGCCGTGGTACCCGCGGGCCAGATCGCGAGTCACCCACAGCGTGTCTACGGGCACCAGGGGCACGTAGTAGAGATGGAAGAACTTGGTCAGCTGGCGCTGGCCGTCGTGGCCGTCGACCTGACCATAGAACGCCGTCCCGTAGATCACGATCATGGCGCGCGCCTCGAGATCTGCCGAACAAGGCCGACTGCGTCGGCTCGTCGCCACGTCTTCTTTCGATCGGTCTGTCGCCGTAACCGGGGACAACCTGTACAGAATCGTCGCTCGAAGACTCGCCCAGCGAACCAACCTGTCATGTCCATGTAGCCGCCCCCCGAAGATGGCTCACGGTATCACGGCGCACGGGGGGACCGCACGGTGCGACGTGATTTGCGCGCCGCAGACGGCGGGCGCTGCATCGCCTGGGCGGACAGGCTCACGACGCTGCGATCCTGGCTGCCGGGGCGCACACCTGGCCCGACATACCGCGCTTCTGGGGAGGTGCGCGGTGCCCCTGGGGCGGTTACGGTGTGGCCATGTCGAAGCTGCGCGTGGACATCTGGTCCGACATCGCCTGTCCGTGGTGCTACATCGGAAAGCGCCACCTCGAACAAGCGCTGGCGAAGTTCCCGCACAGGGACCAGGTCGAGATCGTCTGGCGCGCGTTCGAGCTCGATCCATCGGCGCCCAAGGTCCGCGACTCGTCGCAGACGTACGCCGAGCGGATCGCCAAGAAGTACGGGACGCAGGCGCCGCAAGCCCAGGTGATGATCGATCGGATGACCCAGACCGCGGCCAACGACGGGCTCGAGTTTCGGTTCGACCGGATCCAGCCGGGCAACACGTTCGACGCCCACCGGCTGCTCCACCTCGCGCACGAGCGCGGCGTGCAGGACGCGCTCAAGGAGCGGCTGATGCGCGCGTACATGACCGAGGGCCAGGCGATCGGCGAGCCCGAGGTGCTGGCCAAGCTCGCCGCCGAGGCCGGCCTCGACGAGCAGGAGGCTCGCGAGGTGCTCGGTGGTGATCGCTATGTGTCGGAGGTCCGGCAGGACGAGGCGCTCGCGCGCGAGCTGGGGATCAGCGGCGTGCCGTTCTTCGTGCTCGCGGGACGGCTCGGCGTGTCGGGGGCTCAGCCGGCCGACGTGCTGCTCGGCGCGCTCGAGCGCGCGTGGGCCGAGCACAAGCCCGGCCTCGAGCAGTTCGCCGAGGGGGCGACCTGCGGCCCCGATGGCTGCGACTGACGGTCAGCGGCGCGACGCGGCGGCGGCGCGCACCAGCTCCAGCTCGCGTCCGCGCTGCGCGTAGCCCGCGGGCGGCTCGGCGGGCCAGGCGGCGAACAGGTTCGCGAGGATCGAGTCGAGGTAACGATCGAGCGGCGGATGCTCGAAGCCGAGCTCGGCCACGGCGCGCGTGGGGTCGAGCAGCGACATCCACGAGCTCGAGAACGGCGATGCGCCGAGGACCGACACGCCCGCGTCCTCCAGGGTCGTCGCCGGTAGCTCGACCAGCTCGGCGCGCGCGCCGGCGCGACGGGCGATCTGCTCGATCAGCTCGCGCACGGTCACCTGCTCGGCTTGCGCCAGGTTGAATGCCTGCCCGGCGCGCGGCGGCGCCTCGAGCAGCGCGACGATCGCGCCGCTCACCGCCCCGCTGTACACGTGCCGGGCGATCGCCCCGGCGCGCGGCACGAGCAGCGGGCCGCCATCGAGGAGCCGCCACACATACGACTCGACCCGCTGCTTGTGGTCGAGCTCGCCGTTCACCATCGGGATGCGGAGCCGGGTCGACGGCAGCTCGGGCGCCGCGGCGAGCACGTCCTCGGCGCCGCGCTTGCCGATCCCGTAGGCCCAGTCGTCGTGGTCCGCGGGCGACCGAGGATGCGCCATCGTCGGGCCGTCGTAGTCGACCTCGCGCGCCGGCCACGTGCAGCCCTCGCGCACGAGGTAGACCTGGCCGCTCGAGATGAACACGAAGTGGCCGACCCGTCCCGCGAGCACGCGGACCGCGCGGCGCGCGTCGTCGGCGGAGAACCCTGCGAAGTCGACCGCACCGTCGAACGTCCGGCCGTCGAGCGCACGGTCGAACGCCGCGCTCGACCGGTCGGCGCGGATCCGCTCGACGCGGTCGCCGAACGGGTCCGGCAGGTTGCCTCGATTGAGCACGGTGACGCGATGGCCGCCACACAACAGGCGCCACACGAGGCCGCGCCCCATGAAACGATTGCCGCCGATCACGAGGACGTTCATGCGGCGCGAAGCTAACCGCAAGGCGCCGGATTTGCCATCCGCGGCGCGACCGACGTGGTTCCCCCGGCTCGTCACGACGCCACCGGACGTGTACGGTCCGTCCGTGCGCTGTGTCTTGCTGCATGGATTCGCCGGCGATCCGGCCAGCTGGGACGACGTTCCCGTCGATGGCGAGCGGATCGCGCTCCCCGGCCACCTCGGCGGCGGGCCGGTCGCGGCCGACTGGGCGGCAAACCTTGCCGCGATCGCCGCGCGGATCGGCCGCTGCGACGTCGTCGTCGGCTACTCGCTCGGCGCGCGCGTCGCCCTCGGCCTGGTGATCGCCGGTCACGCGCCGCGCGGCGTCTTGATCAGCGTGAACCCCGGCCTCGCCGACGCCGATCGCGCGGCCCGGCGCACCGGCGACGCGGCCTGGGCGCAGCTCGCACGCAGCCACGGCATCGAGCCCTTCCTCGATGCCTGGCAGGCCCAGCCGCTGTTCGCGAGCCAGCTGCGCGCTCCGGCGGCACGGCGGGCCGCGAGGCGCACGCGCCGGCTCGCCCTCGATCCCGAGCAGCTCGCGCGCAGCCTCGAGACCATGGGCCTGGCCGAGATGCCCGACTACCGCGCGCTCGTCGACCACCGGTTCGCGCTGATCGCCGGCGCCGACGACGCCAAGTTCGTCGCCCTGAACCGCGCGCTCCCGGCGCCGCTCGCGCTGATCGCGGACAGCGGCCACGACCCGCTACTCGAGCAGCCCGACGCGCTGGCCCAGGCCATCGACCACGCGATCCACGGCTGAGCGACGCGCGCGGCGCGGTCACGGCAGCGGCTGCATCCATCGCAGTGGACCGACGTCCGTCGCGTGCTCGTGACTCGCGGGTACGAGCGCTTGTCCCGCCGCGTCGATCGCCACGGCTCCAGCGGTACCTTTTGCATGCCGAGCACGTGGGCAGCGCAAGGTCGACCACGGTCGCGCCGATGGCGAGCGTTCCCTTCGCTCCCAAGCACAAGTCTCCTTGCATGCCGTCAGTGGCACACTGATTGCGGTGAGGCTGTCCATCACCGAGAAAGAGAGCTGATGCCGTTCAAACCTTGTCTGGTTCGAATTGTTCGCGGACTGTTACACGACTCCGATACAGGGCCGCAATTACATTGGCGAGTGCGGCGCGGCCTTCGCGTTTAGCGCGATCTGTGTCGCTTGTCTCCTCGTCCGAGAAGCGGAATGCAAACATGTGAACATCACCCTTCCGTGCTTCGTCAATGGCACGAGCGACCGTAGAGACATCCGAAAGATGTTCGGGCTTGAGACCACCACCATCGGCAGGCACGAGCATCCGATCCTCGCCACCTGCTTTGAAGGACGGCACCTCCAGCAGGAACCAGGAGGTGGGGTCATTATGAGTATTGAGTTGCTCGAGGATCTTTGTTTGTATGTCCTTGTTCGCCGGTCGAGCCAGCACGTCAGCGACCCAGTTGGCGTAGGAGCCATGCGCTTTTTGCAGCCGCTGGTGCTGTGGGCTGGGGCTACCACTCGCGAACGCGCTACGGAGTTGGCTCTCGAACGAGCTGGGATCGCGCTCGTTCGAATACACGTCGGTGCGCTTCCAAAGCGAGGTGCCTCGATCTTCTCGGAAGATCAAGATGCGTAGCGCAGTCCGTATTCGTCGTTCCTCGGGAGTCAGTGTTCTAATAGCTCTATCAGCTTCTAGATCCCGCAATCGGCGATCGAGGTACTGATCCACGACTCCATCTCCGAGCAGAACGTACGGAAGCTTGAGAGCGGTAGGTGGCGATGCGAGCTTTGGGATGTAGTTATCTGGCTGGAACTGGTGTGGATCGAAACTAGGATCATGCGAGGAGTGCTCGATGACATAGCGCATGAGCGCGCGTGATTGCATCACGCGATGATGAAATAGGACCCATCGGTATATCTTGTACCGCTCCTGAATGAGCGATTCAATGGCACTAAGTGCCTTGTGCAGTGGTCTGATCAGAACCGTCTGTACATTGCCCGGCCTCACCTCTTCGACATGAGCGCGGAAGGAACTGGTAAGTCGTTGGACGTCATAGGCACCGAACTCGGCTCCACTGTTTCTTCCATCGCGCAATATGAAGTCCATTCGGTCGGCGTCGATCACTGAATCGACGAGTCGCTTCATGGCTTCCAGTGCCGGAGTATTGACGTTCTTCGTTGCAAGGTGTGCAACGGTATTTAGAACTGCAGCGTCCTCGTCTTGAGGGTTCAGATGCTGAGTCAGCAGTGTACGTATGATTGTGGCGCCGTTTACCTCGTGCCAGTGATCGCGAGGGTCCGCCTTTACTCCAATCGCGTGTGCTGAGTAACAGCTCTCGATGAGATGGGAGTAGGGAGGGTGTCCGATGTCGTGCAGCGCTCCATACATTCGGACGCAGCGCAACGCGAACTTTTCCATCCGGTCGTCCGCGATCTGGAGGTTGAAAGCAGATACCTCCGTTCGCAGAGCAGCTAAAAACAGTTCAACGCTGGTCCTCGTAGTCTCGTCGGCCAGCGCAGCAGAAAGGCACTTTCCAGCAAGGTGCATCGCCCCCAGCGAGTGCTCGAAGCGCGTAGTGAGCATCGTAGGAAAAACGAAGGAACCGACGTCGTTCTGACGCACACGACGCAGGCGCTGAAACCAGGGTGAATCGACGACGCGTTGTTCAAGCTCATCCAGATCGATGTAGCCGTGAACCGTGTCCTTGATACTTGTGCTCCCCATCGCCACCACGAGTTTCAGCTCGCAACGGCACGTTGGGCAACTTCTCTTCCTTCAAGCAGCTCAAGAACGTATGGCGCCTCGATATGAACGCCTTGAAGAAACCGCTGCCCTGTGTATGAGATCTCAAGCGCAGTGGTTGACCACTCATGGGTGCTCGATGGCCTCCGCCCGCTGCGAGTGATGAACCCGGCGGCGTCGAAGGTCTCGAGCACACCCCAAATAGTGGTACCAACCCAACCCACGAAGTCGAAGCCTTCAAGCTGCGCACCGAGTTCGCTACATCGATGCTCCACTTGATCGACGAGACGCTGACCCAGCATCGACTTGTCTCGAAGCTCTAGCAAAACGAGCGATTTGATTGTGAGACCCTTCTCGTAGGCGTTCATGGTTTCCTTTCGCTCTCGGCTATGATTAACAGATGGGTCTGGGAACGCGATCACTGATCGCGCGAACAGTATTGACGTATTAAGCGCTTGTAAAGCGCTAGCTTCAGGGAACCTGTCCACAGGGATCTGTACCGAAAATCACATGAGCCGAGCAACTTCCCGGCGGCTCTGGTAGACTGAACGAGGGTCACTTGTAGATTAGGTCATAAAATCGGTGACTTCCGGGTTTCGGGTGGGTCCCCGACGAGGCCATCTCGTCCTCGCTCGTGGTGGTGGAAGGTAGCAGTACGGATCTGCTGTAGTATATCCCGGGTGTTACGTCGCACGCCCTGAGGCAGTGAAATCGGAGGCTCGTTGCACGGCGACTGGCAGGAGCTGAAGCAGGGATCTTGAGTTGACGAGCGGCATGGCCAGCGGCTACGGATGAGCCGCGTTGGCGCGACCAGACCAGCGGCCGTGGCTCACGGCGACGCGACCGCCGGCCACGACTCCGCGGCGGTTCAGCCCGAGTGGCGAGCGCGGCGAGTCGCGTGTACGATCGCCCCGTCCTCGAATCCTCGTACCCAAGATAGTCGGTCGAAGCGAACGGCTGACGCCGTGGGCTTCGCTGTTCGAGTGCCGAGTCCCATCTGGAGCGCGCCTCGGCACTTGCCTGCGTGGTGTTGCCAGGCTGCCACGATCCTTGCGCGAATACACCCTGGCCCCGTCCTTCGTGATGGCGGCGTACGTGCCGTGCAGCACGGCGACGCTCGGGCCCGCGGTGATGTCGCGATGCTGCGTGCATGTGGCGTTCGGGGATGACGCGTGCGACCTGGTCGTGCATCACATGCGCGAGTGATATTGGCCGAGCCTGGGGGGCGATGGTTGAGTTTGCCGATACACCACTTCGGTGGTTCGAGCGCGCGGTCGCCGCGAACACGCAGGAGCGACGTGCCCGTGGCGGACCTGTGCGGAGCGCGTGTCACGAGTCCAAGGCGCTACGGGGTCCACCGCACGCCGGGGTTCACGTTGCCGGTCCAGTTGAAGATCGCCATGTTGTCCCACTGATCGCCGGTGCCGTTCATGTTGGCGGGATCCCAGCCGTTGCCGGAAATCGCGTACCAGGTGGGCTCCCAGTAAAACACACCGAGCGCCCCCGCGCTGCGCGCGGTGTTCTGGACCGCGGTGAACTCGCTGGCCTGCCCGGCCCAGGTCGCCGGGAAGCCGGAGCACGGCTGGGAGCCGCCGACGGCGTTGCCCTCGCTGTCGGCGTTGGCAGCGGTGAACGGGTACGCGGTTTCGGCGATGACGACCGGCTTGCCGTAGCGCGCTCGGACGTCCGCGACGACGCTCGACATGTTGGACAGCGAGCCATGCCAGAAGCAGTAGTACGATAGGCCCGTGATGTCCCAGGTGACGCCCTGCGCGGTGATGCCGTCGTAGAACCACCGCGCGTTGGCGTCGCTGTCGGCGTCGGCGGTGTGGATGATCACCTTCGTGCCGGGGTTGCACGCCTTGGTGGCATTGTAACCCGCCTTCAGCAGCAGGCTCAGATTGGTGAAGTTGTTGTTGACGACCTTGCCGTCGTTCCACAGCATGCCCGTGTTGATCTCGTTGCCGATCTGTACGCTGTCCGGCGGTGTGCCTTGTGCCTTGAGGCTGTTGCACACGTCGAAGGTATAATCGTGCACATCGGTCTGGAGCTGGCTGATGCCGTGACTGGCCCAGGCCGCCGGCTTGAACTGCTTGCCCGGGTCGGCCCAGGTGTCGGAGTAGTGGAAGTCGATCATCAGGCTCAGGCCCTTCGCTTTGACGATCTTTGCGTATGCGAGGATCTTTGCCTTGTTGTTGTACCCGCTGACCGGGTTGTTCCAGGCACGTAGGCGAACGTAGTTGACGCCGATGCTCTTGAGGATGTCCAGCGGGTCGCGCGCGGTCCCGGCCGCGTCGAAGTACTTGCCGCCGAGGTCCAGGGTGCGCTGAACCGACGAGACGTCGGCGCCCCGCATGGTCAAGGGGTCGGCGGCCGAGGCCGGTGGGCGGGCGGCGAAGATCGCCGCGAACACGGTCGCCGCGGCCAGGGGCGCGATGTTGGGCGTGCGATGCAGTCGGTGTCGGATCATTTTCGGTCTCCTTCAACCAAGACGGGTGGACGGTCGTGCTCCCGGGGCGATGGGAATGCGACGCGGCGCCCTGAGAGCGCTCACAGCTGCGGAGCAGGGTGGGGGGAGCCGCGCGAGAAGCGCAATAGCGAATCAGCCCGCGATTCGCTCCGGACCCGCTCGCTGTCGTGCGCGCGGGATTGAGCCTGCCGCATGGCGAGGCGGCCATGGGACAGTGCCACCGGCGGCTCGCCCGACAGCACGGGCGCCTGCTGGTGTGTTCGAGGCCGACATGGAGGATGTGACCGTCAGCCGCGATTCACCTCGCGCGGCGAGAGCAGCTTCTCGACGAACGGTGACGCGGGGGACGCGCGGAGCTCGTTCCCCGTGCCGATCTGGGTGAGCCGGCCGGCTTCGAGCACGGCCATGCGATCGGCGAGCGCGTCGGCTTCCCACGGGTCGTGCGTGACGTAGATGGCAGCCGCGCCCCGCTCGCGCAGCAGCGCCCCGAACAGCGCGAGCAGGTCTCGCTTCAGCACCACGTCGAGATTGGCGAGCGGCTCGTCGAGCGCGACGACGCGTGGCTCGAGGACCAGCGCGCGGGCGATCGCGACGCGCTGGCGTTCTCCGCCCGAGAGCTCGCCCGGGTGGCATCGCTGCTTGGTGGCGAGGCCGACGCGCTCGAGCATCGCCGTGATCCGCGCGTCGCGCTCGGCGCGCGCGAGCCGCGACAGTCCGAATGCCAGGTTCCCGTACACGGTGAGGTGTGGCCATAGCGCGAGATCCTGAAACACGGCGGCCACGTGGCGCTGGTCCGGTGGGATCACGATGTGATGGGGTTCGCTCGCGAGCCGACCGTCGAGCTTGACCACGCCATCATCGATCGAGGCGAGCCCGAGGATGACGCGCAAAAGGCTCGTCTTGCCCGAGCCCGATGGCCCCAGGACCGCGATGAGCTCGCCCCGCGGGATCGCCAGCGAGAGCTGTTCGAGCACGACCGAACGACCGAGGCATAGCCGCACGCCATCGAGCTCGACGGCGCTCGTCATGTCGAGCGCCTGCGGCGCAGCACCACGAGCCCGAGCGCCAGCACCGCCGCCGTGATCGCGACCTGCAGCATCGCCAGGGCCGCGACGGTCGCGGGCCGCCCGTTCGCCTCGAGGGTGAAGATCCGCACCGGCAGGGTCTCGCCGCCCGGCGGGTAGTAGAGCACCGCGGTGTCGAGATCGCGCAGGCAGAATACGAGCGCGAGCAGCCACGCCGCGGCGATCGCGCGTGCGTGGATCGGGATCACGATCCGCATCAGCCGGCGCAGGTAGCCCGCGCCGGTGATCTCCGCGGCCGCCTCGAGATCGGCCGAGCCTCGCGCGATCGCGATCGCGATCGGCCGAACACCGAGCACACCGTAGCGCGCGATGTACCCGATGATGACGATCGCGCTGCTCGCGTAGACGACCTGGGTGGCAGGCCGGCTCCACGCGGCGATCAGGCCGGCGCCGAGCGCGCCGGCCGCCGTCACGAACGCGAGGACGCCGAGCCCGTCGATCGCGCGCGCGACCCGCTGGCCCCGCGCCAGGCCGCGGCCGAGCACGATGCCGCAGGCCGTGATCGCGGTCGCGGCGATCGCGGCATCCACGAGCCCGTTGCCCGCGCTGGCGCCCACCCATGATCCGAGCTCGCCCCAGCTCGCGCCGCGCGCTCGCAACGCCAGCGACACGATGGGCAAGGCTCCGAGCAGCACGACGCTCCAGCACGCGACCGTCAGCGGAAGTCGCGATCGGCCCAGGCGGAGCGGCGCGCGATCCCGCCGCAGTCCGAGCACCGACACCGCGCGGCGACCACCGACGCGGCGTTCCAGCCACAGCAAGGCGAGCGCGACCGCGAGCTGCGGCAACACCAGCACGAACGCCTCGCCCGGCGCATACGACACGCCGCCGAGCCGAGCGAACACGGCGGCCGGATACGCACGGACACGCAGGAACGTCGGCACGCCGAGCTCGGAGAATGCCAGCGCGAACACGACGAGCGCGGCGAGCGCGATGCCGGGCCACGCGATCGGCAGCAGGATCCGGATCGCGACGCGGTCCGGGCGCGCGATGAGGCGCGCGGCATCCTCGAGCGACGGATCGATCGCGTCCACACCGAGCACCGTCAGCACGGTCACGATCGGCGCGAACGCGAGGCCTTGCACCACGATGTCGCCGGTCGGAGCGAACAGCAGCCGCGACGTCGCGTCGCCGCCCACGAGGCCGTCGCGCCCGAGCAGGTGAAACCATCCGAGCGCCAGCAGAAACGGCGGGACAAACGTCGAGAACGCATGGATCAGCAGGGCAACCCGCCGCCCAGCCACGTCGGTACGGCCGAGCAGTACCCCGAGCGGAACCCCGATCACCAGCGCGACGACCGTGACCGTGGCCGACGTCGCGATCGACCAGGCGAGGAGCGACCACGTCGCGGGCGACGACAACAGCGCGACGGCGCGACCGCCGACGCCCGCCGCGGCGAGCGCTGCCAGCGGCACCCCGGCGCAGACGACCACGACCGAGGCGGCGGCAGCAAGCGTGACCGGCTCCTGCCAGCGCCGGCCACGCATCTCAGAGGCCGACCCACGTCCGGAGCACGGGCTCGACGCGCTCCATCGTCTTGGCGACGCGTGGATAATCCATCGGGAACGCGCGGAGCTCGCCGACCGGCTTGACGCCGTTCGGCACCGCGACGCCCGATCGCAACGGCATGTGCGCGGCCGTCACCGCCATCGCGGCCTCGACCTCGGCGGACAGCAGGTAGTCGACGAGCTGGCGCCCGGCGTCTCCGTGGGGGCCGCGCGCAAGCAGCACCACGACCGTTGGCATGACCGGCGTGCCGTCACCATCCTGGTCGGGATAGACGACGTCGACCGGCGCACCTTCGTCGAGCGCTTCGTGCGCGTCGTCGGTATCGGTCAGCCCGAACGCGATCTCGCCGCTTGCCACGAGTCGCTTGACCTCGCCGTTGGAGCCGGCGATGCGCACGTCGTTTGCCTTTACATCATCGAAGAACGCCCGAGCGCGCTCGTCGCCCCACGTCGCGAACAGCGCTGCGGCGTGCATCGTCGTCGTGCCGAACAGCGGGTTGGCGATCGCGGTCCGGGCTTTCCAGCGCGGGTCGGCGAGGTCCTTGATCGAGCGCGGCATCGCGGCCGGCGCGACCTGCTTGGTGTTGACGAGCAGGACGCGCGCGCGAGCGGCGAACCCGGTCCAGGTGCCGTCCGCGGCCTTGAACCGGGCTGGGATGCCGGCCGCGTTGGGCGCGAGGTAGGGTTCGACCATGCCGCGGTCGACGAGCAGAAACGGGCGCACCGGATCGTTGGCCCAGAATACGTCGGCCTGCGGGCTGGTCGCCTCCGCGATCAACCGATTCACGACCCCGGTGCTCTTGGTCTCCTCGGTGTCGTACACCGCGCGGACGTGGATCCCGGTCTGGTGCTCGAACGCGTCGAACACCGGCTGCGAGAACGGCTGGTCGACGGACGTGTAGACCACCACGTCACGCCCGCTCGACTTGCAGCCAAGCAGCGCGACGATCGCGACGACCGTCGCTCGCGTCATCGGGCGACGGCCTCGAGATCGCCGCATGCGGTCATCGGGTCGGCGGTGGCACACAGCCGCCGGATCAGGCACGCGGTGGCGCTGCGGTTGATCCGGATCGTCTTCCTGGTGACCCACAGCATGGCGGCTCCCGATCAACGCGGCTCGGCCCTGAGATCATCGAAGTAGGTCACGGAATCAGCCTTGGTCCACACGCCGAACTTGCCGGCGCCCGCGAAGGTGCCGTCGTGTGCGTCGATCACCTGCTTGCCATCGAACCAAACGATGAAGTGATCGCCCGCGGCCTCGACCGCGAGATCGTGCCACACGCCGCCCTTGACCTTGCCGTTCCAGCCCGCGAACTGGCTCCGCTGGCCCTTCACGACGTGGTACAGGCGCACGTTGTCCTCGAGCGCGTTCGCCCGCGCGACGTAGTAGTTGTCGGCATCCTTGACGCGCAGCACCAATCCGCACGCCTGATCGACCTTGCCTGAAACCTGCTTGCACTTGACCGCCAGCCTCAGATCCCTGAGCGCAGGGCCTGTGAACGCGATCGGGAACCGGTAGTCGGTATCGTCCGCATCGACTTGCGCCAGTACATGGCCCCCGCTGGGGGCGTCTGGCGCGGCGCGAACCACCCACGTGCCGAGCGTGCCGTGGCCGGTGCGCGCGATATCGAAGCCCTTGGGCGGGTTGCCCACGACGTCAGCGTCAAAGCTCAGCGTTATCGGCGCCGGCGTGTCGGCCAGCGCAGTCGCTGACCCCGACACCACCACGATCGCTAGCACGGTCTTCATGGGGTCTCCGTTCGGGGCCCGTGCCCCAGGTGCAGCGATAGTGCTACGGCGGGCGCAAGCGCGCAACGAAACATCGATAACATCAAGGTATAGATGTTTCAGCGGAGATTCGGCTCAGCGCTACGGGCGCAGCGAATCCCAGAATCCGCACTTGTGATCTGCCGCGAAGCCGGCCTCGGGCCTGGGCGCCGGCACCACCAGCGCCTGGGCGACATCGCGCGTGGCGTCGAACGCCGGCCACCGTGGCGTGCGGAACGAGTTGGGCTGGCCGGTGTGCGCGAACGTCGTCCAGTACGAGACCATGGCGTCGGCCAGCTTCTGCTGACCGGCGGTGAACGCGGGCGCGGGCACGCTGATCGGCAGATCGAACACGTACTGGATCTCCGAGGCGTGGGCCGCGGCGTAGGGGAACGTCACCGGGGGTACGAACCGCTGCGGCGCATCCGGATCGTTGAACTCGTAGGCGAACGTCGGCACGAACTGCGACAGCTTCTGCTCGACGAACCGCGCGTTGCAGTCGAAGATCCCGTCGCTGCCGAGCGCCGCCAGGGCGAGGCCGGGGCTCGGATAGCTCGCGAGCGGGTACTGGGCCTCGAACAGCGGTACCGCCGCGGCGGGGGCGCCGAGCGTGGCGGCGATCGACGGACCGTAGGCCTGGGCCGGGGTCGGGCCGGTGACCAGCTCGGTCAAGCCGACGAACAGCCGCCACTCGTCGTGATTGGCCCCCTCGAGGACAGGCACGCGATTGAACTGGCCGCTGGTGAACGCGGAGCTCACCGACTGGGTCAGGAACTTGTGGTCGATGGTCGGGCTGGCGCCGGCCTGGTTGGCCAGGACCTGCTCGACGGTGAGGCTGCGCAGGCACGCGGCGGATTGATCGGTGCAGCCGGCGCGGGTGGCGAACGCGGTGCCCGCGGCCTCGGCGGTCGCCAGGGTCGGCTGGGCCAGCTGGTAGGCGCCGCTCTCGACGATCGCGCGCTGGAACAGGCCGCGCGAGCTGGGTGCCGCGAGCTGCGCGTGGACGCTGAGGCCACCGGCGGACTCGCCGAAGATCGTCACGCGGAGCGGGTCGCCGCCGAACCCGAGGATGTTGCGCTGGACCCAGCGCAGCGCCTCCTGCTGGTCGAGCAGGCCGTAGTTTCCGGACGCGTGATCCGGTGACTCGGCAGTCAGCGCGGGGTGTGCCATGAACCCGAGGGCGCCGAGCCGGTAGTTGATCGTGACGACGATGACGTCGCCTTGCTCGACGAGCCGGGTGGCGTCGTAGTCGTTGCTCTCGCCGGTGACCAGGGCGCCGCCGTGGATCCACACCATCACCGGGCGCAGGCCGATCGCCGTGCGTGGCGTGTACACGTTGAGGACCAGGCAGGCCTCGGTCGTGCTCGCCTGGCCGAAGAATCCGGCGATCTGCGGGCAGTGATCGGCGAACGCGGTGGCGTCGAGGATGCCGGGGTGCCGCGCGGCCCGCTGCGGCGGCTTCCAGCGCAGCTCGCCGACCGGGGCCGCGGCGTAGGGAATGCCCCGGAACTCGCGGGTCGTGGCGGTCGCGATGCCGCGCACGAACCCCTCGCTGGTCAGCGCCAGCGGGGCCGTGGTCCGGGCCGCGACGGTCAGCTCGCCGTCGGCCTCGGTCGCTCCCGGGTCATCGGTCGGGTCATCCGCCGTCGCGCAGCTCGAGACCAGCCCGATGATCAGCAAACGAGCGTACATCGAATACGTCTCTGGGTATCGATTCATGGTCTTCCTCCGTCCACGCGAACGTGGTGGTGATTGACCAGGCACCGGCCGCAAACTTGCTGGTTTGCGACAATGGCCCTGACCGCGGCGGAGTGTGCCGTGATTCAATGTCAGGGGGAGCGACGAAACCTTGTTTATCGAGGATCTCTCGATACCGTGACCATGACGCCGCGCATCGCGTGCAACTTATGTATTGCTGAGCGCTAACGGCCTGATCTGACGCGTTGCGCTATCCGGATTCAGATCCACGGATGGGGATCTCGGGCCGCCTACCCCAGCAGTGTCGCTGGCAAGCCTACTCGTTCGGGCCAGGTCGTCGCCGAGGACTCACAAACTCAGACATCGAGACGGTGTGCGTTGGTCTCTTTCATGGGCCACATGATCGCCAGACCGACGACGCCATAGGCCATGATGTAGAACGTCGGCGCGGTCGGCCGATGAAGGACGTCGAGCAGCCAGGTCGAGACCAGCGGTAGCAGGCCGCCAGACAGCGCCAGGGTGATGCTGTACGCGAAGCTCATCGACGTGACGCGCGAGCGCAACGGGAAGATCTCGACAAGCATTGCGCCATGGAGGCCGAGCGCCATCCCGAATGGCACGGCCAGCATGATCTGGGCGTACCAGAACTCCCAGGCGGAGCCCTCGAGCAGCATTGGCAGCGCGAAGTAGATCGCGATCATGCCGAGCACCGTGAGCGCCATCATCAGGCGGCGGCGGCCAACGCGATCCGACAACAAGCCACCGGCCGGCTTCGCGATCAGCACCACGGCGAGGCTGATGAGGTTGGACGCCCAGAACACGTTGCTGCCGGCCTTGCCGAGGCTGGTGCGGCGCTCTGCTGCGAACGTGAACGTGAGGTAGTAGGCCGCGTTGGTCATCGCAACGATACCGAATGTCCGCAAGATCGGGAGTCCGTCGGCCCACAAAGCTCGGATCTGATCGAGCAGCGCCGCGAAGAAGGATTGCTGGGGGGCGGTGCTGGCCGCCTTCATGCCCTCGTTGGTCTCCTGGATCCCACGGCGCAGGAACCAGCCGGCGATGACGAGCGCGAAGCTCGCGATGAACGGGATCCGCCAGCCCCACGACAGCTGCTCCGCCTCGGTCAGGTTACCCCGGATGATCAGTGCGGTGGTGTTCGCCAGCATGAGGCCGATCGTGGTGCCGGCCGCGGTCGAGCTGCTCACGAGCCCGCGCCACAGTGGCGAGGCGAGCTCGGTCGTGTACACCATCGACCCGGTGAACTCACCACCGACCGCGATGCCCTGGAGCAGGCGCAGCGCGACCAGCGCGATCGGCGCGGCGACGCCGATCGACGCATACGTGGGCAATAGCCCGATCATCAAAGTTGCCCCCCCCATCATTGAGATTGACACCGTCAGCAGGGCGCGCCGTCCGATCCGATCGCCGACCACACCGAGCAAGAGGCTGCCGATCGGACGCCCGAGGAACCCGGCGCCGAAGCCGACGAACGCCAGCAACGTCTGGGCGGTCGCGCTTGTGCTTGGAAAGAAGATCTTTCCAATCGTACCGACGAAGAAGCCGTAGACCCCGAAGTCGAACCACTCCAGGATGTTTCCGATGATGCCGGCGAGCGCGGTTCGCGCGGCCGACTGGCGTGGTTTGGCAGGATCGGCTGTGTGCACGCCGCATCCTAGCCCGAGACTCGGCAATTCACGCGGGCCGCGTTCAAATTGCAGGCCGGATCACATCAGATAGGTGCGCAAAGCCGAGCCGTCGGCTAGTGAGGCTTGCTGGCGATCTTGGCCAGGAGCTGCGTCGCGATCGGCTTCATCGTGGCACTGCGGGGATCGGTCGATTGTGCGACGTCGTCGAGGTCGCGCTTGGCGCCCGCGAAGTCGCCTTTCTTGTAGTACAGCTGACCGCGCTGGAACTTGGGCGTGGGGTCGTTGGGCTTGCCGGCAATCGCCTTGCTAAAGGCCTCGATGGCCGCGGCGTCGGCGTGCTTGGCGTCCTGCGCCATGCCGAGCTCGAACCACACGTCCGCCGCGTCGCTGGCCGGGACATTCGCGGTGCCGAGCGTGGCGACCGCCAACGCTTCGTCGACGTAGCCCCACCGCCGGTAGAGCTCGGTCAGCGCGATGTAGCCGGGGGCGTAGACCGGGTGCGTCGCGATGGTCTGCGCGAACTGCTCGGCCGCATGCTTGGCGTCGTCAACGTCGCGATACGCGCGGCCGAGATAGTAGTGCGCCCGCCACAGCTCGGGAGCGAGCTTGGTCGCGCGCCGCAAGGCATCGCGCGCCTGATCGAGCGTCGGCGGCGCAGCCGTGGGGACCGGATCCGCCGGCGGCTTGGCGACCTTGCTCGCGTGGAGTGCCTCGTAGAGTGAGATACCGTAGTACAGCTGATACATTCCCTGGTCGGGCCGCTGGGCGACCGCATGCTCGACGGCTGCCTGCGCCTGGGGCCACTCGCTCTTGGCCATGTGCGCGCTGGCCAGGGTGTACCAGGCGAGGTGATTGCCGTCCCACGCCTGGACGGATGCCTCACACGCGGCAATGGCGCTGTCGAGCTTCCGCGCGTTGATCGATTTGATGCACGAGTTCAGGTGACTGATCGAGGCGTCGCGCGCGTCGTTGGCGACGTGCGCGCGCAGCGGTGGCTTGGTCACGATGGCGACGTCGGGCTCGGGCGCGACGTCGGGTGCGGTGGCTGCCGCGGGTGCGGTGGCGGGGTTGGCGCGGTCGAGCCCGCGGTAGATCAGGAGCCCGCTGGTGTTGTGCTCGCCGTGCGGCGATTCGGTCGCCCAGGTGCCGGACACCACGACGAAGTCGCCGACCGCGACCTTGGGGACGGCCGGCCACGCTGGCGCGCCGGTCTTGGGCGCCTGCTCGCGCTCCCGCTTGGACGGCGGGCGAGGCACGTCGACGACCCAGATCGAGGCGTCGGCCGGCGTCGCCTTGGTGTCGCCCAGGTAGAGCTTGGGGCGTTCGCACAACGTCGGATCGTTGTCGATCGAGACCAGGATCTGCGCCTGCGTCGCCTTGGGGTTACTGGCGGCGAGCGCCGCAGCGCAGTTGTAGATCCAGGTGACGTAGCCCTTGACCTTGATCTCGGTGCCGAGCACGGACTTGCCGCGGACGCGCAGCTCGCGAGGCCCGTGAAAGCCGGGCTCGCTGGCTGGTAGCTCGAAGGCCGGGACCGGCGGCACGGCGACCTTCGCCGGGCTGGTCGTCACCTCGGGCTGCGGGCCCGGCAGGTCGTCGGGCTCGAGCTTGCCGCCGGCGAGCGCGGTCGTGGAGATCGCAAGAACAGTGACTGCAGTTGCACGCGTGATCACGCCGCACTTTATGCCACGGGTCGCGGTCGATCCAGGCGGGCCGGGACGGAGCCTCGCGCTACGCGGGCTCGAGGCGCGCGCTGCCGGCGTCCGCGACGGGATCGAGGACGAGGCGACCGTCGAGCTCGACGCCGCGATCGGACACGAACCGCGCCTTGCGGGTCTTGCCTCGAGTCACCAGATCGCGGAGCTGCGCCGCGCTCAGGCGGCGCCCGGCGGTCTCGAACCAGATCACGAAGCGACAGCCGTCGCGCCACCGCGAGCAGCCCCAGCCGCGGGCGCCGGTGAGCAGCGTGCCGCGCTGGCAGCGCGGGCAGGTGAGCTCGCCGATCGCGATCGGCGGGTGGGTGCGGCCCACGGCGGGCGTGGAAGGCACGGTCCCGTGTGGGACGGCGGCTGCGGGGGCGCGCGCGGGGCTCGCGCGGTCCGGCGCGCGGCGGTCGTCGGCAGGACGAGGGCGCGGCGCGGCGTTCGCGGGACGAGGGCGCGGCGCGGCGCTGGTGGGATGACGGCGCGCCGTGCCCTCGGCACGAGCGCGGGTACGCCCGCCGGCTGGGCGAGCACCTGCCGTGGTGCCGGCTGGGCGAGACGCCGGGCGGCGCGGCGCGTCCGTCGTTGCCGTCCGTGTGGCCGCGCGATCGTCGACGCCGGGTCGCGAACGGCCGGGTTGGCTCGTGCGCGACGATGGCCGCTCGGGCGACTGCGGCGCGTCCGTCGTTGCCGTCCGCGTGGCCGCGCGATCGTCGACGCCCGGTGGGGACCGGCGGCGCGGGCTCGTGCGCGACGCAGGCCGTTCGGGCGACTGCGGCGCTGGCCCGGGCGCAGCCCGCGCGTGGCCGGCGCCCTCGAACTCGAAGCGCAGCTCGCCGTCGTCGTCGAGGACCAGGATCGCCGCGAACGGCTTGCCGGCCTTGGACCGGAAGCCGCGCAACAGCTGGGTCCGCCGCCGCTCGAGCAGGACGCCCGCGAGGGCAGGGGCGATCGCGCGGCCGGCGATCCGGTTGCGCAGCACGAACCCGCAGCTGCCCGTGCAGGCGAAGTCGCCTGGGCGCGCGACCACGACGGCGCCGCATCGCGGACAGGCGGCGACCGGTGCCGCGGGTGGCGCCGCGGGCGGCGTCGAGCCGCGGACGGCCTCGATCGCGTCCGTCACGTAGCGCGCGATGTCGGCCATGAACGCCGCGCGCGAATCCTGACCGCGGGCGATCCGAGCCAGGCGCGCTTCCCAGGCGCCCGTCAGCTCGGGCGACGCGAGGCTCGCCACCGGCAGGGCCTCGATCAGGGCGATGCCGAGATCCGTGGGGACCAGCTGCTGCTTGGTCCGTGCGATGTAGTCGCGCTTGAGCAGCGTCTCGATGATCGCCGCGCGCGTCGCCGGCGTGCCGAGGCCGGTGTCCTTCATCGCTGCCCGCAGCGCTTCATCATCGATCGCCTTGCCGGCGGATTCCATGGCGCCGAGCAGCGTCGCCTCGGTGTAGCGGTGGGGCGGCGTGGTCTGCTTGCCGACCGGCGAGAACGTTCCGGACAGCGGTTGACCCTCGACCAGCGCGGGCAGCGCCGGGGTTGGCTCCGCGTCGCGATCGCGGCCGCGCTGCGGGTCGTCGTGGCCATCGATGCCGACGACCGCTTGCCAGCCGGCGACGAGCCGGACCCGACCGCGCGCGAAGTAGCGGTCGGGGAGCGGCGGTAGGCTGTCGAGCATCGGCGCCGCGCCGTCGCCGTCGGGCTCGGGGCCCTGGCGTGGCGGTGGTGGGTCCGGAAAGCTCGGCGCGGGCGCGCCGGCAGCGACCGCGCCGACGCGGATCCACACCTCGGTGACCGCGAACTCGGCGTCGGGATAGAACGCCGCGAGGAATCGCCGCACGACCAGATCGAACACCCGCCGCTCGTCGCGATCGAGCTGCTGATCGAGGTGCTCCGGGCGCATCGGCTTGCCGGTCTGGCCGGTCGGAATGATCGCGTGGTGATCGTGGATCTTGGCGTCGTCGATCACGCGGCGGCCGGGCCGCGGCGGGTGCGCGACGAGCTCGGCGGCGAACGCCGCGTAGTCGGGGAGCGCGGCGAGCATCGCGAACAGCGCGGGGAGCTCGCGCGCGACGTCGCTCGACAGGTGGCGCGCGTCGGTCCGCGGATACGTCAGCAGCTTGTGACGCTCGTACAGCGCCTGGGCGATCTCGAGCGTGCGCGCCGCGGTGAACCCGAACCGGCGGTTCGCGGTGCGCTGCAGCGACGTGAGATCGAACAGCAGCGGCGCCGGCTCGCGCACCGTGCGCGCACGGAGCCGTTCGACCCGGGGGCCGTGCGCATCGTCGGCGGCGCCGTGCGCCGCATCGCGGGCAGCGATCGCCTCGGCGAGCGCGGCGGTGGCGACCCGCGCCACGCTGCCGTGCCGCCAGCCCGCGGTGAACCGCTGGCCATCGCCGGTGCGCAGCTCGCCGCGGATCTCCCAGTACGGGCGCGGGACGAAGCGGCGGATCGCTTGCTCGCGGTGGACCAGCATCGCCAGGGTCGGGGTCTGGACCCGGCCGATCGAGTAGAGCGCGGTGTGCCCCGCGGCCCGTCCGCGCGCCGTGATCGCCCGGGTCGCGTTCATGCCGACCAGCCAGTCGGCCTCGGACCGCGAGCGTGCCGCGTCGGCGAGCGCATCGAGCTGGGCGGCAGGCCGGAGCGCCGCGAAGCCCTTGCGGATCGCCTCGTCGGTGAGTGACGAGATCCACAGCCGCTGCACCGGCGGACCGCCGCCGGCGAACTGGTAGACGTAGCGAAAGATCAGCTCGCCCTCGCGCCCGGCGTCACAGGCGTTGACGACCGACGTGAACCGCCGCTCGCGCAGCAGCTTGGTCACCGCGCGCAGCTGGACCACCGCGTGCGGCGAGGGCCGCAGCCGAAACTCGTCGGGCACCATCGGCAGGGTGTCGAGCCGCCACGCCTTCCAGCGCGGATCATACGCCGCCGGCTCGTCGAGCTCGACCAGGTGGCCGATGCACCAGGTGATCACGCGACCGTCGCCCTCGAAGCAGCGATCGCCGGCGGCGCGGACGCCGAGCACGCGCGCGAGATCTCGCGCCACGGACGGCTTCTCTGCCACGATCAGCTGCACCCCGCGAGCGTAACCGGCGGGTGTGTCATCGAACGGCGGCGGACGCCGGCGCCGCTCAGGTGTACGGCGGCAGCGCCGGGGTCGTCGGCTCGCGCCCGCCGACGAACGCGGTGATCGCCTTGCGGCTCAGCACGAGATCTGATGCGAGCACGTACACGGCGCCATCGACGACCGCGCGCAGCCACGAGCCACTCGGTGGCAGCCGGAGGCCGTTGCAATCGTCGGCGACGGTGCCGCGATCGGCGCTGCGATCGAACAACAAGATCACCACGACCATCCCGGTCGCGGTCTCCTGCTGCACCAGATAGAGGTAGCGCTTGCGGGTCGACGCGCTCAGCGTGACCGAGAACCAGGTCGGCGGCGCCACCGCGCAGTCGCAATCGCAGTCGCGCGGGACATTGTCCTCGAGCAGCATCAGCTGGAACGCGGTGTCCTCGATCGCGAGCTGATAAGGCGCCGGCAGTGGCGTCGTGTGCGCGAACACGTGCTTGGCGACCGGTAGCCTGATCTTGGCGCTCGACGTACCCATGTTCCTGACCCCTTCACGTGTTTGACGAGACCCCCCGTCGCGAATGCATGATGCCAGCACCGATCGATCAGGCCAAGTTCAGATTTTCGTCGCGGCTTTGGCGGCCGCCGCGCTGCGATCACCATTACCTATTTGACCACCGTGAATGTACGGACAGCTTGGTTGCTGACGGAGTCTGTACGCGTGATCAGTAGAACGCCGGCATGGAACACAGCGACAGCCACGGGCACCCAGATGTCCCAGATGCGTTGTTGTGGCCGCTGCGGCCACCGCAGCTTTGGTGTTCGACCTTTCATTGCCAACGGTCGACCCGATCGTCGACGGTCCAACGTCGCTGCAGCTCTGTCATCAGATCGTCGTCGATGCTGCGCTGGCTTGACGTTGCCGGCTCGAGATCAGTGAATCTCGTGCGTCGTCATCCGACCTGGGGGCGCGGTGTAGTTCTGGGCTGCCGCCGAGTGACGCCCGACCTGCTCGTAGGTCTCCGTCTGCTTCGCACCGGCATGTCGCGTCGCGACATCGGCTTCGTTGTAATTTTCGTTATCACTCCCGCGGCGCTCTGCCGAAGTCTGGCGGAGTCTGGCGGATTCTGGCGGATCCGGATAATCCGATACCGGTTTCTGCGTAGGGATCAGTTCGCGTGTAGACAGGCCTCGCGGTGGCCGCCCTGGCACGCCTTGGCGTAGCGATCTCTCGAGAGTGCGGCGTTGCCGACGGTGTCGTAGATCTTGCCCGCCTGTGCGCACGCCGCCATGACGTCTGCGGTGCAGGCGCGTTCGTAGAGCGCCAGCGCTCGCTGTCGGTCGCGCCGCGTGCCACGGCCATCGCGGTACAGATTGGCCACGATCGCGCAGGCGACGGCGTCGCCTGCGCTGCATCCGCGGTCGAGCAAGCCGAATGCCTTGGCCGGGTCTGCGCGGACGCCGCCCTTGTCGCTCAGGTACAGCGCCCCGAGCTTGCGGCAACCGATCGCCGAGTCCTGGGTACAGGCGCGCTCATAGAGCGCCGCAGCCGCCGCTGCGGTCTCGGGCTTTTGCTCGTCGATCTCGCCGAGGCGCACGCAGGCCGGGAGCTCGTCGAGCGCGCACAGCGACTGGTACAGCCCGAGCGCGCGATCGGCGTCGCGCGCGATCACGGTGCCGGCTTGGTACAGCCGCGCGAGCTCGGTGCAGCCCGGCAGATAGCCTTGAACACAGGCTCGGTCGTAGTAGCGGAACGTGTCAGCGGCGCTCGGCGTCTTGTGCTCGATGGTCGCGGCGATCGCGGCGCAGGCACGCCCGCTGCCGCCCGCGCAGCCGGTGGTGTAGAGGTCGGCCGCGCGCGGCGGATTCGCCGGGGCGCCGCGGCCGCGGTCGTAGGCCCAGCCCGCGAGCGCGCACGAGTCGGCGCCACCAGCCCGGCACGCGGTCTCGGCGACTCGCAGCGCCGCGGCGTCGTCGCGCGGGGTGCCCTGGCCCGTGAGGTGGGCGCCCGCCAGCAGCGTGCAGCCGGTATCGTTTCCCGCGGTGCACGCGCGGGTGTACAGCGCGACCGCCTGCGCCGCATCGGCCGGCAGGCCGGCGCCGCGCGCGTACATCGTCCCGAGATACGCGCAGCCGCGGGCGTTGCCGCCATCGCAGGCCTTGCGATGGAGCAGGGCGGCGCGCTCTGCCGACCGCGCCACCCCGTTGCCGCGTTCGTGGAGGACGCCGAGGCTGGTGCACGCGGCGAGCAGCCCGTCGTCGCAGCTCTTCGCGAGCAGTTTGGCGGCGGCTGCGGGGTCGCTGGGCGCGCCGGCGGCGTCGAGCAACGCGTAGCCGGCGTTGCTGCACCCGCTCGCGCTGCCGCCGTCACAGGCCTTGCTGTAGAGCGTGAATGCGCGTGCGAGGTCGCGGGTATCGCCGCGGCCGCCGCCGACCATGACGCCGAGATCGTTGCAGCCTTCGGCATCACCGGCGTCGCAGGCGCGGCGATACAGCTCGACCGCGCGGCGCTCGTTGTCGGCACCGCCGGTGCGGGCGAGCAGGACCGCGTGGCCGACACAGCCGACCGGGTCGTCGGCATCGCATGCGCGCGCGTACAGCGTCGCGGCCAGCGCCGGGTCGCGCGAAACGCCGCGGCCGGCCTCGTGCATCTGGGCGAGGCTGGTGCACCCGCTGGCGAGCCCGGCCTCGCAGCTCCGGCGATCCAGCTCGGCGGCCTTGGCGTCGTCGCGCGCGGCGCCGTGGCCGGTGGCGTAGATCTGGCCGAGCCGATAGCAGCCGGCCGGCTCGCCGGCGTTGCATGCGCGCGAAAGCAACTCGATCGCGCGGGCCGGGTCTTTGCCATCGACGAGCTTGTTCGCGAGCTCGACGCAGCCGAGCAGGTCGCCGCGGTCGCACGCCTTGCCGAACAGCGCGAGGGCGGCGGCGTCGCCGCGCGCGACGCCGCGCCCGGAGGCGGTCGCCTTGCCGAGCAGCGTGCAGCCCCGCGGCTCGTCGCCGGCGCACGCCTGGCGGTACAGCTCCGCCGCCTTGCCGAGATCCTGATCGACGCCGTGGCCCGCTTCGTACATCCCGCCCAGCGCCACGCACAGCCCGGCGCCGCCGCGCTCGCAGCCGCGGCGATAGATCGTCACTGCATGGGCGTCGTCGCGCACGGCGCCGCGGCCGGCCTCGTACATCGCGCCGAGCTGCAGGCAGCCGCCCGGATCGTTGGCATCGCACGCCTTGCGAAACATCGCGACCGCCTTGGTGTCGTCGCGCGCACCTCCGCGACCGGCGGCGTACAGCGCGCCGAGGCTCGCGCAGCCGCGCGCGTGGCCCGCGACGCAGCTCTGCTGATACAGCCCCTGCGCCGTGGCGTCCTCGTGGATCGCCTCGTACATCGCGCCGAGCTCGGCGCAGCCCTCGGCGTCGCCGTTGTCGCAGGCGCGGCGATACAGCACCTGCGCCTTGCCGCCGTCGCGCGATGCGTTGTCGCCGCGCGCGTAGCTCCGCGCGGCGGTCGTGCAGTCCGCCGCGTTGCCGGCCCGGCAGCGCGCTTCGTGGTCCGCGAGGTGATCGGTCGGGGGCGGCGTTGCGGGCCTCGGGCGCACGGGCTTTATCGCGCGCACGCAGATCGCGTTGTCGTCGGCATCGCGCGCGTCGACCTTGTCCTTCGCGCACTGGCACCCCTTGCCCGGGAGCGGCGTTCCATCGCTGCCGCAGCGGTACCCGCTGGGCGGGCCGGCGACCGCGCCGCGGGCGATCGCAAGGAGCGCGATCGCACAGGCGATCGCAAGGACACCCGGGGCTCGCGCGTTCACGCCGCGACTATAACGGATGGCGGTCAGCGAACGCAGCGGAACCCGATGGTCTCCGACGCGACGACGTTGGCCGACGGGCTCGGGCCGGCCTGCGCCTCGCTGCTCTTCATGAGGGGATCGCGCACCGCCGCCTGGCGGTCCGCGGGCGACATCCGCTCGTGACCGCCGAGGACCACGACGAGCCCGCCGCGCACGGTGGACGTCCACTCCTGGAGCGGACCGCGCCGCCCGACGCCGGTCGGATCGAGCCCCCACTCGCCGTCGCTGGCGGCGAGCCACTGCTCGGTGGTCGGCAGGGCCGCATGGATCGCGCCGCAGAACGCGGCGGCACGCTCGAACGTGACCCACGCGACCGGGCGCATCGGATCGCGGTCGTCCCAGCCGGTGACGGGCTGGACCCGGAGCGCGTCGCCCACCGCCATCGACTCGAGAAACTGGCGGTATTCGCGGCGGGTGACCTGGTGCGCGAGCCACTGGGCGCCGTGCGAGGCCACGAACGGGTTGGCGGCCTCGAGCCAGTCGACCAGCGCGTGCGAGGGTACCGCCGGCGCGGTCGGGGGATCGGCGGACCGGCGCGGTGCGGGGGCCGGATCCGGGGGGCCCGGCGGCGTCGCGATGTCGGTGCGACCGAGCCGCCACACGGCGGTCGCGCCGATCGCGATCACCAGGACCGCGGCCGCCCCCGCGAGCCGGCGGAGCCGCCCCGACGAGCCCACGGCGGGCGTCGCGGTGGTCGAGGCGGCGCCGGTCAACGTGGTCGACGACACCTGCGTGGCGGCCACCGCGTCGTAGGACAGCGCGCCGCTGCTCGTGCTGGGCACCGTGGCGCTGAGCTCCGCGAACCGCTGTTCGAGCGCGTGGATCGATGCGATGCGGCGGGCCGGATCCTTGGCGAGCAGGCGCAGCGCGAGCGTGTCGATCGCGACCGGTACATCGGGGGCGAACGCCCGGATCGAGAGTGGCACGTCGTTGAGGTGCTTGGCGCACGCCTCGGCGATCGAGCTCGATGCGAACGGCGGTCGCCCGGCCGCCATCTCGTAGACGATGCAGCCGAGCGAGTAGACGTCCGCGCGCCAGTCGACTGTGCTCGAGTCGCTCCACTGCTCGGGCGCCATGTACGCGGGCGTCCCCATCGCGCCGACCGTCGTCGGGCCGGGCCCGGTGAGCGTGCCTGACAGCTTGGCGATCCCGAAGTCGAGGACCTTGACCCGCTCGCCGCTCGCGAGCTCGCGATCCTGGACCAGGAACACGTTCTCGGGCTTGAGATCGCGGTGGATGATGCCGGCGTGATGGGTGGCGTCGAGGATGTTGGCGATCTGGCGCGCGATCTCTGCCGTGCTGCGCGGCGACAGCCGCCGGGTGCGCCGCAGCCGCGCCGCGAGCGTCTCGCCCTCGAGGAATTCCATGATCAAGTACGCCCGGTCGGCGTGGAAGCCGACGTCGAAGATCTTGACGATCCCGGCGTGCTGGATCCGCGCGACGGCGCGGGCCTCGTTGAAGAACCGCTGGACGTGGTCGGTGTTCGACGACACCGCGGCGTGCAACACCTTGACCGCGACGCGGGTCTTGATCGCGGTGTGCTCGGCGACAAACACCTCACCCATCCCGCCGCGCCCCGCGCGCGCGATGATCTCGAAGTGTCCGATCGTCTCGCCGATCACGCCGAGCGCACTGTAGCGCGCCGTGCCACGGTCTGCCGGTTCTGCGTGACAAACCCGGCCTGACCGGCGGCCCGAGCGTGATAGCTTCCGGTCGCAGTATGCGACGTGCTCTGGCCGTGGGACTCAGCGTGGCGTTCGTGGCCGCCGCGAACGCGCACGCCGTTCGCGCCGATCCGACCGCGCCGCAGGTCAACCCGATCCACCTGCAGCGCGAGGACGCCCAGCGGCTCCGGGACCAGCAGCGCGTGCTGGACGGCGACGCCCCGGTCGCCCCGGCGCCGATTGCGCCGTCGACGCCGGTGGGCGAGGCCCGCAAGCCGCCCCCGACACCCGAGGTTCACAGCGGTCGCGCCCAGCGCGGCACGGGGATCGTGCTCGTGGGGGTCGGGGCGCTCTCGGCGGTGATCGCGGTGCCGTTCCTGCTGGCGAGCTCGTCGGTCCCCAGCGACGATCCGACCATCAAGAGCTTGCACGATTCCTACGACACCACGGGCAAGGTGTTCCTCGTGACCGCGCTGGTCGCGGGGATCACGGGTATCGCGCTGATCGCGACGAGCAAGTCCTCGGTGCAGCTGGTGCCGGTCGCGACGCCGAGCTCCGCCGGGCTCGCGATCATGGGCCGGATGTAGCAGCGGTCAGCGGGCGATCACGAGCGCGGCTCCCGCGACGGCGATCGCGGCGGCGATCCCGGCCAGCCACCAGCGCCGCCGCGTGCCGGCGCGGCGGACCCGATCGAGCGCGCGGGTCAGCGCGGCGATGTCCGGCCAGCGGCGGTCCGGATCGGGGTCGAGCCCGCGGGCCAGCACGGCCAGCGTGCTGCGGTGGCGCGCCGCGAGCGGCGGCGGCTCGCGCATCGCGATGACGAGCGCCGCGATCGATCCGCCGGACTGGAACGGCCGCGTGCCGATCAGCGCCTCCCACAGGCAGACGCACAGCGCGAACTGATCGCTCCGCGCGGTGGCGGCGCCGCCGCGCAGCTGCTCGAGCGGCATGTACAGCGGGGTGCCGAGGATCTGGCCGGTCGCGGTCAGGGTCGTCGAGCCGCCATCGGCCGCCAGGCTCGCCAGTCCGAAGTCGCCGAGCACGACGCGGCCGTCGCTGGCGACGAACACGTTGTCGGGTTTGAGGTCGCGATGCACGATCCCGGCCTGGTGGACCGCGGCCAGCCCGTCGGCGACCTGGCGCCACACCGCGAGGATCTCGGCCGGGGTGCGCACCGCCGCGGCTCGCCATGCGCGCGCGCTCGCGCCATCGATCAGCTCGAGCGCGACGAACAGCTCGCCGTCGCTGGACTGACCGAGATCGTAGACCGCGACGACGTTGGGGTGACGGAGCCGCGCCAGCGCGCGCGCCTCGCGGACCAGCCGCGCCTGATACTCGCGGTCGGCGGTCGACTCCGCGCGCACGAACTTGAGCGCGACCCGGCGCGCGAGCGTGGTGTCCTCGACCTCCCAGACCTCCCCCATCGCGCCGCTGCCGAGCTGGCGGATCAGCTGGTAGCGCGGCGGGACGCTGCGCTGTGGTGTCGCCCGCGCGTACGCCCCGATCAGCTGCGCGCAGGCCGCGCAGCTGCCGAGGTGGCGCTCGACCGCGGCGCGCTCGGCGTCCGACAGCTCGCCGGTCACCAGCTGGGACAGCGTGTTGTCGTCGGGGCAGCGCGCGACCTCACGGCTGGCGGTCACGGTGGCGCACCTCCAGCAACTTGGGGATCGAGACGTCGAGCCGGCTGAGCACCATCCCGATCACCTCGTCGAGATCCTCGTCCGACAGCTGCAGCCGGGTCACCAGCAGCGCGCGGGTCTCGCCGACCAGTGCCTCGCGAGCGCGGACGACCCGGCGGGCCGCCGTCGCGCGGTGGATCCCGAGGGCAACGCCGAGCTGATCGATCGACAGCCCGGCGACGTAGTGCTGGTGCAAGAGGTGGCGATCGGCGGGCTCGAGCGCGGCCGACGCGTCGCGCATCGCCTGACCCACGGCGGCGCGGTACTCGGCCTTGATCACCTCGAGCGAGAGGTCGCCCGGATCCGGCATGGTCAGGACCCCGTCAGCGGTCGGGGTCTCTCTCGCCCGGTCCTTGCGGCGGCCGAGGTCGAGGAACACGCGCACCGCGGTGATCCGCAGCCAGCTGTCGAGCTGGCCCTGGCCGGCGTACTCGGCCAGCTTCGGGCGCGCGCCGGGCGGGGCGACGAACAGCTTCTCGCGCAGGATCTGGCGCAGGTCGGCGGCCGAGTGGACCGGGCTGGCGAACCGCCAGCACATCGCGTCGATCACCCCGCGATGGTCGCGCTCGAGCCTCGCGATCGCCGCCGGGTGCGCTCGGCTGGCCGCCAGCGCCAGCGCCAGCTCGCCGGGGTGGCAGCGCTCGAGGTAGGCGACGACCTCGCGATCAGGCGCGCGGCCCGCCAGGATGGTCACGACCTCGAGATCGTCGATCGCGTCGTCGATCTCCGGAAGCTCGCGATGCACCGCTGCACACAGCGCGACCAGCCGTGCGCTGATCTCGTGGTCGACCGCCCCCTGTGAGCTCCACGCGGCGGCGAACGCTTGCGCGAGCTCAGCCTCGGTTGCCACCTGGCTATCGTACTGCCGCCCGCCCGGCAAAGCGAGCCGCCTGGCGACGGCCGCGGGGACCAGGATCGTGGGGAGCCGGATCGCGCGGCCGGATCGCGCGATATCGCGCGGTCTGGACGCGCGGCCCGGAGCTCGCGGATCGAGCGTTGGCCGATCACGGCGAGCGGGCGCGGAGCGGGTCGGATCCGCTGGCGCCGATCGCAGCGCTGGGCCGAGCCAGCGCGACGCGATCCGCCCACGCAAGGAACGCCAGGAACAGGCCGAGCACCAGCTGCTGGCCGGCGCCGTAGCAGTGGCGGGTGAGCTCGGTCGCGTCTCCGTAGTACGCGGCGGCGGCACCGACGGCGCTGCTGACCACGATGCACAGCATCAGGCCGCACATCGGATCGGCCCGCGGCCGGCGCAGCAGCACCGGACTGGCGAGCACGAGCAGCGTCAAGATCCAGTGATTCGAGGTCAACTTGCGGGCCGAGATCGCGGGGTACACCCAGTGGCCCGGCATGCTCTTCGAGAGGGTGCTGCCGAGCACATGCCAGCGGCTGGCGACGAGCTCGGCGATGCGGTCGAGCGGATGACGCACCAGCCAGCGCGCGTAGCTGGCCGCGCCACGCTCGACGACCCAGCCGTGCAGCGGCCGACCTTCGGCGGCCCACACGAACGCCATCGCGCCGGGAAACTGGTGGAAGGCCGCCGGCAGATCCGCCGGGTCATCGGAGCGTGCCATGCGCTCCACGAGGTTGGTGATCAGCGGGTAGGTGCCGCGCGGCGTGAACGCCACGTCCCAGCCCTGCTGGTAGGGCAGCGGGGCGTGCGCCACGGTGGTCGACCACAGCCCGACCAAGCTCGCGACGACGACGCTACTGCCGACCAGCCATGCGGCCCGCGACTTCCAGCCGCGCCAGATCACCATCGCCAGCCCGGTGCCGGTCAGCGCGACGATCAGGTTGACATCGCGGGTGAACAGCCAGGTCAACCCGAGCACGCCGGTCGCCACCGCCGCCGCGATCCGGGGACGGCGTCTCAGCCGGACGACCGCGAGCAGGCCGGCCACCGTGAGCGCCATCAGCGAGTCGTTGATCGACTCGGGCATCATCGACGTGGCGAACCCGACACGGGTGGGCTCGAGCAGGAACCCCAGACCGATGCAGATCGCGAGCACGCGCGTCCAGCGCGACCGGAGCACGAGCGCCAGGGTGGCCGTGAGGATCGTCCAGGCGGCGAACGCGACCTCTGCCTGGAAGCCGGTGATGGCGAGCGCATCGTTGTGCGCGGCGCGATACACGAGCGGGACGACCAGGGGTTTACTCGACACCACGAGCCCCGGGCCGAAGGGGAGCTCGGCGATCTGTTGAAACACCTGGGTGTCCCACTCGATGAACGGGGTCTGTGGGCCGATCAGCTGGCGCCAGCGCCACCGCGCGAACCCCACCACGACGGCGATCGCGATCCAGAGCACGACCTGGCGGAACCGGATCGCGCGGACGCGGCGCGAGATCGCCGCGAGGCGGCCCGACGAGACCGCCGGATCTCGCACCGTCATCGCGCTGCGCCACGCCGAGCCGCGTGGCTCATCGCACCGTTCCGGCCGTTCACGCGCGAGAGCCTAACCGACACCACCCACGTTGACCACGATCGGGCACCTCGACCTGCGGCGCGCCAGCGGATCACGCGCCGGCTCGAGGTTGGCCGACGGGAGGCTACGCTTTGCCGGCTTCGCCGTGGTGCGGCGGTAGCTCGATGGCCTCGCCGTGCGGCGTGCGGCGCGCGGCGTCCGCCCAGGCGTCCTTGCGCTCGATCAGCTCCCGGTCGCTGACCAGGCCCTTGGCCGCCACCAGGTGCTCGAGCGCTGCCAGCCAGTGCAGATAGTAGGTGTTGCCGAGATCCGGATCGCCGGCTGCTTGAGCATGCTGGATCTGCGCGGCCAGCGCCGCGGCCCACTCGGTCCAGGTGAAGTGACCGGCTTGGTGCAGTCGCACCGCCATCGCAAACGCTTGCGCCTCCCAGGGCTCGCGGAACACCGGGCCGCGCTGGTCGTCGCGTGGCAGGCCGGGGAGGTTGTCGAGCTCGGTCACGGCGCCACCTCCAGATGGTCGTCCCACAAATCCACATGGACACAATCACGCGCCGGCGCATCGGCCCCCCACAACTCGCGAGCTTGGAACCGGACGCTGTACACGTGCTGCGGTTTGCGGCCCAGGCCGGCGGCGTGGCTATCCGCGAAGATGAACACGCCGTGGTCGATCGCCACCACGCCGTTGCGACCGCGGACATAGCGCGGCACCCGGGTGTGCCCGGTCGGATGGAGGTTCCGGGCGCGCACCGCATCGCCGACGCGAAACCTCGGTGGCACCGGGTCATCCATGCGCGCGGCTCGCCGGTTGTGCAGCAGCTGCGCGACGCCCTCCGGCCGCAGCGCACCGGTTTGCACCGCGGCCGGTGCGCCGCGCGCGATCTCGCCGCGCTGGACGCGCGCCAGCTCCTCGGGCTCGATGAACCCGTGCGCGACGAGCATGCGCTCGAGCCCGAACATCCAGTGCTCGTAATACGAGGTCGCCAGCGCCTCGGCCGGGGGCATCTGCTCGCGCGCCGAGCGCGTCATGTCCAGGTTCCAGCGGCGCCACGCCCCCATCGCCAGCGTGAGGCCAAACGCCCGGCGCTCCCACGCGGCGTGGAACACCGGCTCGTCGGGCTCCGCCTCGACGGGACCGAACCCGTGCATGCCGCCCAGATCGTGCGCACCGTTCATCGCACCACCTCGGGCACCACCTCGGGCACCACCTCGGGCACCACCTCGGGCACCACCTCGGGCACCACCTCGGGCACCACCTCGGGCACGCGGACCAGGGCCGTGCCGATCATCGCATCGCGCGTGACCAGCGCCGCGAGCGCCGGTTCGGCCATGCCTTCGGTGCCCTCGGGGCGCTGTGGCAGCACGAGATAGCGCAGCTCGGCGGTCGAATCCCACACGCGGACCTCGACCTCGTCGGGTAGTTGCACGCCGAAGTCCCGCAGCACGCCTCGCGGATCGATCACCACCCGCGATCGGTACGGCGCGGACTTGTACCAGACCGGCGGCAACCCGAGCACGGGCCACGGATAGCACGAGCACAGCGTGCACACGACGATGTTGTGCACCGACGCGGTGTTCTCGAGCACCACCATGTCCTCGCCCTGACGGCCGATGAAGCCCAGGTCCGCCAGCGCACCGCTCGCGTCGTCGAGCAGGCGCTGCTTGAACGCCGGATCCAGCCACGCCTTGGCCACCACCTGCGCGCCATTGCGCGGCCCCACCTTGGTCTCGTAGGTCTCCACCAGCGCGTCCAGCGCCGCGGGATCCACCAACCCCTTGTCGGTGAGCAGCGACTCCAGCGCTCGGACCCGGAGCTGCACGTCGGTCAACGGTGCGTTGTGCGGATGATCGTGGTGGTCGTGGTCATCATGGTCGTGGTCATCGTGGTCGCTCATGGTCGCGGCCGTATCGTAGCGCCGCCGCGCGCTGGTTGTCAGGCAGGTTGCGGGCGCCGTCACGGCTGCGTGCCGAACACCTGGAGCTCCCAGAGCGAGTAGCCGAAGTTGGTCAGCGCGCGCTGCGTGCCGTTCATCCGGACGTAGCGGCCGGCGCCGGACACGGTGATGTCGTCGATCCCGCCGTCGCCGGTGGTGGTGGAGAACACGGTCGCCCACGGTCCCGCCGGGTTGGCCGCGGTCTGGATCTGGTAGCCAGTGGCGAACGCGGCCTCCCAGTTGAGGACGACGCGCGTGATCGTCGCGGTCGCGCCGAGGTCGACGTAGATCCACTCGCTGTTGGTGAACGCGCTCGCCCACCGCGTGCCGAGGTCGCCGTCCACCGCGCTGGCCGGCGCAAAGATCGTCTCGATCGATGACGCGGTCGCGGGCTTGCCCTGGGACAGCAGGCTGCTGGTCGAGGCGCCCGGCGTGCCGAATACCTGGAATTCCCACAGCGAGTAGCCGAAGCTGGTCAGCGCGCGCTGCGTGCCATTCACGCGGACGTAGCGCCCCGATCCGGATACGGTGATGTCGTCGATGCCGCCGTCGCCGGTGGTGGTGGAGAACATCGTCGCCCACGGACCGGCCGGGTTGGCCGCGGTCTGGATCTGATAGCCACTGGCGAACGCGGCCTCCCAGTTGAGGACGACGCGCGTGATCGTCGCGGTCGCGCCGAGGTCGACGTAGATCGACTCGCTGTTGGTGAACGCGCTCGCCCACCGCGTCCCGGGGTTGCCGTCCACCGCGTTGGCCGCGTCGTTGCCCGGCTCGGTCGACGACGCGGTCGCTGGCTTGCCCTGCGAGAGCAGGGTCCCCGTGGAGCCGCCGGGCGTGGTCGCGGTCGCCTGGTTCGACACCGCCGAGGCGCCCGCCGCGTCGACCGCCTCGACGACGTAGAAGTACGTGGTCGAGGCGGAGACCGCGGTGTCCTGGAACGTCGCGCCGGTCAGCCCGGTGGCGATCCGGTTGCTGGCGCCGGGCGTGAAGCCGGAGGTCGTCGCCCGGAACACGTCGTAGGTGATGGTGCAGCCCGCGGCCGCCGTGCTCGCGCCCCACGCCAGCGCGACCTGGGCCGCAGACGTGGCTGTCAGCGTGCCCGGGACCGAGGGCACGGCGGTGCAGGCGCCACCGCCGGTCACGGTGAGGGTGGCCGCATTACTGACCGCGGTCCCGCCCGCGTTGCTGACGGCGACCGTGAGCTGCGCGCCGTTGTCGGCCGCAGTGGTCGCCGGTGTGGTGTACGCAGGCGCGGTAGCTCCCCCGATCGCGGCGCCGTTCTTCGACCACTGGTAGGTCAACGTCCCGGCGCCGCTCGCCACCACGCTGAACGTCGCGGTCTGGCCGACCGCCACGGTCCGGGGCGCCGGCTGGGTCGTGATCGCCGGGCCCGCGATCGCCGTTCCGGATGTGCACACCACGCCGCCGGGGTAGTTGGTCGCGACCTGGAACGTCGACTGGCCGGTGAAGCTGACGAACGCGGCGCGCGTCGTGTCGCCCGGCGCGGCCGTGGACGTCCAGGTACTCCACGGCAGCGGGAACGCGCACGCCGCCGACGTCGTGCCGGTGATGCCGAGCGCCTCGGCCTGGGTCGGCAACCGCATGCTCTGCGAGGCGCAGTACGTCTGCGCGATCGGTTGCGTGAACTGCGCGCCCTGGTCCGGGAACGTCGTCTCGGCGCGCTGCCAGGTCAGGCCGCTCTCGTTGTCCTTCACGAGCGTGCTCGACAGCACCGTGAAGCGCTCGCCGGCACCGCCGCACTGCGGGACGTTGTAGGCCTGTAGCTCGAACAGCGAGTAGCCGAACGCGCTGCCGCGGACCTGGCCGAACATCCGCACGTAGCGGGCCTGGACCGTCGGGAAGCTCACGGTCTCGACGCCGCCGTGTCCGTTCGTGGTGCTGGCGGCGACGCTCCAGGCCATCGCATCATTGGAATACTGGATCTGATACTGCGCGGCGAATGCAGCCTCCCAGTACAGCACGATGGTGTTGAACGCCGTCACGCCGCCGAGGTCGACCTGGAGCCACGACGGATCGACCTGGGCCGATCCCCAGCGCGAGGCGAGGTCTCCGTCGGTCGCGTTGCGGGCTTCGAGCCCGCCGCCCTGGAGCGAGCTGGCCGTGGCCGGCTGGTGCAGCGCCAGGTTGATGCCGGGCGGGGCGATCGTGAGCGTGGCCGGCGCGCTACCGGCGCTGCCGGCGCCGTTGGTCACGACGACCGTGTAGGTGCCCGCGTCGCCATTGCCGACCTGCACGATCGTGTACGTGGGGCCATTGGCGCCGATGATGTTGGTGCCGTTGAACTGCCACTGATAGCTGAACGGCGCTGTTCCCGACACCGTGACGGCGAAGCTCACCGAGTCGTTGGCGCGGACCGAGACGCTGGCCGGCTGCTGCGCGATGGTCGGTGCGACCGCCGGACTGACCGTCAGGACGGCCGCGGCCGAGGTCACCGCGTTGACCGGGTTCGCGACGGTGACCGCGTAGCTCGCGCCGCTGTCAGCGGCGGCGAGCACCGGCGTGGTGTAGCTGGCGAGGGTGGCGCCGGCGATCGCCGCGCCGTTCTTGCGCCACTGATAGGTGAGCGCGGGCGACCCGGTCGCGGCGACCGAGAACGTCGCCGTCTGGCCCACGAACGCCGTCTTGTTCGCCGGCTGCGCGGTGATCGCGACCGCCGCCGGAGCGACCACGGTGAGCGTGGCCGCGCTCGAGGTGGTTGCGCCCAGCGCGTTGCTGATCCGCACGGCGAGCTTGGCGTTGTTGTCGCCGGCAGTGGTCGCCGGCGTGGTGTAGCTCGCCGCGGCGGCGCCGCCGATCGCCGCGCCGTTGCGCGACCACTGGAACGTCATCGGCGCCGTACCGGTCGCCGTCACCGTGAACGTGGCCGGCTGGCCGGTGGTCACCGCGGTGCTGGCGGGCTGAAGGATGATCGCCGGTGCCGCCGGGGGCGGCAGGAACGACGGCACCGGCTGGATGGTGTAGCTCGCGGTCGCCGCGGTGAGCCCCGGCGAGGTCGCCGTCACCGTGACCGTGCCGGCCGTGAACTGGCTCAGCAGCGCGATCTTGGCGAGGCCACCCTCGGCCTGCAGCTCGGGATCACCGGGTGCGTGGTAGTTGATCGCGCTGTGGCCGGCGGAGCTGGCGTACGCGTCCGTGCCCGTGGCGACGTACTGCTGGGTGCCGCCCAGGTACGTTGCCGGGCCGCTGACCGAGAACGTCACGAGGTTCGCCGCCGTCGGGACCACGTTGCCGCTGGCGTCCTGCACCTCGGCGACGATGAACGCTGCGTCGGAGCCGTTGGCGGTCACCGCGAACGCGGTGGCGTCCGGCCGCACCACGGCGGGCACGACCTCGAGGACGACCTTGGCCGCCGCGCCCGCGGTCACCTTGCGGTCCGTCGCGACCACATTCCCGAATGCGTCGAGGCACTCGGCGAGCAGCGTGCCGGCGGCGAACGCGACGTTCCACGACGCCTGGTATGCCAGCAGCGTGGTCGACTGCGTGAGGTTCGAGCTCGAGTCCGAGGTCGGCGGGTTGGGGATCTTCGTGCCCTGGTCGGCCCCGTTGATGCGGAGGCGGACCGATGGGCAATTGCTGAACGCATTGACCGTGACCGGACCGGACCGGTTCCAGTGGTGTGCCAGGTGAACGACGGGCTTGAGCGAGAACGGCGTCCACGCGGCTTGATAGGCGTAGTACAAGAGCTTCGGGAACCGGTTCACGTCGACGGCCGACGCGCCGAGCGAGCGGACGCTGTTGGCGAACGCCGCCTCCTGCGGCGTGCCCCGGAACTGCTGGTACTCCGCGAATAGCCCGTTCTCGCCCGGTGTGTCCGCGAAGTACCACTGCGCCATGCCGAACGCGTTGGCCTGCCGCGACTTGCGCCAGTCGTCGAGGAACGGCGCCACGAACGCGACCTCGAAGTCGTAGGCGAGCCCGCGCGCGTGGCCGTTGCCCCAGTACTCCGAGCCCCATGCGGGGTTATTGGGAAACTGGTTCTTGACCCCGACCTCGCAGCCCTCGAGCGTGCAGCCGAGCAGATAGCCATTCGCGGGATCCGGCGTGCGGTCCGCGGCCACCCGCGGGTTGATCGGGTCCCAGGTCTGATCGATCGCGATCAGCGCCGCGCCGACCGCGTGGTTGGTCACGCCGTTGTCCGACTCCCAGGCGAGGATCGAGGGGTGGCTGCGGTCGCGGATGATCAGGTCGCGGTGCAGCTCCTTCTTGAGCGTGACGTCGTCGGCGGTCGGCGTGTTGAACCCGTTCTCGCCGTCGCCGCTCGGCTGCACGATCATGACGCCGTACGCGTCGGCCGCATCGACGAGCTCCTCGCTGGACGACGAGTGGCCGGGGCGCCAGAGGTTGCCGCCGCCGGCCGCGAACAGCTCGAGGTCGCGCCACTGCTGCTCCTCGGGTACCGACGAGCCGAGGCCAGGGTAATCGTAGCGGCCCGAGCCGCCCCACAAGAACATCGCGTGGCCGTTGAAGTACGGTAGGCTCCGGTCCCACGTGAGGGTCCGGATCCCGAGCGTGGTCTGCGTCGAGTCGACGACCACGCCGTCCACGCTGACGACGTGGAAGACCTTGTAGAGGTACGGCTTGCCGAACGTGCTGTTGTTCGGGTACCACAGCGTCGGGTTTGGGACGGTGATCCGCTGATCGAACATCGGCGTCTCCGACGACGGAAACGTGCTCGGCGTCATCGGCGGGACGGCCTGGGTGACCGGCGGCGCGGCGACCACCACGGTGCCGGTCGCGTCCACGATCTGCGTGGTGAGCGTGACCTGCTGGGTCGACGTGGTCTCGTTGAGCACGTTGGTCTGCACCGCGACCACCGCCGAGTCGGCCCGCGCGGTGGTGGACGCGGACGGCGCGATCGAGACCGTGGCGACGTGGGTGCCCCAGGTCCGCTGGTTGGAGTACACGTTCTCCGGGATATGCACCTTGTTGGTGATGACCATCCTGGCGGGCCGGAACAGCCCGGCCTCGGCCTGGCCGAACCGGAACGCCCCCGAGAACCCGGGCTGCGTGAACCAGGGCGCACCGCGCGAGACCCGGATCGCGATGACGTTCTGCGTCGCGCCGTCCGCCGTGACGTGGGGCGTCAGGTCGACAATGAAGGGGACAAAGCCGACCACGTGTGAGGCCTGGGCGTTGCCGGGCACCGCGCTGATCCCGGGGAGCAGGGTGCCATTGGCGTAGACCTGCACGCCGGTGTGTGCACCCTCGAGCTCGACGAGGATCTTGCTGGCGGCGTGCTGCGTCGGAAGCGTGAAGTGCAGGCGGTACCACTGCGTGCCGCCGTCCATGAACCCGTCGCCGCCACCGGCCACGGCGTTGAGGAAGGTGGTCAGGTAGTTCGCACCGTGAGGGATGCCGACCTGGCTCCAGCTAGCGTCGTCAAACGATGGCGTCGCGAACGCCGTCGAGTCTTGGCCCTTCAGATAGCGCCAGTGGCTCTGACCGGCCATGCCTGCCGACAGATCGATCGTGACGCGCTCCGACGTCGGCGGCGCGATCGCCTGGACCGATCCGGTCGTTGCGTCCGGATCCTCGTCGGGCCCGCTGCACGCGAAGACCACGAGCGGCAGGACCCGGACGATGGCGTGTACCCGTCTGCGTTGCATGGGCGAATCCTTCCGCTCGCGGTCGCGCGGCGATGGTTCTCGACGTCCCGAGCCGCGACTATGCAGTCCCGCGACCCCACCAGTGAATGATGGTTCTTCCGCAGCCTTGACGTTTCTTACGGCGAAGGATCACCAGACGCGGAGTCCCACACTGCGTACATGCGACCACGGGCCGAGGCTGTGACGCACATGATGCGAAACCACGGCGCGCTGGTCAGCGAGGCTGATCTGATGGAGATCGGAGGCGGGAGACGCGCGCGATCGGTGACATCGGAGTGCCAAGCTGCGATCACCTGGCCGGCAGTCGGCTGCGAGGAACGCCATCGCGAGGGACCGCGTTCCATCCCGCCGCGCTGGGCTCGCGCCAGCTCTTCGGGCTCAGCGGCCGCGCC